>ERZ773138.536-NODE-536-length-45103-cov-5.126598_pt1 | contig 45103 bp, 54 predicted proteins | sample MGYA00511114_ERZ773138 | MGnify/ENA primary metagenome ERZ773138 (study PRJEB29015, sample SAMEA2737805) | human gut metagenome | biome: human gut; feature: human-associated habitat; material: faeces | place: China | collected 2012 ...
TCTTTAGTGTTCTAAGAATGTTTATAAACACTTGTTTTATACCACACTCTGGTATAGTTGTATTATGCTTTTCTAAATAGAAAGTTTTAAGCTCGACCCAAGCAGTCTCCTCATCGTGGTTAAGGTTAAAACTAACCTTTGCTCTTTCGTTTAGGTCTGATATGTTTAGTTGTTTTATCATTATGTCTAACTCCTTTATGTATATATTATATATTTGTGTTTAATAACACAATGTCGCCCACATCGTTAGATGTGAGCAAGATGTATCATTAAGCAACTAATGTTTTTCTAGCAATGTTAAGTGTATGTAATATGTTTGATAATTGCTTAGAATTTAAAGTCTTTAAATAATTCTTTTGAGTATCGCTCATCTCAACGCCTGTTATTTCTTTGTATGATTTGAATATACCTAATAATTGCTTACCAGGTACGAACTTAGCAGTATCTTCTACACCCTTACCATTTAATATTGCATATTTTATTCCGTTATCTACCTTATTTTTTAATTCTACCATTTTATTCATCTCCATTTCTTCTATTCTATTTATTTCTTTCATTTGTTCTTCTACCATAACCTCTCTTAAAGCATCTATATCTTCTAATGAAGCTCCTACGTGTTCTGCCATTTCTGTTACTACTACTGATGTGTTTTCCATAACTTCTTCTACCTCGTTTCTTATTTCTACTACTTTCTCCATATTTAATCCTTTTTTAGCCATTTTGACTACCTCCTAATTATTAATAATATTTATACTTTAAACACACACCCTTTAGGGTGTACTCCCCAAAACGGTTTTAATAAAATGTTTTTAATACGTCATTAACTGTAAACTCACTCAAAGAGCTTCTTATATCGTCAAGTGGGTTTGCTCTTACGTAAGGTACGTATTTATGACCGTTATCTCTTAATTGTTGCACACCTTCAAGAAGTGTAACTTCTTGGAACGTCTCGTCAACCTCTTGTATATCTACCTCATCAACTTCCTTTATATCAACGTCGTTGTACTTATTCTCAATGTACTCTCTGTACTCTTCAAACTGTAATCTCTTGTTCTCTGTGTGTATCTCTGCTTTAATCTTAGATAATTCAATTCTTTTCTTACTCACTTTTCTCTTTTCTAACTCAAACCTAACTAATTCTCCAATTAATAAAACTAAAACTATTAATAACATATAATTTCCTCCTTATGTCCGTAACAACGCACTACCTAATTAATTATTTATACTTATAACACAACACGCAAAGCGTGTACTCCCCAAAACGGTTTTCAAAAAGAATAAATACGTTAGCCGAAATACTTGTGATTAGAGTTAGAAAGATTTGATAATGTATAAATGCTTTGTGAAAATTAATGATAATTAATTTTCTAGGTTTGAACGTAGTGAAAACCTATAATAAGATACGTATTATAATGTTATAAAAGAAGTATATAAAAAGGAGTAGAATAACTCGTAAATTGATGTGAAAAAGTACATATTGTGTACGTGTAGTGTGTACTTGTAGTGAATGTGTATGTGAATGTGTAAATTTACTTGAAATGTATGGGTGAGTGGTGGGTGGAAAATAGGGGGCGTAGCCCCAAACGTACTGCACATATGCGTGGGAGGTAGTTACGTATTACTAACGTTGTGGAAGCGTTGTGTGAGCGTTTAAATGCGTGAGAGATACGTTGTGGTTACAAGTTGTGTATGTGCGTGGTGGACGGAGCTCAAAACGAACGAATGTGAGGCTTTGGGCGGAGGCTATAAACGAAGCTCAACACGAGGATTACGTTGCTCGAGTGTTTGGGCGGAGTGTAACGGCGTAGCCGTGGACAAATCACTACACTAAATACGGTAAATACGTTATTTATACGTGTCTTAAAACTCGATATCGAAAATGCGAAGCGATAATGAACAAACACGCCTTATCGTTTGTGAACGCCCTCTGCAAGAGCACACACACACGTCTGCACTCGTTACCACCCCCAGGGTAACGGAAAACGACGCACCATATTTATGTGTGTATGTGTGTGTTGTGTGTGTGGGTGGTGTTAGGAGAAACGAAGAACATAAAAACTAACAGTAAGTTACAAGTAGGTTGTAAGTAAGTTACAAGTAGATTGCAAGTAAGTTACAAGTTCCCAACAAGACCCCCATACGAGAAAACAGGAGTCCCTAATCAGTATACATAGATAACGTGTATATAGGTGTATAAATGTGAAAAGCCCCCTACAAACGTAGAGAGCTTTTTTTTACTATTTGAAACATTCAAAAATCTAGAATTTATGTGTTGTATAAAAATATCGTATATATATTATAACACAAACGCCGAAAAAGTATGTAACAAAATAGTTACAAAATTGTAACTTTTTAAAAACGTAGTGTTTTCAACACTTTCACAAATCAGAAGAAAATACAAGGGCTTGACAACAATTTTTTTATAAGTTACTATATACGTATAAATACGTGTAGTAAACGTGTATGAAACGTTCTATAAACCTCCGTTGGAGGTTTAGTGATTTTCATTACATTCAAATCACACAAATATAAACATATAAATACGTATCTTCCTGTTACTTAAATCTTTGATTTGAGTAACTAAAACGAGTGAAACGAGTTTTATAGAACGTATTAATAACGTATATAACACGTATATAAACGTGTATATAACGTATAAAGGGGTGAAAGAGTGATACAATTATATTTAAATATATTTGGTTTAATAGTAGATTTAAACGTAGCAATTCCTAAACGTAAAAAGCCGAAAAACGATAATATCAATATACAAGAAAAAGCAATTTTTTATGATGAGATAGAAGAAGAGGAAGTTAATTACGTTAAACCTACTGATATAGAACTTCAAGCTAAACGTTTTGAAGAAGAGTTAAATAATATGGGTATATACGATATACCAAACGCATCAGATATACCGCCTACCTATGAAATTCAAGATGATGTCGAGATAATTACAAACGAATTTGAAAAAGAACAACAAGATATGATAGAAAGAAGGAGATAGTATGGAGAAGTTTTTAGACGTATTAATAATAGCTTCTTTACTTGCACCTTTTATAATAACAGATATCATATTAGAAAGGGAGAATAAACGTGAGTAATGAAGTACAATTATTAGAACCTAAATTACAACGTTTTGTCCACCTATATTTAACAGGTCAATACAACCAAACTCAATTAGCACAGTTACTAGAAGTACATAAAAACACTATAAACTCTTGGTTAAAGCGTGAAGATGTAAACATCGCAATCAAAGAGTATCAAGCTATGGAGCACGAAATGATCGATGTTCAAATCAAAGCTATGCGTATGAAAGCAATAGAGAAGATGAATGAGTTAATGGACTCTCCTATTGATGGTATAGCGTTTCAAGCGTGTAAAGATATACTTGATAGAACAGGTCATAAAGCTAAGAATGAGATTAAGGTTGATAAAACTGTTAAAACTATCGAAATGCAATTAAGCGACTTAGCAGAAAATCTAATCACAGACGTAGATTTTACTGTTGAATAAAACACAGATACTTTTAAAGCGTATCAAAGAGGATAGACCGTTTTATATGGAGAACTTCTTAAAAATACGTAACAAAGAAGCTAAACTTATACCTTTTAAAATTAATGACGCACAAGAGATGTTTAACGAAGAAATTAAAAAGTGTGAAAGAGAAGGTAAGTTAAAGCGTTTTATAGTCTTAAAAGCACGTCAAATGGGTTTTAGTACGTTTACAGAAGGTTATATATTCCACGATACAACTACTAATACCTTTAAAAACTCAATGATAATAGCACACGAAGATAAAGCCACTCAAAACTTATTTAATATGTCAAAACTTTATTACGAAGAATTACCTACTGTAATAAAACCTATGATAAAGTATTCAAACGGTAAAGAACTTGTTTTTGAGAACCCAACAGGAGACCCTGTTGAGAAGAAGAATAACCCTGGTTTAAGAAGTAAAATAACTGTTGCTACGGCAGGTACAGTAGAAGTTGGTCGTTCTGCTACTGTGCATAACTTACACGCATCAGAAGTAGCTTTCTTCCCAGACGCAACTACAACAATGCTTGGACTTTTACAATGTGTTCCAGATACATTAAATAGTTGTGTAATTCTTGAGTCTACTGCTAATGGTGTCGGAGGTTACTTCTACGATATGTGGCAAAAAGCAACTAGAGGAGAGAATGATTTTATACCGTTATTTTATCCGTGGTTTACAGATAAGACATATACACGTCCATTCACATCAGATAATGAGAAAGAATACTTTGCTAGTACATTAAATGAGTACGAAAGAGCGTTAATGGAGACTAATAATCTAACGTTAGAGCAAATGAATTGGCGTAAATATACAATAGCAAATAAGTGTCAAGGAGATGTAGAGTTATTTATGCAAGAATATCCTTCTACACCAGAGGAAGCATTTATAGCAAGTGGTAGACCTGTATTTAATACTGCATCTGTACGTAAATACCTTAATCACGCTAAAGAAGGAACTAGAGGATACCTTAAAGAGAAGGGTTCTACTGTTGAATTCCTACAAGATGATAAAGGTTACGTTGAAATATGGAAAGCACCTATCCCTGGGGAGTTTTATGTAATAGGAGCAGACGTTGCAGAAGGTAAAATAGAGGGAGACTACTCTGTTGCACAAGTCCTTGATTGTAATTGTGATGTGGTTGCTAAGTGGTATGGTCATATAGACCCAGATTTATTTGGATTTGAGTTAGTTAAACTTGCAAAATACTATAATGAAGCGTATTTAGGAGTAGAGTCAAATAACCACGGTTTAACAACGCTTAAAGCTATCCAAAGCTACGATTATTGGAATTTATATTTTGCTAAGATTTACGATAGATTTACAGATAGTATAACAAAGAAATTAGGTTGGCAAACAACGAGTAAAACTAAACCTATGGCGATAGATAAACTAGCAGAGTTTGTTAGAGATTTTCATATAGGTATAAACGACAAAACAACTATTCAAGAGTTATTAACATACATAATTGAAGAAAACGGAAGTACAAATGCTCAACAAGGATGCCACGATGACTGCGTAATGAGTCTTGCTATTGCTCTTCAAGTGTGGCTTGAGGGTAAGGGAGATAATTATGTACCAGAGGTTGTTGATGAGACTAAAAAAGAGGTCGTAGACCCGTTATTTGAAGATGAAGATGAATTGGAGGTATGTGAGTAATGAACTTTGGACAAGCAATTGAACTATTAAAACAAGATAAAAAAGTAAGACGTAAAGGGTGGAATGGTAAAGGTATATTTATAAAATTACAAATGCCAGATGAGTACAGTAAAATGACACATCCTTACATATACATAGATACAACAGGATTAGAAACAAGTAACCCAAATGCACCAAAAGATAGAGTTCCGTGGTTAGCTTCTCAAACAGATATGTTATCAGAAGATTGGGAGGTATGTTAGTGATAGAGCAAAGAAGTATGGCTATTTACAGTTTTAGTGAGGTTTTACAATATTTAAAAATAGGACACAAGGCTAAAAGACACGATTGGGACGATAATGTATCTATATCTTATGACGAATACATGGGAACAATTTATAAGACAGTTGGTAAAACAATTGCACCGTGGGAAGCACCACAAAAAGATTTATTAGCCGAAGATTGGTTGGTGATAAAGAATGTCGGATAATTCTAAAAAATATATGCCTACTGAAAAGGAAAGAAAACTTGTAGAGTGGGTGTATTCTAAATTTAAACAAGCATATGTTGCTAAAGCTCCACTTATGGACAAGTGGAAAGAATATATGAGTGCGTATAAAGGTACGTACTTCCAAAACAAGAACTTACCAGATTACAAATCAAATGAGATAAGTAATCACGTATTTTCAACAATAGAAACTATAAGACCTATAATGACAGATAATAACCCTAAATTCTTGGCAGTCCCTTCTACACCTGTTGGTATGGAGTTTTCTGCCGATGTGCAAACTGCACTTGATTACGAATGGGATAGGGAGAAAATGCCTTTAAAACTTCCTGCACAACTTATACCAATGTTAGTATATGGAAACGCAGTATGGTTTGTTCAATGGGATGGTAAAGATGGTGAATACGGTAATATAAGTATAAAACCTGTTGACCCTTTCAATATATTTCCAGACCCTTTAGCAGAAAGTATTGACAATTCTGAATTTTTGGTTTATGCTACTTATAGAAACGCAAATCAAATCAAACAACAATTCCCAGAAAAGGCAAGTGCCATAGAAGGATCACGTATAACAATGTCTGAATTAGTTGCCGAAAGAGATAATAACGATACACAAGACGCAAACCAAGTTTTAATACTTGAAATGTGGTGTCGTGATTGGGTAACAATGGACGAGACAATAGAAGGTAAGAAACAACTTAAATACCCTAAAGGAAGAGTTATAACGTGTTTACCAGAGTTAGGTATCTTGTTATCTGATAAGAAAAATCCTTATAAAGATGGAAAATTCCCATTTGTACTTATGAAAAACTATGATATACCTTTTGAGTTTTGGGGTGTTGGAGAAGTAGAACAAGTAATGTCTCCTCAACACTATGTAAACGAACTTACAAATCAAATCATAGATAATGCTAAAAATACTGCTAATATGCAATGGATAATAGATAAAAACTCTGGTATAGGACAAGGTAAACTTACTAACCGTCCAGGACTTGTTATAAGAAAGACTCCTGGTAGTGAAGTTAGAAGAGATACACCACCTGCTATGCCAAGCTATGTTAGAGAACAAATAGAAGTTCTTAAAAAAGATATACAAGATATATCTGGTGTGTTCGACTCATTAAAGGGTGAACAACAAGGTAGTGTAACTGCGGCGTCTGCAATACTTGCACTTCAAGAAGCATCTCAAGCACGTATACGTTTAAAAATAAAACTTATGGAAGCATCACTTTCTGAACTTGCTCAAATAGTTTACTCACGTATGCAACAATTTTGGAAATTAGATAGATGGGTTAGAGTTACTGATGTAGAAGGTAATCCATCGTTTAGAGAAATTGGTGCACAAGTTCTTTCAAATGATTATGACTTAAAAGTTATGGCAGGTTCTACAATGCCTGTAAATAGAAACGCAATGCTAGACTTAATGATTAGACTTGCTCAAACAAATGGTGAGGACGGTTTACCTCTTGTAGATAGAAAAGCCGTATTAGAATTCTTACCAACAGGAGATAAGAAAGCTATAACAGATAGATTTGCAGAACTTCAAGCTCAACAACAACAAGCTCAACAAGAACAGTTACAACAAGAGCAACAAATGCAAATGCAACAAACTCAACAACAAAAAGGTGAGTTAGACCAAAGTGTAACTGAACAAGTAATGAGTATGTTACAACAAATTGTTCAAGCGTCTGATTTGACTTCTAAACAAGTTGATGAACTTATAATGGATAAAGAACAAAGAGATAAGAAAGAGTATGAGTCTCAAATCGAAGAAAAAGGCTATAATAGAGGATTAAAAGACGGTAAAGTGCAAAGTAAAGAAGAAGAAGTAACGCCTAATGAGGAGACTTCTGATGTGAATGAAGAAGAAAAGAAAATGTTAGAACAACAATTACTTTCTGAAAACGCACAAATGGAAGAAGCACTTAATTCTCAACAAATACCAGATGAAGTCTTAGAAGAGTTATTAGCTTTAGCTCAACAAGACCCAGAGATGTTTAGAGAGATATTACAAAACTATCCACAATTAGCAGAAATGCTACAACAAGATATGCAAAATATGAATGGGGGAATGATTAATGAAAATATGTAAGATGAACTTACAAATGTTTAGTATGAACGATGATAGAGACTTCTTTGCATCTGCTTTTAATGAAGCATATAGTATAACTGATAATACAGAAGCACCTTCTGAGCCAATAGAAGAGCCTGTAAGCGACTCTGTTGAAGAGGTTGAAGAAACACCTGTTGAAGATGTTAAAGAACCTTACAATCCAAATGATGAAGAATTAAGAAGGTTATACGAAGAGCGTTTCGGTAAAGAAGAAGAACCACAACAAGAAGCTAGTCCTGTGTATGATGAGGAAACTCAATCTGCACTTGAATTATATAAATATTTAGAGCAAAACCCACATCTAGTTCAAGCTATGAGAAACGTAGATGTTGAAGGTTATAAAGAATTAAATAACTTTGTTCCAGACGAATTAACTAAGAAAGTTAAGGAGATGGAAGAGTTTATTGAAGAACAAAGATACAATAGTTATGTATCTGGACTTAAAAACAAGTATTCTGACTTTGATGAAGATAAAGTTTTAGAATATGCAGAAAAACACGATGTTCTAAACTTAGAGGTAGCTTACAAAGCTATGAAAGCAGATAATGTTAAAGAGCCAAATATGGAAGAGCTTAGAAAACAAATCAAAGAAGAATTACTTAATGAACTTAAACAAAACTCCCTTGAGACACAATCAATAGTTGGTCAAATGTCCCAAAAGCCTATCAAACAGGATGACACTGTTAATCTGTCAAGTAGAGAGTCAAGGATAGCGAAAGCTATGGGAATGACACCTAGCGAATATGCCAAGTGGAGATAAAATAAATAAAACATAACATAACAAAAGGAGCAAACAATATGCAAAAAGTAAAAATGAACTTACAAATGTTTGGTGCACAAACACCAGTAGACCCAACTAAGTCTAACACACATATATCTGAAAACTTTGGTAAATTATTATACCCAGGGTTAAGAAAGATATTCTTCGAGACTTATGATGAGATACCAGAGCAATTCCCAAAAATATTCAACGTACAAACTTCTACTTCTGCAACTGAAACAGACCACGGAATGGGAGCATTTGGTGATTGGGAAGAAAGAACATCAGAAGTTAGCACAGTAGCATACGCTAAAATATCTGATGGTGGAGATGTTACTTACAAACATAAGGCTTTCACTAAAGGTTTTATGATAGGTAGAGAATTATATGATGACGAAAAGTATGGTCAAATGAAGAAAATGTCTAAGGCACTTGCTAGAGCAGGTAGAGCTAAGGTTGAAAGAGACGCTATAACTGTTTTAACTAAAGGTTTCAAAGGTGAAGTTGGTGCTTTCAAAGGTAGAGATAAAAAAGAATTATTCCACGATGAACACGATTTAGTTGACTCTGAAAAGAAATGTTCAAACTTAGTGAAAGGAGCTTTATCAAGAGAAACATTAAAAGAAGGATTAAAATTAATGAGAACTCAATTAGATGAAGCAGGTAACTTAATACAAATGAAAGCTACTAAGTTAATAATACCTCCTGCTTTAGAAGATGAAGCTAGAAGAATATTACACTCTACACAAGTATCTGGAACTGAATTAAATGATACAAACGAATACTTAAAGAGTTCTGGTCTTGAAATAGTAGTTCTTGACTACTTAGGAGAAGAAGCAGGTGGTTCTGACACTATGTGGTTCTTACAAGATGGTTCAAGACACGAATTAAACTTCTTCTGGAGAGTTAAGCCAGAGTTCAAAAACGAAGAAGATTTCGATACTTTCGTTGCTAAATATAGAGGGTATATGAGATATTCTTACGGTTTCTCTGATTGGAGAGGTATGGTAGGTTCTAAAGGTGAAGCTGAACTTTCATCAACAGGTAGAGCTTCTAAAAAATAATAAAAATATTTAAGGGGTAGGGAGTTAATCCCTACTCTTTTTTAAAGGAGTTGATTATATGATAGAAGATAGATATATGCGTATGTTTGAACTAATCATACAAAGACAAAATGCTATAATGGATATGTTAAGTTCTTTTATGCAAGTATACGCTAAAGACAATAATCACGCTATCGAAAATGTAAGAGAGGAGTGTGAATACATAAATGACATTGAAGGATATGATAACTAGAGTTAGACAATATACTCGAGATATTACAGGTTCATTATTTACACAAGACGATATAATTGCATTTATAAATGAAGGTGTAGATAGAACTAAACGTTATAAATATTTTAAAGGTATGGAGTATTTAACATCTCTTTCTGATGAGCCAATACTTTTACCTAGTGAGTATCATCATTTACTTGCTATATATGGTGCTAGTAGATGTTTTACACAAGATGAACAAAACTACTTAGCTCAACAATTTATGAATGAATACGAATACAAGACTTCTGAAATGGAACAACTTATAAATGACGGAGAACTTGTTATAGAAGGTTATGATGAAAGTAACAATAAACCGTTTGACGCAGTTGAAGATGTGTATTTCACTAAATTTGTATTAGGTGGTGAATAGTATGTTTAATAGCAAATCATTCATAAACAACTCTTCTGTTCCTGCATCACCTCAAAGAATAACTTTTACTGTTAAGAACTTTACAGGAGGACTTAATAATACATCTTCTCCTTCAAGACTTAACGATAACGAGAGTCCTAATCTATTAAATGTACGTTTTAGAAAAGACGGTTTACTTGAAAAAAGAAGTGGTTTAACTAAATACACATTTCACAACCCTGCACATAACATAGAGGGTAAATTACGTAGATTATGGGTACTAAGACCAGAACCAGGAGTTGAGACTTTATTAATGCACGTTGATGAGAATTTTGTGTATGTTAGGTCTGATGGAACTCCAATATTTATACCATGGGGACAAGATGGTGTATATAAACCTGTTAGTGGTGTTCAATTTATGGACAAGTTCTTCTTAGTTGATGGGGCAAATCACATAAGATTTTTCAAACTAGAAGATTTAGAAACTATGGACTTACCACGTATATACTTTATATCTACACCTCCTTATGAATATACTCCTAACCCTAAACCTGCCACAAAAGGGGAATGGAAAGAAGAACAGTTTAGAGAACATAGGTGGAGAGCTTGGTACGAACCTTGCCAATACGAATTAGAGGATGGTTACAAAGGTACTAATATGCAAACTAACAAATGTAATATGCTTATAGTACATAAAGATAGACTTTATGCCACAGGTAATCCAGACGACCCTAATATGGTTTATATAAGTGATATACTTAATCCGTTTTACTTCCCTGCATCACTTCCTGTACAACTACCTCCTAATGGAGATAAGATAAATTGTATGAGAGTATTTGCCGACTCTATAATATTTGGTAGAGATAAAGATGTTTACGCTTTACATGGTAATACAAATAGAGATACAAGTGAGGCATATTCTCTTAAAAAGATAAATACACATACAGGTATAGTAAACGACCATTGTGCAGATGTGATACATAATTTTATGTTTTACGTAGGAACTGACGGTAACTGTTATAAACTTAAAACAACTAACTCTAGTGAGTTAATACTTGCTACACAACAACTTAATACAAAAGTTAATCTATTTGAAAAACCTATAAGTAAAAACATTTGGGATATACGTAATTGCCACACAGGTTACGATCCATATAATGGTGAATGGTGGATACAGTTAGATGATTTGAGCCTTATATATAATTATCAATTAATGGCTTGGACTGTTTACTCTGGTACTGAAAACGTAATAATGTTTAACTATCACGATAAGTTTTTATTAGGTAGAGATAGAAGTGAAATAATGTATTTTGACGATAGTGTATGTTATGACTACGATTATGAATATCCAGAGTTAAAACTCCCTATACCTTGTTATTGGACTTCTAAAGACATAGATTTTGGTTCTCCTATACGTATTAAACAAATCAGAGATACATATGTTGTATCGGAAGTATACGATAATAAGCGTTGTGATGTGAGAGTTAAGTATGATATAGATTATGTTTCTGTTGAAAATGAAAACAGAATAGAAAGTGAAATAGCACTTTGGGACAAGGCTATTTGGGATAAGAGTAGATTTATAGCATCTAATATATCTCGTTCACTACCGATAATGGTTGGTAGACGTGGTAAAACATTTAAGATATGGATAGGTAATGGTTACAAGTTTAAAGACTATGTAACGGAGCTTCCACATCAACAAGAAACAGATGTTGGTGATTTGTTCTATTGTAATGGTAAGTTTTATGTAAGGCAACCTAGAAATTATGAAACTAGAGAGTATTATAGAGAACTTGAAGAAGAAGAACTTTATCAACCAATGAAAATATATGAAATAAGTGGTCTGTACGAATTTAAAGGTTACAGATAACGGAAAGGATAACTATGAAAGAAAAAGAATTAAAAGAATTAAAACTTACTAAAAACATCATCATACCTTTTCCTAACTTCCAACAAAATACTATAATATCTCCTACACAAATGAATGATAACTTTGAGGAGATAGAACACACTTATAATACTCTTATAGATAATCATAATGGTGCGATAAATCGTTTAGAAGAAGCTATAAACTCTATCCCAGAAATTGAAGATTTAGTAGGTATAAAAGGAGACAAAGGGGACAAAGGAGAACAAGGCGAACGTGGTGAGAAAGGTGAGAAGGGCGACAAAGGAGATAAGGGTGATAAAGGAGATAGAGGTGAACCAGGTATACAAGGTATACAGGGTGTAAAAGGAGACAAGGGAGATAAAGGCGATAAGGGTGAAGATGGTGTTATCATATTTGAAGAATTAACACCAGAACAAAAAGCTACTCTTAAAGGTGATAAGGGGGATAGAGGAGAACAAGGTTTACCAGGTGAAAAAGGCGAGAAGGGTGATAATGGTATAACTCCAAACATTAAGGTTGGTAAAGTTGTAACTCTTGAGCCAACTGAACAAGCAAATGTTGAGAGAGTTGGCACGTTAGAAAACCCAACATTCAATTTCTATATTCCAAGAGGTCTTGATGGAAGTGGTGAAGGCTCTGGCGATGGGCACACTCACTCTAATTTAAGTGCATTAAACTCTATAACTCAATCTAAAATAAATGCGTGGGACGATAAAGCTCCTTCAAATCACTCACATACAGAGTATGCAAGTACGTCGCACACACACTCTGGTTATGCCAATAAAACACATACACATACTGAATACGCTTCAACTAATCATACACATAATTATGCAAATACATCACATACTCACTCTGAATACGCTAACAAAACACATACACATACTGATTATGCCAATAAAACACATACTCATAGTACAAGTGATATAAGTAATTTAAGTAGTTATGTTTCTAGTTTGATTACTAATGATACTTATATAAACTCATTAAAAAGCACTATTGATACACTTTCTTCTGAACTTACAAAAGTAAAGACAGATATTGAAGCGTTAAAAAATAACTCTGGTAGTGCTAACATTCCTGTAACAGGCATTAACTGTTCTGAATGGGAAGTTAATTTACAAGTTGGACAAACAAGACAAATAATTGCAAGTGTTATTCCTTCAAGCGCCACAAACAAGTTGATACATTGGTACTCTGATAATACTCTTGCTGTTGATGTTAGTTCAAATGGTTTAATAACGGCAAAAGGTGTTGGTTATTCAAAGGTTACTGCTACAACAGATGATGGTGGACACAAATATGATATTCGTGTTACTGTAACTGCAAGTAGTGGTGGAGGAAGTGGAAGTACAACTACCTCTGGAATAAAAGTAGCACCTGAAAGTGTTTCAATAGAACGTGGTAAAACTGTTGACGTAACAATATCATTTGGAAGTGATGTTATAAACAAAAATATTGAGTGTATGAGTAGTAGTGGAGCTATTGCTAGTGTATCTGATTTAGGAAGTCATAGATACAGAATAACAGGAGTAGGTCAAGGACAAACTTCAATAAGATTTAGAACTTCTGATGGGAGATTTGAGGTTTCTTGTTCTGTAACAGTTACTGTACCCTCAAGTGGTGGTGGAGGTGAAATGACTTCAAATGAGTACGAAGAATCTTGTAAAAGTGAGTATATACTTGACAAAATGTACCCAATGGGTCAAGCACACGAAGCCATACCTAACGGTAATATAACAGGTTGGAAACACAATAGTAGATGGGAAAACCAATACAGACCCACTGCTATGGCTCACAGTTGTGGTCAAAGTGGATGTCCAGGAACAGGTGCGTTTCAAGCACTAGGTTGTTGGTCTAATATATATAGAGTTGAAGGAACACCTTTTACTCAAAATACTGCCGTTGAAATGAAAGATATTAAGGTGTATGGTTGGTACAATGGAAAGTGGGAGTTAGTTCAACATTTACCTGTTCCTAACGGTAATTTTTATGCAGAGTCGTTTAACGGAGACAGTAATAGATATTTTGCAGATAGTGTTAAACAATCTAGCACATCAAAAACTATAATACTTAGAGAAGCAAATAAGATTAATTCAGAAAACTGTATGTATCACCCATTTTCAAATATAAAGGCTTTTGATACTAAATACCAATACATTTATACTTGTATTGATTTGAGAAAGGTTAAGTGGGATGAAAATGGCATAGACGATAGAGACCAAACACACTATTGTAGTAACTGTGGTGGAGATTGGTGGTTAAAAGAAGGGTTAATGTTCCACGACAGTTGGCAACATAATAAGGGCGTTTGTCAACCTAAGATGATAGAGATTACTAAGGAGTGGAGAAGGTTTAGTATGACTACTGTTCCACAAGGTTGGTCAAACGGCTTTCCTAAATAAACATTGGGTGGCGTTAATTCGCCACTCATGTTACAATAAATATATAATTACTAAAGAAAGGAAAAAGTTATGCAAAATCAATATAACAATTATTTAAAGAGACAAAAACAACAACCTATAAACAACTTTAAAGAAAAAGTTAAAAACTCGTTAAATGGTAAAACTGTAAATAATACGACAATGCCTAACACAACTCAAACTAATATACAAAATAAAGTAAAAGCTATGACGCCTACAAATGGAACAAGTACAATAGGCTCTGGAAGTGCTAGTGGCGTTGTAACACCTGTACAAACACCTAATAATACAAATAGTAGAGCAATTACTCCAAACGCCTCACAGACCCCTTTAAATGCGTCAGAAGGTACTCCTGTGATAACTACACCTGTTGAAACAAATCAAACACAACCTATTAATGTCGAAGGAGTAGGTGGGGCAGGATTAATGAGTTTATCTGATGTGAATAGTGCGTTAGCAGTAACACCAGAAGCTACAAGTGGATATAATGTTAATCCAAACGCTAGAACTGCAAGTGCAAATCAAAGAGGCTTAGTATATAACCCACTAGACCCTAACGCAATAGTGCCTGGAACAGGTGGTATGACACAAGCAGAATACGAGGCAGAAGCAAAAAGAAAATTAGATGCAGGTATAGCACTTGATAATCCAGAGTTATATAATAAGTATACAAATCAATCTACACCTTACAAACTAGCAGAACAAATACTTCAATCTCAAAAAGAACAAGCAAATAAAGGTTGGCAACTTCAAGAGCAAATGTTCCAACAACAACAAGAAGCATTAAAAAAACAACACGAACAATCTAAATTAGAAGCAGAGAACGCTTATAAACAATCTGTTGATACATTAAATGAACAGAAGTACAACCAAATGGAAGAGTTAAACGTATCTGGTACAAATCGTGGAATACAATACTCACCTCAACAATTAGGTTTAGAAAACGTAGCAAATATAAATCATAATAAGAATTTAGTAGAGACATCTAATAAACGTAATGAACTTCTTAATAAATTACAAATCGAAATGAACAACTCTTTAGCTCAATTAAATATGGGGCACTTACAAAACTACAATGATTACCAAAATAAATTAAATGGATACCAAACAGATTACTTTGAAAAGTTAATGAATTGGAATAGAGAAGATAATAAAACACAAGATAATCGTGATTGGGAACAAAAACTACTTGAAGAAAAACGTGCGTGGGAAGAAGCACAAGCACAAAAAGATAAAGAATTCCAACAAATGATGCAAGAGCTTCAAAACAAATTTGATAAAGAACAACAAGATAGTCAAAACAATTGGCAATCTGGTGAAAACAAATTAGATAGAGACCACGATAAAGAAATGGCAGATAACTCAAGAAGCGGTGGTGGTGGATATTCAAGAGGTGGATATTCAAGACGTGGATATTCTGGTTATTCAAGAAGTTATAACCCTTATTCAAGAGGTTATTATGGTGGTTATCAAAACTATGACGGTGGAGAAATAAGTGCAGATACACTTAATGACGAGATAACACAACAAGCAGTAGACAACAAATTTAAACAACTTTCAACTGATGTGTATAACGCAGTAGATACAGGTGGGGTTTATGATTTAATGGAAAGAGCAAGTATATATAACGACTCTGTTTCACCTATGTATAACAGTTATTACGGACTTAATAAAACAGTTGATGAGAGATTAAACAATACTAGAGAAACTGCATTAAAACACCTTATAAACAAATCAGTAGCAAGAAGTACGAATGGTGCTTATAACATAGGAGATACTGTGTATCAACATAAATCGCCATTAAGAAAAGATTATATAGATAAAGTAAAGAAAACTCAAGAAGGAACTAAAGCTAAAGTTATGAATAGATTTTCTAATGATAATTTCGCTAAAATGAAACAAAACCATAAAGCAAATGTAGAAAGCATACATAACGATATTATGAAAGGTTCTAAGAATAAAAATTCCAAAAATAAAACTTCTAAACAAAAAGAGAAAAATACTAAAAAACAAGAAAAAGCTAAAGCACAACAAAAGAAACGTGTTGAAATTAATAAAAGTTTTGGTGCTAAAAACCAAGCGTACATCAAAAAGCAAATGGCAGAAAAGAAAAAACAACAAGAGAAAACTAAGAAGTTTAAAGATAAAGTTAAAAAGACAGTAAAGAAAATATTTAAGAAAAAATAATTGAAAGGAGGATTTTATGAGTTCTAAAAAGAAAAAGTTTGAACAACAAATTCAACAAAACAAGATAAATAGAGTTACTAATAAAAACGCAAAGTACAATAAAAAAATGTCCAAATCAGATGAGAACTACATAAAAGGTAACTATACTAAATCAGTTAATCAAACAGTTTATGGTGTTAAGAAAAACTTAGCAGAAGGTCAAAAAGTACACGGTTATGGTGATGATTATATAGATACTAAGGGGATGAAAAGAAGTAGATATGTAAAGAAACAAAACGGTGAGAACCCATATGAAGCAAAATACGCCTACCAAACAGGAAAACCTAAATATGTAAAAGGTGGTACAAAAGCAGACGGAACTAAATATGATGGGTTTTACAGTAATAAAAGACTTCTTAAAGATTATGAAAAAGAGAGTTATAAGAACACAGGTACACTAAATAATAAAGAGTATATGCCAAAACAAAAATACGCATTGATGAGTTCTCACAAATGGGATAACGCAGAAAAGTTTAGCGACCACTTAAACACTAAAGTTTGGGATGGTATTGAAACTGCAAAAGCAAATCAACGTAAAGGAAAACACATAAGTAATGCTTTGGAATATGTAAAAGGTGGAGCAAAAGACATTATATTCGACCCTGCTATGGATTTTATGAAAAGTATAGGTGCGATTGGAAGTTACGGTCTTGCAGGTGTTGCAGGGGTAGCAGAAGATAGTGGTAATTTGTTTAAAGCGGTAGCAGACCCTAAACGTGATTATAAATATTATAGTCAAGGTAGAAACAACCTTAAAGAAAATTTAAAGGCGAATAAAGAGGAGCTTGATAAAACAGGTTTTGGTAAATATATGGGGTCGTTTCTTAGTGAAGCTAAAACACGTGCGGATGAAGGTCAAATAAGATTTTTAGAGGACACTGGTAGACATAACGATGCTATAGAATATAAAAAACAAATCGAAGAGAATAAGAAAAGAGATACTAACTTACTTAACGCAACAGGTTTTGTTATGGATTTACTTGCACCTACTATTGTTGAAGATAAGATTGTTGACGGAGTAAAGCTACTTGGTAAGAACAGTGTTAAATCATTCAAAGAACTTAAAAACGGTACTGCAAACCTAGCAACAGGTATTATACCAGAAGAAACTGCTAAACTTATGGCTAACTCTAAGAAGTACGCAGGTAATGGTAACAAAGTAACAAGAGCTTCTGATGATGTATTTTATTCTGGTAAAAAAGGTAAAAGTGCTATTGATAAATTATTAGATAATCAATTTGAAAAAACAATGGACAATGTTAAAGACGTTGTTAAGAAAAACCCTAACACATCTAACCTAGGTAAATTCCTTGATACACTTGATGGTAAACCTCTTAAAGGAACACAACGTAGCATAGATGGTAGAACACTTAACAAAAAATACACACAAACTAAAGACGGTTATATACCTAATCTAATGAATAGTGTTGATGAGGTAGATGATGTTGTAAAAGGCAAAGCAAATGGACAATACTCTATGTTTGGTAAAGATGGAAGTATGAACGCATATATTGATAACATACAAAACCCTTATGCAAGATACGAAAAAGTTATAAACAAGTATGGAGATGATATAGAAGGTCTTGTAAATAAGATAGACTCTATGAGCTCTCATAACGCAGATGCAACACTTGATTACCTTAGAAAAACTAGACCAGAAGTGTATGAACAAGTAGTAAAAGGTAGTGATGAGATAACTGATATGATAGAAAATACTACTAGACGTAGAGGTTATGAAACACAACAAAAGATAAAAGATGATAATAGATATTTCAATACTAAAGACGTAAACACACCTAAATTTAGTGCAGAAGAACTTGCTAAACAAAAACATATAAAAGAGAATAACTATAAACTTCTTAAAGATGTTTTTAACCCTAAATTTGTAGATAACGTAGGTAACATAAAAGAAAGAGAAGGACTACTTAGAACAGGTGTTAAAAACTTTGCACAGAAAGTTAATACACTTTCAGAAGGTGCTCTTGAAGAAGCTAGTGTTCAAATTAAAAACGCAAAATATTTAGTTGATAAAGGCGAGATAGGTGCTCACGAAGTATCTAAGATGTTAAATGATTTATTCTTTGATGGCAAAGATGTTGTTAGAAGAAATGTTACACCTAGACACGCAAATCAATTATTAGATTATGTTGATGATATGATAGTTAAACAAGCTAACGGTGTTTTAGAAGAACTTGACTCTTTAGGTAATAAAATACCTGTTGGAGAAGGTGCTAGAAAAATATCTGCTTCACTTACTGATTATAGATATGATGAGAAGATGTCTAACTTAGCTTCACACTTTGGTGTTAAAAACAAAGCAGAACTTACTGACAGATATAAAGAATTACAAACTAAGAAAAGAATACAACCACTTAATACAGAAGAATTCTACGAATACAAAGAACTTGGTGAAAAGATAGCGAAGTGGGATGATGAGTATAAAAAAGTGAAATATATGGTTGATGATTATGATGATTACGCTAAAAAAACATATGGTAAAAAAGATGGTACAGAAGGTTATAAAGACGCACTTGATGAATTAGCGGAAAAACAAGCTAGAATAGACGCTACAAAAGGTAAAGAAAATCAAATCAGAGAAGCTAAACATAAATTTGAACTTGGCTCTGACCCAGATGTAACTGCATCACCTAGAGCACAAGGTTTATTCCATAAAAATGTTGATGAATACAATCACGTAAGGCAAAATAATGTCGGTGGTAACATTAAAAACCAAATCAAACCCAAAGATAAAATAGAATACAGTAAGAGTATAGGTCTTAAATACGTAAACTCTAAATATGGAATACAAATATCAAAAGACAAACAAACATTTAAAAATGTATATGCTAATAAAAACGTAAGTAATGCAATAGATAACTTAACAAAACTTATGAATAAAGAAATTAAACTTACTCAAGGTGGTAAGTATGGCGATGAGTATGCAAAGATAAGACTACTTGTAGAAGATAATGTTAAATATCTTGATAATCTTGGTGTTGATAGAAAAGTATATTTTAACGAACTTAAAAATCAAAAACTTAAATTAATCCAATCTATACAACAAGATATGCAAGTAGGTAAAAATTTAAACGGAACAAAGCCTTTAAATGGTGTTGTTAAGAACACTACTAAAAATAAAAATCCACTTGAAATGGCTCACATCAAAATAAATGGTAAAGCACTTGATAATATAGATGAACTTACACCAGACCAATTACAATGGAAGTACCTAATGACAGAAGGTGCTAAAACTATTGATGAGTTATTTGATATACCAGACCCTAAAATGTTACAACGTGGAGATAACTTAGGTAGTGAAATAAGTAGTATGCTAGGAGGTAAAAACAATATACAAACTCTTGGTGATGTGAATGTAAATCTTAATAAAACTAATAATCCATTTGATGAGTTTTTAAGTAACATAAACAAAACTGATGATTACGTTGATGATTTTGAAAGAGTTATAGAACAAGAAAACATAAAACATTCCGAAGAACTTAGAAAGAAATTAGGTCAAAACTCAAACACATCTAAGAAAAGAGCAAAGATAGACCCTAGAACAGAAGAGAGACTTAAATATTACGAAGATAAACTTAACCTACCAGAGCCTAAATCACTTCTTGATGATATTGAATTACCTCCTGGAGTTGATGAGGATGGAGTTATACAAGACCTTACAAAAGCATTTGGTAACAAATCAAACAAAATACCTTCGTTCAAACAATTCAAAGAAAAACTATCTAACAAAATGCCTAACTACAAAGATAACGAACTTTACGATATGTATAAGCGTTGGTTAAACTCTTATAAAAAAGGACTTACAGTATATAACCCAGGTTGGCACGTACAAAATTTCTTCCAAAACAAAGGACAAAACTATCTTGCATTTGGAGCAGACGCTTTACTACCTCAAACAGAGGCTAGAAATATACTTAAACAAATCAATGGTAAAGGTGGTAAAAATGGCGTTATAAAGAATGTAAAAACTAATCAAACATATAGTTATGATGAGATAGGAAAACTTGCACAAGAATTAGGTGTAGTTGACGGTCTTGGAGAAGATGTAAGAAATGCTAGAGGTATATTCTCTAGACTTGAAGATCAAATAGATAACTCACCTATAATGAAATGGTTAGGAACTAACGAACAAACTGCACGTCTAAATCACTTCATAAAACAAATCGAAAGAGGTATGTCTCCAGAGGATGCTTCTAAATCTGTAAATAAATACTTATTTGATTATAGTAAGAAAAATAAAGTTGACGATTTTATGGGAGATTTTGTAGACCCATTCTGGACATTCCATAAAAACAACGCAAGACTTATGTATGGTTCAATGTTTGAACACCCAGGTAAAATAAACTCTATAATAAGAGGTACTAAAGGTTTAGAAAATGGTATACCAGAAGAACAACGCCAAAACGAAGAGTTTAAGTATGGAAAGATACAAAAACCTTATGCAAATCTTACTGATAGTGTAAACAGAGACCAATACAACTATTTATATAAACAAAATATGTTCCCAAATGTTGAAGATGCTATACCATTTGAAAGAGATGATATAGAAAACAAAATGAACCCAATCCTACGTATGTTAGTACAACAATCACGTGGGGAAGGTAATTTTGGTAACAAAATAGTTGAAGAAGGTGAAAAACCAGGGTGGAATGAAATAACTAAAGAACAAAGAGTGAAAGAAGTTCTTATGGATTTAAACCCATTTATGCCAAACTTAGTTAAAACACTAGATAGTGAAAAGAATAGACAACAAAAATCAGATGAAGGTAAACAAAGTCAAGAAATTACAGATAAACAAATACTTATGGATTGGATAAATTATATAACAGGTAATAAGGGGAATTGGTACAGAAATTTAGACTTATAAAGGGGTGAGAAAGTGGAGCTTAATATGCAACTTATAAATGAAATAGTAAATAGCCCTAGTGCTTATTTATCACTGTTTATATTGTTATTAGGGTATGTATTATACTCTTCTCAAACAAGAGAAAAAGAGATGAGAGAACAATTAGATAAAACCGTACCTGTTCTTGAAAAAATATTAATACGTTTAGATGTAATCGAAGATAAATTAGAAAGGTAATGATGTGTATGGATAAAATTATAAAACACAAAAACGCATATATTGATGCCTTTAAAAAAGGGGTAACAGGGGTTGAGAACAATGTTCTTTACCCTAATGTTGACTCTACTTCTCCATATTATACAGAACTTAATGAAGAACAAGAAGTTAGTTCGTTTGCATATGAAGTAGGGAAAACTTTAAAAGGTAATATTGGTGGTTCTGGTGGTGGAGATAATAGTGGTACAACTATACCAAATCATAACCACGATGATAGGTATGCAAAAATAGTTCACGACCACGATGGTAGATATTATACTAAAATTCAAATTGATGAGTGGAGAGATAGACTTATAAATGGTGATTTGTTATTCAACAAGATAAATTCAAATCATATACAAGCAGGTACTATCGTAGCAGGTAGTACAATAATAGCAAATGGTGCAATAGGTGATGCTCAAATCAACAAAGTAAGTGCAGATAAACTTGATGCAGGAGTTGTTGACACATCAAAAGTAACAATATCGGGTGCTAATGGTAATTTAAAACTTAGAGGTAATAGACTTCAAGTATTTGAAGGCATAGGGTCTAAACAATTTGAAAGAGTATCTTTGGGTGATGTGAATGATGACGGTACTGTATATGGTCTTAGAGTACGTGGTGCAGACGGTCAAACTATATTGTATGATGAGAATGGAGTATATCGTGAAGGTATAACTGACGGTTCTATAAACAATGATAAAATAGCAGGAGATGCTAATATAGACGGTGGTAAACTTAATATACACTCTGTTATAGATAATATAAATAAAGATGGTACAGGTACAATACACGGTACTAAAATAGATATAGATGGAGAGAGTGTAACATCTAAAATATTTAATATCGAACTTAACCAAGATGAACAATCTGAAACAATAGAAAGACAACAATCAGAAATAGACCAAAATAAAGAACAAATAAAACTTAAAGTAAGTAACCAAAAGTACACGGAAGATATGGCATCTATGACAAGCAAGTTAGAAAAAGCCGAGTCTGACATAGAGATTTTAAACGAAGGTATAAAACTTACTGCAAGTAAAACAGAAGTACAAAATCAAATCAACAATCTTAAAGATTTCGTATCAGGAGAATTAGGTGATATAAGTGTTGGTGGAACTAACTATTTAAACAACTCTGCACCTCGTAAAGCTACTGTTGATGAGTTAATAACTTGGGATAGAACGTTAAACGGTACTCGTAAATTAACTTATTGGCAAGATTATAATGATAGTGTGGAAAACCCAGAGATAGGTTATCACCCACACATAGACCTAGAAACATTCCATTTCCCTTGTATAGCCCTTATAAACCGTAATGCGAAGTTTAGTATGGCTAATAGAGAGCTAAGCCTTAGACAGGAAATAAACAATGAAGAAAATATTATAATACCTAATGAACAATACGTAATATCTTTTGATGCGTATTCTGATACAAACTTATTTAGTTTCCGTGGAGGACTTTATCATAAAAACGTAGAAAGTAATAATTATGGCTATCATAGTGGAAGAATGGATATAACCATAGAAGAGGAATATGTAGGTATCTGGAAAAGGTATAGTTATTCGTTTACAACTCATAAAGGAATAGACACATCAAAACCTATCTATTTTGTTATTAATGGTCATAACAACCCAGAGGGTAGTGGTTATATAAAAAATATAAAATTAGAGAAAGGGCATATCGTATCTCAATGGACTCCTTCACAAACTGACTCTAATGATAGTTTAAATGATGTTGTAAATGATATGAAAGATTTTGTAAACAAATCTATATCTGAATACAATACAAGTATAGATGTTAGATTTGATGGTATAACTCAAAGCGTATCTAAAATAGATAAAACTGTTAATGGTGTTAAAAATGATTTAAGTAACTTAGAGATAGGTGCTAGAAATTTAGTTAAAAACTCTGCATTTATTGACGGTAAAAATAATTGGATATTAGGTGCTAATGTAATTATTGATACAACTAAAACTTTTAATGGACATCCGTCTTGTAAAAGTTCACAAAAAGGACTTGCAAGTAATGGTTACAGAGGGTGTGAAAACTATAACCTACCTAATAAAAACTGCTTGTCTATGAAAAAAGGAGAGATTTATACTGTAAGTTGTTGGTATTATGTTGAAGATAAAAATACTTTTAATGGAATTCTTGCCCTAGAATGTAAAGGTAAGTTAGACAACAATACTTCTAATTCAGTTATAATGCGTGTTAGTGTCGATAAAACTGCTATGGTTGAAGGTCAATGGATTAAGATATTTAAAACAATTACTGTTGATAAAGACTATAGTGATGTGTGTGTCAGAGCGTGGGTAGGTAAAGATGGTACTGCTTGGTTTACTGATTTTAAACTTGAAAAAGGTAATAAATCTACTGATTGGTCTCCTGCACCAGATGATATGAAAGATTATGTAGATAAAACTATAACTAATCAAAATGCAAGTATAGATATTAAATTTGATAGTATAACAAATAGAGTAGAGTCTACTGAACAAACTGTTGATGGTGTCAATCAAAAATATACAGAACTTAAACAAACTGTTGATAGCTTTAATTTTACAGGTTTAGTTAAGTTTGAAGATTTATCTAAACTTGGTGGCACTATTATAAATGGTGGTAATATAGACACAACTAATCTTCGTGTAAAAGGTGAGTTGATAAGTGGTCAGATAAATGGTGTAGGTGGTATAAAATTTGCTCAAGGTGCAATTATATCTTCTTATGACTCTCATGTTGGAGGATATAAAGGCATACAAATATCTGCTCCTAGCATCAAACTTGGTGATAAAGTAGACATACATAGTGCTATAATGTATGGTGATGTTATTGGTAAAAATAATACTAGCTCTGGTACTACAACTTGGACTATGAGTAGTACAGGTGCTTTGAGTTGTGCTAGTGCTAAATTAAGTGGAACTTTGAGTGTAAGTGGTGCTATTTATGGTATGAATAATCTTGCACTAGCAAGAGGTTCACTATATGTACCTATCTTTGAAACAAATATTACTTGTGATTATATAAGAGGTGGAAACTCTTCTATAGCATTTACAGATACAGGTCCAATACACTTTATATATAATGGATTGAGAAGTTCATTTATTGCAGGAGGAGTGATATTTTTACCGCATGGCGGGAATGTAAATTGCGACCATTTTAGATTAGGAGCAGGAATTATGGCGTCTCCTTCTAGTGGTAGTTTTCACTTTTTAACCGCTAGCGGAAACACTTCACCACTATATGCAGGAATATTATATTCTGCAACTAGAATGTCTTTAGATGAACCTATGGTTATATCAAACAATTCTGTTTTTGATAAGATAAATAGTATAGATGTAATTGAAACTAAAAATGGATTAAGATTATATAACCCTACACAAACTACAAAAGCCATAGACAAATCAACCGAAGTTGTAAAGACTGAATATGATGAGGATAAAAACGAAATAAATACGAGTGTAGATTATACATCTGCAATTTCTACACTATGGAAAGCAGTACAAGAATTAAAGCAAGAAAATGAAGAACTTAAAAAACTTATAAAAGGAGAGATTTAATATGAGAATAGGAATAGATATGGGGCACACATTAAGTGGAGAAGGAACAGGTTCTCAAGGTTGTGGTTACAAAGAACAAAACTTAACTAGAGAACTTGGTAAAATAGTAATAGAAATGCTTAAAAAAGAAGGTCATACTATTTACGATTGTACAGTAGACAAATCAAAGAATAATGCTCAACAACTTATAGATAGAGTTAATAAAGCTAATAAACAACCGTTAGATTTATTCGTATCAATACACTTTAATGCTTGTGTTAATGATGTGAAGGGTGATGGTCGTACAACAGGTACAGAAGTACTTTTACACTCTATGTCAAGTAAAGCGAAACCTTACGCAGAAAGAATAGTAAAGAAAATCGCAAATGTAGGTCTTAAAAATAGAGGAGTTAAAACACATAACGCATATGTACTTAAACACACTAAAGCACCTGCATTATTAATAGAGACTTGCTTTATAGATGATAGAGATGATATGAATGTATATTTAAAAAACCCTAGAAAGGTCGCTAAAGCAATTGTAGAAGGTATACTAGATAAAACTATAACTGATGTTACTGAAACGCCTAAGACTGGCTTCTATCGTGTTTTAGTGGGTAGTTATAAGGATAAGAATAACGCTATTAAGAGACAAGAAGAACTCAAATCAAAAGGAATAGAAGCGTCATTAATATACTTCCAAGAATAGAATAAAAAAAAAGAGACGAGTAGTTGGGTACTCGTCTTTTTGTTCTGAACTTATATATAGTTTTAATGTTTTAATGTGTTGATATTATTTGAAAAATTACGTTGGTGTCTTGGTAGTTTATACACGTACCGAGGTGTTTGTCTACTCGTTCACGATTTACGCTATTTGAGTTACACCAACATTTTAAATACTACATAATAAAATTTTTACAAAATAGTTTTTTAATGATAATAAAATGTTATTTTTAAAAATTATATTTGGTCTTACGACCATTGGCAGGAGTGGTAAGAATTGAACTTACATCTACGGTTTTGGAGACCGTTGTGTTACCATTACACCACACTCCTATATAAAAGAGGTAAAAACCTCTGTTGACGTGGAATATAATTTCAAAGTGCGTTGCCTCGACCCAACGCACTTAATTGAAAGGAGGTAAATGTTTGAATTTTGTCTTTAAATCAGTTAGAAGTGATAAATCCCTTTAACATTACAGAAAAATAGTATTATTTTACTTTGAGATATAATTCAATAATAAGGAGGTGCAACAACATATGACTTAATGTTATTACAGTATTAATTATATACGTTCTTTTCTCTTATGTCAATATTTTCCAAGTAAAAATGCACAAAAAAAACTCTGTTTTTTATCAAATCAACAGAGAATTATTTATTTCTTCTATAATAATGTATTAAACACATATTTAGGGAGTTTGCTACACTTATTATATCGCACGATATAGAGTGTACTTCTTCGTTTGTATAATCGTCTTTATTACGTTCTTTTAACTCCTTTACTAACAAATCAATATCATTAACTAAGTCCTCATATCTCGTAAAACTAAACTTATTCATTACTTTTCTCCTTTTTATTTTTAAATCTTTGATTTGAAAATGACCCAGTGTCAACGCTCTGTGCGTATATACGCATAGTTATACTTAAAACCTTTCTAAACAACTTCGTTGTTGTAAACTCGATAAACTCGTTTACAGGGAAGGAAGTATTGAGTTAAGTTTGTTACACGTTATTAACACGTTTCTTAACCCCCTACCCCCAAATACATTATAGCATAGGTTTTTTGTCCACATATGTTATCCACAGAGTTATCCACAGATATTAACAACTTATCCACAGGTTTTGGATAACATAAAAAAGTGCTACACACGTTGCAATTACTTATGTGTAGCTTTGTCGAAAAAAACTTATCCACAGATTTACTAAAAAGACTTGACAAGTTTTTGTCCACATACCTTTTCTGGGTATAATTTTACCTCTATTCTCGGTAGTTCTTTGTCTAAACTTACGTGCATATCACGTACTAAAACCCACCTATCTTCTTTGAACGCTACGTGTTCTAGTGCGTCCATAACTATTTTGTGCATATTGTGGCAATCCCTTCTACGTTTATCTGGGAAGTAATACGTTAATTCACATACTAACCACACACCTTCTTCTTCTAATTTGTAATTTTGTGATTTGACTGCATTATCTACAATCATCATCACCTTTTGCATATAATCTTGACCTTTTTTCGTCATAAACCTTCTACCACGTTTAAACATATAAAGGTGGTTTACACTCACCCCAAGAGGTATCACTACGTTTAATTCTTGATTTGGGTATTTAGGTTTTAATCTTATTAAGTCGTCCATACTCATTTCATCCCCCATTTATTTGTAATATCTACAGAATTTTGCTTTTAATCTTGGAAAATATATTTTTTTTAATACATTTATTACTTCACAACTTATATATTCATATGTATGTGCAAATTTACAATTTTTACAACTTCTATGTTTTTTTCTACGTTTTTTATAATCTTCTTTAGCTTCTTCTAATGTCCATTCTTTTTTCTTCATCTTTCCCCCCTATATAATAACCCTTAGACGCTCTAGGAGCAATTCTAAGGGCTTTTAATTTATTATTTGATTAATTATTCAAGCAACACCTTGATGACGCTAGGAACTCCTTGTACATCTTGGTACACGAGCTATTTTATATTTTTAATACTTCTCATCTTGTCTTTTGTGATTTTCTTTATTTTTGTCTTTATAGCACTTGTATAAATCTTCTATATCGTATCCACACTTATTAACTACTATTCCTAATACCATTAATAGTGGGTTTAAATCTTCCCAATTCTTTTCGATAAACATATCGCTTATCATACAATCTAGCATACCGATTAAATCGTTCATATCATAATCATCTGGATTATAATTTTCTGGTTGTTTTTCTTCTACTAATTCAACGTCATTATCTATCGCTATACTCATTACAAAATGTAATACATCACACGCTTCTTCTAGTTGATTAGTTTTATTTTTGTTTTTCTTCCAATATTTGAAACTTTCTATCTCGTTTGCTAACTCGAATAACTCTGTTTTTAAAGCTAAGAACTTCTCTATACTTAGGTTAGCGTCCATAGGTATATCATTCTCATTCTTTACTCTTATATCTAAATTATTTTGTAAGTGTCTTATTTCATTTAATTCTTCTTGTGTAAAAACTGCCCTCATATTATTCCTCCAACATTATAATTTACATATCGCAAATATCTTGCTCATACTCTTTAATTATAACATTTTTTCTATTTTCTGCCAATGCTTTAAGCCCTAATTCACACGTTTGTATTATAGCACTTATACCTGCACAAGTTATACTATCCTCATTATGTCCGTGTACTTCTATATTCATATAACCATCACCTTTAGTTATGTTTATTTTAGTTATACCTTCTAATTTTCTCAATTTTATATCACTCCTTTTTCTTCCACTTATTATACTTGATACGTGCCCTTGTGTTATTCCATATTTTTTCGCTATATCTTTTTGTTTTTCTCCATTAAAATATGCGTTTTTTATCTTTTCTACTTCGTGATTTGTTATTTTAAACTCCATTTACTTACCCCCATATTTTTGCCATTAAGGTATTATACATAAGTGATAGAACTGTCATTACTCCTGTATGACCTGTTCCAGATGCTACTAGCACATCAAGTTCTTCTAAATCTTCAACCTTTACATCTCCACAAAGTTTACCTTCGTACATATTCATAGAGCAATCTATTATTATTTGTCCGTCTTTAAAATAACTCTTATCAAAGAATTTAGCTTTACCTATACCTGTTATAACTATATCTGCGTTTTGTATCTTCTCTTTTAAGTTTTTAGTTTTTGAATGACACATTGTAACAGTTGCATTTTCATCTGTAAGCATTGTTTGAAGTGGTTTACCTATTAAATTACTTCTATTTACTATTACTACATCTTTACCTTCTAATTCTGTGATGTTAATTAACATATTTAAAACACCAAGAGCAGTGCAAGGGTACATTATTTTACCGTTTTGAGTAACTAATCTACCTATTTGTTTAGTACCTAGACCGTCTACATCTTTCTCCACATCAATAGTATCAAGAGTTTTACGCTCATCTAAGTGTTTCGGAAGTGGCAATTGAACTATTATACCATTTGTATCACAATCTGTGTTGTAATACTCTATAATCATTTCTAAATCTCTTTGTGGTATATCGTTTTTTAATAGCGTATGTTCAACTTCTATACCTAACTCTTTACCTAATTTAATTTTGTTTTTAACGTAAGAGTCTGATGCTTTATCTCCTTCAACCTGTAATATAACTAATTTAGGAGCAATGCCTTTTGTCATTGAAGCCTTAAACGCATCCTTTATTTCTTGTGCTATTTCTTTTGTATTTATTATCTTCATATTTTCTTCCCCCTAAGTTATTTATCCATTTATTTGTCTTTCTCTGTACATTATTAATGCGTAATGCAATTGTTTATAAGTAGATACATACGCAACTTCAAACTTTATATCTACTACTTCTATTTTATTGTTTTTAGTAAAATTATTTATTTTAGCTTCTAAATCGTATAGATTTTCTTCTCTTATTGCACTTACTTTTACCATCCGTATTTCTGCCTTTCCTCATTAATATTTATCCAATTTTGCACATCATTACCATTACACAATCCTTTTGATTTGAAATCACACATTTTACACTTAAAATAATCTGGTTTAGCAGGTATTGAAAACTTACCTTGTTTGATTTGTGCAAATAGTTTTTGAACTACCTTTATTTGTTCGCTTATATCTTGTATATATTCTTTTTTACCTACTTTACAAACAAACTTATTACCGTCTATTGACTCAAATACACGTTCTTTGTACTTACCACCTTTATCAACATCACCTACATAAATCAATCTAAAACTCTTAGGCATTTTTCCATACTTACTTTCTACTGCTTTTAAGTATAGAGCAGGTTGTAGGTCTGTTGTTAGCTTCTTACCACTCATTACTTTACCTGTTTTCCAATCGACTATATGAAGGTCTCCATTTTCATCTTCCTCAAGTCTATCATAAGCTATTGTAACTTGTGGTATATCTTTACCTATTGAGAAGTTTATACGTTCCTCATACTGTATAGCTTTGTTAGTAAGTGTTGGTAGTAGGTTTATAAACGAGTTATTACACGTTCTAGCTCTCTCCCACACTCTTTGCATATCTTCCTCTGGATAATCTTCTTCGATGTGAGACATAATCCAATCTAATTGACTTTCCATTTCTTCTATACTTACATCACCACGTTGTATGTGTTCGTATAAATCGTGTAAATCACTACCTAATCTAGCAAGTACATTTTGTCTAGGTTCATTACCATCTATAACGTGTAATTTAAAATAGTATGGACAAGACTTATAATCTTCTATTGATGAACGTCTTATCACATCTGGTATCTTTATCTTTTGTTTGTCTGCACATTTATCGCATTTAAACTTATTTTTTGTGGAGCAATCCTCACATAAAGATACTCCACATTTCACGCACAAGGTTGCGTTCTCCCAAGTTAGTTCTGTTTTACATATTTTGCAATAACTCATCGAATTCCCTCTCTATCTTTACATTGTATCTATGTTTGTTAGCACAATCTGTACTACAATATCTGTTTTTTCTACTAGAATACACTTTATATGTCTCACCACAATACTCGCATATTCTTTCTTCGTATTTATGTTTTGTTCTATACTTTGTATAGCATTTTTTAGAGCAAAATCTTTTAACTCCTTCTTTAATCAAATATGGTTTTATCTCAAATTCATCTCCACAACTTGGACAGTTTATTTTTACATCTTTTACTCTTCTACTCTTTCCCCAACATTCTCTGGAGCAGAATTTCTCTACTCCTTGTTTTGGTTTAAATTCTTCTCCACAATATTTACATTTACTCATTTTCAATCTCCCATTATCTTATTAATTCTTAAAAACTACCTAATACCAAAATACCTAATATATATGACATTATACATACCATAACTGCTAGAATTGTCATTTCAATACCTATTTTATCTACAATAAATAAGCAACCAACTCCTATTGCTAGTATAATTATCATTGTTATTAATCCAACTATAAATGTTATCATATTTTCATTAACTCCAAATCATTTACTATTAAGTCATTACCACTTCTTTTACCTTTGACAAGTAATATGTTTCCTTCTTTTGCTTTATCTTTTATATCTTGGCACTCCCAAGTGTTTGCAAATATTAAGCATTTTAAAGCTCCGTGTTGATTTGAGCCTGTCATAAAGCACATCATCTTACCGTTTTTCTGCATATGTTCACGTATCTCTTTAACCTCTACAACTTGTATAGCAACCATATCATCTGTATAATCAGTTATACTTCTTACGTTATAGTTTTCAAGTGGATGTTTTGATAAGTACATTCCATATACATCACGTTCCCATTGCATTTTTATTTCCTCATTATAAGGTAAGTGTTCGCACTCTACTCCATTTTTAATATCTGTTTTCTTACGATTTCTCATATTGTAGACCCACATAAAATGCTCTCTATTTTCATTTTCAAAATCAAATATACCTGCTTTTATCATAGCCATTACAACATTTTTCTTTATATACTTCTTAACACCTCTATCTAACATATCTTCAAATGATGATATAGGTACAAGTTCTTTTTGTATATATTTAACTACATCCTCTCCTATACCTTTTAGATAGTTTATAGGTATTCTAATACCTTCTTTAGTACCTTCAAACTTATAACTACCTTTATTTATGTCTGGTGGTAGTATTTTTATGTTTTTCTTTTTACATTCTGCAATTAAAGACTCTACTTTAGATTGGTCTCCTATTTCAGAGTTTAGAAGTGATGCGTACCAATACACAGGATAATGACACTTTAACCACGCAGTTTTATACGATAATACTCCATATGAAGTAGAATGTGATTTGTTAAATGAGTACCCTCCACTAACGGCATCTTCTATTTCTTGCCATATTTTCTCAATGAAATCTCTATCGTATCCACGAGAAACACTATCATTAATAAACTTATCACGTATATCTGTATCATCTTTTATCCTCTTATTTTTTCTAATGTTATTATCTGCAAATGCTATATCCCACCCTGCAAACATCTTACAATCAAGCAAGAACTGCTCTTGGTATGTTATAAGACCAACAGTATCTTTCATATACCATTCTCTATCTGGGTGTATTTCAAACTTTTTACCATTACGTCTTGCAACATATTCGTTAAAGTCTCCAACCCCAGGTCTTATTAACGCATTTATCGCTATTAAGTCCTCAAACTTTTTAGGTTTTTGTTCCATTATCATAGCACCTTGATTTGCTAATTGGAATATTCCACTTACATCTCCACTACTTATCATATCATAAACTTCTTTATCCTCAAAATCAATCTCATCTAAGTCTATATCAATGCCCTCGTTTTCTTTTATCATATCAAGAGCGTATCTAACAGTAGTTAAGTTCTCAAGACCAAGTACGTCCATTTTATAAAAACCACACGCTTCTATTTCTTTCTTATCAAATTGAACAACAGGTATAGTTCTGTTTCCTGCGTGGTCATTTTCATATGCACAAGGTGTAAGTGATGTTAAGTTGTTATATACAACAAACCCTCCTGCGTGTTTAGACTCGTGAGATATAACTCCTTCTAATCTTCTTATACAAGAAGCTATAAATTCATTATCATCCATAAACTTTTTAAATTGATTTGACTCATTGTATGCTTGTTCAACAGTTACATCAAGTCTTTTAGGTATAGAACCACTTATTACTGCTATATCTTTTTGACTAAAATCAAAAGCACTTAATATTTTTCTAACTACGTTTTTACAAGATAATGTACCATAAGCTCTTATACGTGCTACATTATCCATACCGTGTAAATCTTGTAAGTGCTTAAATACGTGTTCTTGGTCTGAAAAGTCAACATCTAGGTCTGGTACTCTTCCGTGTGCCAAAAAACGTTCAAATAGTAAGTTATGTGGAACAGGGTCAACATTAGTTATATCCATACAGTAAACAACTTTACTTCCTGCACCAGACCCTCTACCGTCTCCAACTAATACGCCATTTTTTCTCGCATCAACGATATAATCAGCAACATTTATAAAGTAACCAGAATAACCTGTCTCGCTTATAACTTGAAGCTCGTTTAATATATCTCTTCTGATTTGAGCACGATTAGGATAATCTTTAGGATACTTCTTTTCAAACCCTTCCCAAGTTTTCTCTGCTAAGTAATCATCTTCGCTCATACCATTTAATTTAGGATAATGTGGTAAGAAGTTACCTTTTATAACGTGTGCATTACATTTATTTGCTATCTCGGCAGTATTTAAAATAGCTTCCATTATTTGTACCTTCTCATCAACAGAATAACCTGCAAATGTTTCTATCATCTCTTCTGTTGATTTGCACCAATAATCATTGGTTGGGAATTTAAACCTCTTTTCATTGTTCATCTTTTGACCAACTTGTAGAGCAAGTAATACTTCATGTATTTTAGCATCCTCTTTAAGTACATAATGTATATCATTAGTTGCTATTAACTTTATACCTAACTCTTTTGCTATTTTTATTACTTCTTTATTCATAATCCATTGGTCTTGTATATCGTTTGGTTGTATCTCTAAATAGAAATCATCACCAAACACATCCTTATACTTCTTAGCTTCTAATTTCGCTTCTAAGGGGTTATCAAGTGTTAGTTGACCAATTACACCACCTATACACGCAGAGCTTATTACAAGTCCTTCTTTTAACTCTGATAGCATTTTAAAATTAACGTGAGGTTTACGATAGAAATTTTCTTTAAACGCTCTAGCTTGTAATCTATATAAGTTTTGAAGTCCTATTTGGTCTTTAGCAAATACTATGATGTGATAACCTTGATTTTCTTTACACGCAGTATCATCTTTACTCATGTAAAACTCACATCCAAGAATAGGTTTTATACCTTCTTCCTTACATATCTTTTCAAACTCGTAATGTCCACCCATACTTCCATGGTCTGTAATTGCTATGAACTCTTGCCCAAGTTCTTTAGCACGCTTTACTAATTCTTTTATTTTACTCATACCGTCAAGGGTTGAGTATTCCGTATGCACGTGTAAATGTCCAAATCCTTTAACCATTATATTTTCTCCTCACTGTGCTTACATTGATTGCACGTTATTTCATTTTTAACACACCCACCTATACAATTATCTAGGTATTCACATTCGATACAACACGTATCACACTCACTTTCCCATAACTTGATTGGAAATCTTTTATATATTTTCTTGCACATATTGTTACTTCATTAAATTTATTATTGTTATACATATTATTCCTACACAAACAACGATTGCTTCACATATGTTCATAATATCACCCCTAATAAAAAGAAGTAGATTACTCTACTTCTTCTGCTTCTTGATTATTTTGTATATTTATATTTGTTGCGAAATTTCCGTTACCGTCTGTTATTATTGATGGGAAACCACCCCATATTATGTCTAGTAAGGCTTGTTCAAGATTTATGGCTTCTTGTCCTGTGGCTATTTTTCTTGACCCTCCGTCAACTTCTTTAACCCATAATTCTGTTGTGTTATCTTCTTTTTTTATTCTGTTGAAACCACATATTAGTAAGTTACGTTCTTTTGATAAAAACCATATTGTATTCATAAAATTCCTCCAAGTATGTTTTGTTGATTATATTATACTATTATTTGGTATTTTTTTCAAGTCTTTGTATTTCTCTATCTATATACCAACGAGCTTTTTTCAAATCTTCTAACTCATCATTTTTGTAAGGTGCTCTTGCTATGTATTTTATTGCATTACCTAGTGAAAAACCTAAATTCCAAGACTCTATAAAATCTATGGCTTCTATTTCACCTACATTGTAATGATTTGGATGATTAATTGCTTCCTTGCTTGTTAATAACGCAGGTTCTATATTTATTGATAACGCAGGGTAATAGTTACCACACGTGTCTGTGCCTTCTGTTCTCATATCAACAAACTCACTATCACGGTTTGTGCAAAAATTATTTTTGTGCCAATCGCACGTATTACATATAAAACAACTCATTATAATATCTTCTCCCTCTGTTCGTATAATCGTTTTAATTCTTGTATTTCGCAACTTCCTGGGTCTACACCGTCTGGCATTTTTATAACCCATTGATTTGCTTTATAACGCATCATATCTATTGCTTTTTTCGTTGCATTAAGACCTGCTTCATCTCCGTCATAACTCCATATAACGTCTTTTCCACTTCTTAATAATATTCTATATTGTTCTTCTGTTAAATGTGCTCCAAATGTACATACTGCATTTTCATAACCTGCTTCAAACCAACGCCACACATCAAACATACCTTCACATACTATTATCTCTCCATAACCCTTACAAGAGTCTATGTTGTATAATATCTGTCCTGTTTCCATTGTGTGTGGTGCGTGAAACCACTTAGGGTTATCTTTAGCACGTATTTTACGAAGTGAAACACCAACTCTTATATCATCTATAATTATAGGTATGACAAGTCTTTCGTAAAGTGTGAATGTTCCTCCACTTTTCTTCTCAACCTCGATTTCTTTTGCATATCTCAAATCAAAATGTCTTAAAGTCTCTTCATTAAAGTTTCTAAAACTCTTAACAGAACTCATTTCGGCTTTAGGTGTATATTCCTCTATAACCTTCTTTGTTCGTCTCTTTGATTTGATGTACTTCATAAATCTTTCAACTTCTTTTAAATAGTCATTTTTGCGTTCTGCTATGATGAGGTTATCTATGTCTATTTCAAGTATTTGAGCCACTATTTTTACCGCTTGTGGAAAAGGAACATCTTCCATTTTCTCTACAAACGTAAAAACATCACCAACTCCACATTCAGAGTTGGTATGACAAGCCCAAAGAAATTCCTCATTAACAACGAACGCAGTAGGGTTGTCCCCTTTGTGTATAGGACAAGCAGAGCGTATAAATTCTCCATAATACTGAAAATCAACTCCATAGTGATTAAGTATACGCTCTACGTTCATATTTTCTTTTATAACGCCTACTGCATCCATATTAACCCCTCCTATTTTAATTCATTTTCTAATTCTTCCATTGCTAGTGATAAAGCATCTTCAAGTGTTTTGCAATTATCTAACTTCTTTCTAAATTCATCTACTTTCTTTTTATCTTCTTCTGATAATTGTTCATATAATTCATCTTTTGCCTTATCAAATAAGTCATCTATTTTAGGGTCTCTTTCAGAAACTTCATCTAGTTCTTTGTCTATTCTTCTTCTTACTGCTTTACTTACTATTTTTGATATCTCCACAGATAATCTTCCTATCTCTTCTCTTTCCTCTTTTGTTAAGTCTTTGTTTATCTGCTCTTGTATAGCCATTCCAAAACTTAAATCTATTTCATTTCCTTCTACTTCTAATTCCATTTTTATTTTTATTACATCTTTCATCATTTTTATTTTCTCCTTTTCATTTTTGTTTTATACTTCTTTAATTGTAACAATTTGGTTATCAAACTGCAAGTTTATTGGAGCAACATCGCTTTCCCCATTACGTTGATATGCTATTTTTAACTGTCTATTACCAAGTAATACACTATCTCTTGCAATTTGTTCGTCTGTCTTAGCATATAAGAACATTAATTTAGTAGCAAGTTGTAATATTCTATCAGACCCTGCTACGTTACTAGCACCCTTCTCAATACCTTTCTCATCGTTTCTGTTCTCTTGAACTGCCGAGTAAACAGGTATTTTTAAAAGTCCTGCAATATCTTTTAGTGTTGATGTGAAAAAACCTAATGCTTGGTACTCTTTTATTTGTTGTAGAGAACCACCTTGACTTGCTGGCACTTTTATATAATCAAAAAATAACGCTTGTATGTTATATTTAGACTTATATTGTTTAGCAAGAGCAGTAACTTTTTCTGCACTAAAGTTAGGCATATATACGTGATAGTATGGTGCGTCCTTAATTTGTTTAACTGCGTCCTTAATTTTCGCTATTTTTTCTTGGCTCGTCCCATATTCCGTATCAACTGCAAATAGTCCTGTTACTATCTCGTGGACAGGTATGCCTGTTATCATTGAAGTAATTCTATCTTCTTGTTCTTCACTTGTCATTTCTGTATCTATATAAAGTACAGGTAAATCATCTCTTATTGCAAAGTTCTTTGCCCAAGTTGAAAGCACCACCGATTTACCCATTTTTGCTCTAGCACAAACTATAATCAAATCTCCTGCTTGACCACCATTTGTAACTCTATCAAAAACAGTCCAACCTACTTGAAGTCCTGCAACAAGTGTAGGTCTTTTTGCACGTTCTTCCAATCTTTTTTCCAAATCAGTACCCATTTTATATACTGATGTTTCGTTTATAGCACTGTTTGCTATTTCAGTTATCTTACTTTCTATCTTTCCAACTAACTCACCAGGATTTAGTTTTTCGCTCTCATCAGATAACATAAAGTTTTTCGCATTTTCACATACGTCATATAACTCTTTTCTTGCGTATGTTTGTTTTATTTTATCGCAGAATATTTTTAAGTTACTTCTATCTATACTCATCATAGATATATCTTCCAAGTAACCTAACCCACCAAAATTCTCAATATCTTCCTTCGCTTTCTTATCTGTTATAACTTCCATTATAGCGAGAGCAGAAGGTTTCATCCCCTTAGAATACAAATACATCATAGCCGTGAATATATGTCTGTGAGCAGGTATAGTGAAGTGTTGAGAGAACACTTCGTTATTCTCCACCTCCACTAATAAATCTGCATCATTTAGACAAAGGCTAAGTAATGAACGTTCACTTGTAGGGTTGTTGATTATGTGTACCATTTAATCACCCCTTAACTTTTAGTCAAATATACTTGTGTCTACTTTTACCTCTCTAGGTTTCATTTTATCTCTGTTACTTACTTGTGATAATCCATAATCAGAGAATTTATTTTTGTCTATCGCTTGTGTTGTTTGTATTTTTTTGTTTTTAGCCTTTAATAAAGCTAATACTTTGTTTATTTCATATACTATAAAACCAAACGAATATATACCTTTTTCTGGTGGATTAGCCACACAGTATTCTATTGTGTCTTTTATCTCATCATAAGTGTAACCTACATTTAACAAGTTTTTAGCATTTTTAATTGCAATCATTATATCTTTATTCGTGAATTTTAGTCCAGTTTTATCATAAAATAAAAGGACAAGCTCTTTTGCACTTGTCCCTATTTTTTTACTATCTTGGCTCATCTATTATAAACCTATCTCTTCATCTTCTTCTGATGATTTGTTAGAGAATACTTCTTCTGGACTCTTACCACTCATTAATCCTAAAACTTGTTCTTTTGTAGGTTTTTTGAATATTTCATCAAACGGTTTTAACTCACTACATAACTCTTTTTGCTCATCAGATAATTCAGATGGAGCACAAGGTAATAATGTGTAAGTTACATCTGTTGAACCTGCATTTTGAGTTTTAACTTTTATATTATAACCTCTTATATCACCTATCTCTTCATGTAGAGCATGTAATTGAGTAAAGAATGTTTTACCTTGCTCTAATATTTCAACGTTACCCGTTGATAAGTTTAATACGTGCATAGCAAATCTTCTGTTACTTGAATATTGAGGTTTTATTCCTGCTTGTTTTGATGCTTTTATAGCACTACATATTGGACAATCTGCACCTATACAAGATACATTTCTCTTAGCTTGTGCTATCCAATGTGCCCAACGAACAAACGGTTCATCATCTAAAAATCTTAATTCTGTAACTCCGTTTGTTAATTTAGTAAATTCAGTCTTTCCTGTGTTTGATTGAGGGTCTCTTAATACTTCATCCCACCCTCCGAACATTTGTAAATTCATAGCATTGTTTAAATTTTTCATCACGTTTTCTCCTTTAATAGTAAATTTATAAAATTATTTATATCAAGCCCAGACACTTCTCTGTTTCTAACAGTATTTAACACGTTGGACTTAATTAACTCATTATTTGGATTGGCAAAATAGGTAATTATCTCCAACCCTTCTCCTTCATTATACTTCATTTTTAAAAACTCTTCAACACTTTTAAAATGTATTGGCACTGCTTTGTTTTTAGTTCTGTGGAATAAATCTAGCTTGTGATTTGTACCTATAAACCCTTTAGAGCAAGTCATAGACGCATCAAGCACCCTTAAAAAATGTTCTGAATTATGAAGTATATACAAAGCACCATATACTCTGTTATATCTGTTTGTCTTTTTTAATTCATTTTCTTTTAGTGCATAATATTTACCTTTAATATCATACATTATCGCACCTTCTATGTACCCAAAGCATATAAATTCGAGTGGTAGTTTGAGCTTCTTTTGGTAATCCTCATCAAGAAGCTCGTTATATAAAAAGACTACTCTTCGCACTCTATAACTTCATCATCTTCGTGTTTATCATATTTAGATTGAATACGCTCTAAACTATCTAAACCTTGCTTTATATCACGAAGTTCTTGTTTTTTATTTTTTAATTCAGTTTCCATTTCTTCTATTTGGTCTGCTAGTTTTTCAAACATATCTGTTAATGATTTTATTTGACTTTTAAACATTTTCAACACTCTCCTTTGACATATTCTTATCTATTTCTTTTATTAAATCCTCTATTAACTCTTCTATTTTACATATTGTTCTTGCTAACTCTATTTCTGAATTAGTATCTTCAATCATTCCTTTGAATATTTCAGTACAAACACTTTCTACATTCATTACTTCCTTCTCTGTGTTAAATTTTAATTCAATCTTTAATAAATTTGCTTCTTTTATCATTTTACTCATTCTCCTTTAATCTTGATTTAACTTCTGTTAATTGATTTTTAAATATTTTTAACTTATTCCATTTTGTTATCTATTTCTTCCATTAAATCTTCGAGTATATCTTCTATTTTATTTAATGCTATTTGTAATTCTTTATGTGAATTAGTTTCATCTATTAAATCTTTAAGCATTTCTGTGAGAGACACTTCTGTGCCCATTTCTCCCTCTTCGTTATAATATTTTAATTCAATTTTTAACAAATTCGTCATTACTCATTCTCCTTTAATCTTGATTTGATTTCTACTAATTCAAGCAGTTTTTCGTGTGGTAATCTAACCAATATTCCTGCTTGTTTTAACCAACTATTTACTGTGTGATAGTGTATATTTAGTTTTTCTGCTATCTCACGTATTGATTTGCCTTCTTCAATGTATAAGGTGTGTAACAACTCTTCTATGCACACACCTTCAACCATTTCAATATACTTCATAGATAAAGTTTTATTCTTTATCTCTTTCAATATATCACCCCCAAGTTTGTGTCATTACTATTTCATTACCAAAATCTAGTATAGTTTCATTATATACTATTTCACCATTTATGTAATTAAGTAACTTCCATATAGCGTGTGATGTTATCGCTAATGCACTTGGTAAAACTGTTTGAGAAACTCCACAAGCACTTACTTCTGCCTCATCATCACTATAAAATGTTTGTTCATACATTTTAGTTTGTTCTCTATTTTTCGGGTCAACTACATATATCCTACCTCCACGTAAATCCATACGTGTTTCTATTAACAAATCAATAGATGGATTATTCTTAATCGCCCTATTATATATATCTTTTCTTGATTTCATAGTGTCTGTAAGCATAAACACTATACCTTGAAGTGGAACAGAACCGTCTACCTTCTCATTTCTTGCATTTACAGTAAAACCTGTGAATAACTTTATTATATTACGTATTGATAGAGCTTTATTTCTATCTATATCTCTAACTCCAAACATCTGATTTGGTAAGTTGTGCATACCAACTTCATCAAAATCGTATATATGTAAGTTACTTAATCCCATTTTTGCAAGTGAGAAAGCGACCCAACTACCTGTCGCTCCTGCACCTATTATATTTATTCTAGTATTAAACTCCTCTGGGTTTAATATATTCACTTGTCTTGAATAATCGTTTTGTATCATTGTAATACCTCCTTATTTTTGTTTAACAAAACGTATCTTAAAATACATTAATATCATAAATAAATTTATCAATAATTGACTTTTGTGTACAGTGTTACTCTTAAATAAAAACAAAGTAAATAAGATATATAATATCGCAAATATATCTATTGGTTCTATTTTATTATTTTTTACTATTTTCATAACTTCCTCCTGGGTATATAAATTGATATTTTTATTCAATGATTTCTGATATTTGATTATATATATCAATTAATAATTCATCAACTTCTTCTCTTTTATTGTTTAATTCTCCCAAGAATCCATTATATTCTTCCATTGAAAAATACAATAAGAATTGTTTTAATAACTTTGATTCTTCATCTGTTAGAACTATCCTAACCATAACCAACCTCCATTTAATTAAAAGAATTATTTTATTTGACATATTATTCATCATTTCACCTAATTCTTTTAAAATTTTGAATTTAACCCATATTCTTGTGCCTATCTAATAATAAAGCCATATGTTTTATTTGAATTGGATTTTTAAAATCTTTAGCATACAAATTTCTATACTCACCATTATGTTTATTTATAACCATAATAAAACTATCTGACTCCATTCTAAGTATCCAATCTCCCCACTTACCTATTTTCATAATTTCCTCCTAAAACTCCTCTTTTAAACTAATAATTCTGGATTTTCGTATATATTTCCTATTACTTTACACTTGTTGTATATTTTACCTACAAAATAATCTCCTGCTCTATATATCCCAAAGTGATATTCTACTTTTTCAGTTATTGTTTCATCTTCAACATTTGAATAAAATTCAACTATATCGCCTTCGTATATCTCAGTTCCGTTACTATCTTTAATACCTGTGTATTGCATCAATGTATATAAATATAAAGGTCTTACATCATCTTTGGTGTTTACATAGCAATCATTCCCTAGATGCGAGTATGATACTATTAAATTATCTTGGTCATACATAATATTTTCTTCTTTATTCCATGCTCTAAATTTTATATTTCTCATAATTTCCTCCTAATTTCTATTTAAAATACTTATTAATTCTTCTTTTTGTTTTAAACTTAAATTATAAACCTTTTCTATTTCTTCCTCCCACTTTTTAGGAGCACTCCTCCTTCCTGTTTCTACCATTGATAAAAAAGATGGAGTTACATTTAATTTTATAGCCATATCTTTAAGTAATTCTCCGTTATCTATTCTCAATTTTCTTAAAAATTTTCCAAATTCGGTAAGTTTCATAACTTCCTCCTAAAACTCCTCTTTTAACCTCAACAAATAAATTATTTTATTCAACCTCAAATGCCCTTTTGCAATCAAATAATATATCTCCTTCAATGTTGTCAATTACAAAACAATAACCTTTACATGTTGAAAATTCTTCACATTCAATGCAACATAGTTCTTTATTTATATCATTGCATAAACATCCATTTTTACATCCAATCATTGCTACCTCCTATTAAATAAAATATAATCTTATCTATTAAAACCCATCTTTTAATTTCCATCAACTATCTTCTGTATTTTCAATCCTTCTATTTCTACAGACTCTAATTCAAAATAGTTAATATAGTGTTGAATAACTTTAGCTATACTTTTCAATGAAACCTTATCACTTTTAATAATTTCGCAGCTTACACTGTCATATTCTATTGATGTTATTGATTCTGCCCTTTCATCCCAGCAAACACCTAACTCAGTATTTTGTACTATTACTGTAAGTTCCATATTTTCACATTCTGGGCACTCATAACAATCTGCACCTAAATTTAGATAGTGTCTTTTATTTAAATCTTTTTCGTCATATATTCCTTCACATTCTTCACAATAAAAATTCATAACTTCCTCCTACTGTATATAACCTAAATAACTTAAATATTGATTTTCGTTATCTTTACAATAACTTTCTATTAATATCTCAAGGTCTATCTCTTCATCTTGTGTTAAAAACACTCCTAAATAATCTGTAACACTAGAACCGTGTTCTATATAATACATACATTCAAATATCTCCTCTGGTTCTAGTTCATCAAATATCTTAAACACACTATTTTCCTCTTCTTTTACGCTTGTTTTTTCGTTTTTTTTTGAGAAATTACCATATCCACTATAATCTGTGTAATCATCCCACCAACTGCTACAAGTAGTTATGTTATTTTTATTAACATTGTAAGTCTTTTTAGTTACTTTATCACCTATTTCTAACTTGATAGAGTTTACTAATCCCTCATTTGGGTCTATTCTTGTACAAATCATCTCTTCTATCTCTGCAATTTTTCTATATAAAGACTCTATTATCTCTGTATCTCCACCATAATTTATTTCATATGGTAATTTCTCGTATATAACACCTGTTGTAAAGTCGTATAAATCTATTCTAAAATCACCACTTTTGTTTGCTATTATACGTATAAAGAAGTCCTCTGCATTTTCTGCAAATACTTCGATTTGCTTATCATCTTGACCAGAAGGTGTAGTAGGCATATTAACGTGAGAATGACCCCACACTTTCATATTATTCCATATCTCTACACCATTTTCTTCATATAACAACTCCATAGCAAACTCATTAAGTCCTTCTGTTGTTATTTCTGTTGTAGTAGCGTGTACTTCTTGTCTAAATAAAAACACATCATCTATATAAAATACATTACCTACTCTTCTTGAAGTACCCAACCAACCTATTTCTAGGTCTGATTGGCGTACATACTCTTTCATCTTATTCATAGCGTTTAAATTTATACTTATCTTTGGTGCAAATCTATCCATTAACTTAACATTCATATTATAATTCCTCACTTTCTTCTAACTCTTCTTCGTAACAATCTTCACATATTCCTTCTTTTTCTTCTTGACAGTCTGTACAGTATGTATATCCACATCCTTTGCAACAAAAGGTATCATCTTTTTTTACAATTTCACCACATTCATCGCAAACTGCAAACAATTCTTCTGAACAATCATTACAATACCACTCATCATTTATTAAATTCATTTCATCCTTTCTACACTCTTCGCCACACTCATAACAAGTTGCAATTAATTGACAATAACAATCATCACAGTAAACATCATTTCCATACCAAGTCATATCATTGTCATGTGCGTTTTCATCACAATTATCACAACGACTATAATCATTTTCATAACATCTTTCACATACATATATACTATTATTATCTATCCAATAAGCGTGGTCAACACACATATGGTCTCCACAATCTTCACAATAAAGTTCGTTACTCTCATTTAACTCCTCATCACATATACAACAAACATTATACTCTTTATCATATGGATTTTCTAAATCATTGCCTCCTTCATCTATACAATCCCAATTACGTATGTATGCTCCTGCTGGGTCATCTGTATTAACTTGTTGTAAGAAGTTTAAAACAACTATAAACGAAGCGTATATCTCGTAATTATTCATATTCTCAGTAAGCATAGACCCTGCACTACCCCAACACGCTTCTCCGTTTTCTCCATTAACGTGTGGGTGTGGGTCTTTGTTTGTCCAATATGATTTTCTGTTATAATCCTCATCTAAACCTTCTATATAACAAGTCATATCGTCAAAATCAAAACTTAAAAGATATTTAT
>ERZ773138.539-NODE-539-length-44994-cov-8.095418_pt1 | contig 44994 bp, 38 predicted proteins | sample MGYA00511114_ERZ773138 | MGnify/ENA primary metagenome ERZ773138 (study PRJEB29015, sample SAMEA2737805) | human gut metagenome | biome: human gut; feature: human-associated habitat; material: faeces | place: China | collected 2012 ...
AAACGCCGGCAAGATACATTTCCATCATTGCCTCTTCTATAGAACTTTCTCTTCGTCTGTATTGTAAGGCGAAAGTATAATTAACCCCTTAAACGAACGAAAACTGACCCCCTGGGAGGGGGACAGGATAAGGGGGTTAACTCATGACCGTAAACAGGACACAACATGAAACCATCCTATGCGCAGGAGGTTCCGATATGCTGGACAAGTACAGAGTCAGCCAAATCATAGCTCTATTGAACGAAGGCCATGGAATTAAGACAGTGGCCAGGATGACGGGAGTTTCCCGCAATACGGTACGGCGTTTTCAGCGTAACATCCCCCGCAAGGGGCATCACGGCCGGGCGTGGCGTGCGATGGAGGCGAAACTGGAGGATATCAGGAAACTGTTTTACGACTGCAGGGGGAATTGTTCAGCCATGCTCAGGTTTGTGGAGGACGCCATCAGCGTGGAGCCGCCGAGCCTGCGCACGCTGCAGAAGTTCTGCACGCCTTTTCGCCTGGAGCTCCTGCAGAGCAGGCTGACGAAGACGGAACGCTTTGAAACGCCCCCCGGACACCAGATGCAGATAGACTTTGGGGAAGACGATGTCTGCGTGGGCGGGGAGACAGTGCGCGTCCACTTTTTTGTCGCCAGGCTGTCGTATTCACGCAGGATTTTTGCCAGGTCCTACTTTTCGGAGAACCAGGTAAACTGGCTTGACGGCATAGAGTCAGCGTTCAGATTTTTCGATGGCGTGCCACGGGAAATTGTCTGTGACAATGCAAAGACACTGGTGAAAGACCACCATGCGCCGGAGAACGAGCGTTTTGCAGCCCGCTTTGACTGGTTCTGCCAGTATCATGGCGTGCATCCCATAGCCACGTCTGTCAGAAAGCCAAACTCAAAAGGCAAGGTCGAATCCGCTGTCAGGTATATCAAACACAACGCTTTGGTTAACGGCCGCTTTAAGGATCTGGAAGCTCTGAACTGTCATCTGGAGAGATGGAGTCTGTCCGTATGCGATCGGCACCATATTAAAGATCCGTTCCTTCAGGGGCCGAAGACGCCAGCGGAGCGGTGGATGATTGAAAAACCGGCATTGCGCCCCAACAGGAAGCCGCCAATAGCCATGGCACGCTATGAAGAGCGGGCGGCAGACAAAAATGGCCTTATCCGGGTCGATAATGCCATGTATCGCGTACCTGACGGGTTTGCACGTCGCGATATGCAGCTGGTGGTTGTCGGAGACACAATCACAGTCAGATGCGGAGGGCAGTCAGTCATCCTGGACAAGGCCAGGGATATTATTACAGCGAAGGATGGCACATGGTCAAATCCGCTCTCCAAAGAAGAGAATTTTAAGAAAAAAATCAAAGAGTTAAAAAAGAACAAGTTCTGGAAAAGAATGCAGAATCCGCAATGTCAGCGAAATCCCGGCACGTATGATGCCGCATTCCGGACGGGAGCTTAGGCCATGGGGGAACTGAGACCTGCCGATGTTCAGCTGACTGAGATGGCCGCCCGCCTGCGGCTGACCTATACCCGCGACCACCTGGTCGAACTGGTGGCAACAGCGGCCACGAGCCATATGACTCCACGAGAGACACTGGAATATGTCTTCAGAAAAGAGATAGAACAGCGTGACGGAAACCGCGTGCGGTTAGCCCAGATGAGCGCTCATTTTCCTTTTGCGGCGACTATGGACGGATTCGACATGTCATTCCAGCCTTCGATAGACCCGGGGAAGATACGCGGGCTTGTCTCTCTCGGGTGGGTGATCAGTGGGGAGAACGTGATCCTGATTGGTCCATCCGGAGTCGGAAAGACACACCTGAGCATAGCACTGGGACAGCTTGCTCTGCAGAGAGGTCTTTCGGTTCGTTTCTATTCCGTGACCAAGCTGGTGGAGCAAATGGAAAAAAGCTTACAACGCAGGGACATTTGATGAAAAAATACGGGATGTTAACAAGCCTAAACTACTCATTCTCGATGAGCTGGGGTACATTCCGTTCACACCGCTGCAGGGACAGCTGCTTTTTGAGCTGATATCGGCACGCTACGAAAAGAAAAGCATCATTGTGACCAGTAATAAAATGCCAGGAGAATGGGGAACGGTCTTCGGTGACGCGGCGGCAGCAACGGCATCGCTGGATCGGCTGCTCCACCATTGTACGCCCATGCTCATCCAGGGCGAAAGCTACAGGACACGTAAGTTTTCCCGGAAGATGCGCGAATAAGGCCGCACGAAACTCACACTCAGCTGTGCCAACTCTAACCCCCTCTGTCCTGTCCCGGGGCCCCGGGACAGGACAGAGGGGGTCAATTTTCATTCGTTTTGGGGGGCACCAGAACTTTCGTTTGACACACGCTCAGGAAGACAGGGAGGCCGCGAGGGTAAAAGTTAGGATGGTAACCGAAAAGCTGAAAGAGCTTAAACTGGAGGAGGCCGCGGCCCTGGTGGAGGGAGGCGCCGGAGAAACCTTCTCATACTACGGCTTTTCCCCGACTCACTGGCGCAGTATCCGCCCCCTCCCTCCTGGCGGATTAACCGTGAAACCAGAAGACGGACGGAGTTGTCGGGAATTTTCCTGACGGCCAGTCCGCGCTAATGCTGGTATGCGCAGGACTAAGGTATATCGAGGGCCATAAATGGGGGACTGAACGCTATCTTAATATGCGGCCGCTACCAGCCTGCCTTTTAATAGTTCCGCGCCTGCGGGACATTTGGAGGCGAACGCGGAATCCTCATGAGAGGAAGTCCCATGAGTGGACAGAATTTTTAGTTACCAGAAACCAAAATAAACATCCGAACCGTGGGTGCGCGAAAGCCTCCCATGATGACCGGATTTCAGGCAGAGAAGAACTTGATAGGGCGAGCTAAAAAAATGTGCGAAAAACTCTGGACGTTATCTCGAAATTACAAACGAGAGGGAAAGAGCGATGGCCTCCCATGCGGCCATCGCTCTCCAAAAGGCAATTTCATACTAAGTGGCAATTCACTTAGTTAAGAGCTTCATACAGTCTTTCTATTGGGCGTTCTCTGTCGCCTGATATCTAACTATCCAATCAAAAGACCGTTGTTTCTGGTCTACTCCCGTCCTAATAATATTTTAATACATCTCCTAATTCGAAAGGGAATAAACAATTTAAGAATCCTTTTCCATTTAGGTATATATGTAATATTGATATTTTTTGGGCAAAGTATATGCAACAAATGTTTATTACTTAGTAAGAATGGATTTGTATCTATTTTTACAGATAAATCATTATCTCTGTATAATAGTCTAACTTGCTGAGAAATTAATTCTCCACTTTCATATATACCATAAGACCAAGTATATCTACCAAAAATTTTTTGGCCAAAGTTTTCCAACTCTTGAATATAATCATCTCTTAATTTATAAACTATATTATCTTTATTTTTTACATAGTAATTTAACATTGTTTCATTAGCTCCACTATCAAACCCAGAAAAATGGAAAAAAACAAGCTCATATTGATTGTTTACTAAAATTTTTCCATTTTTAATAGATAATTCTCTTCTTGATAAATTCCATGGAGCAACATTATAGCCTGGATTTTTAATGATTTTAACATCAAAATAAGCAGGGGCCAGATCAATCCAACGTTGATCTGTAAAAATTCCGTGAGGAATATCATCATAGCAATATAGGTTTAATCGATTATTCCACCATCTGGCAAAGTCCATTCCCTCAGGATCTTTTTTTACAGCCAAAAAACCCAAGTTGTAAACACCATGTTGTAAAGCGCAAAGTTCATTGTTATCTATATCAAATTTATTTTCTTCTGGAATAGTTAAATGTGGGGTTAATAAAATACTATTGTATTTAAATAATTTAGAAATTTCTTTTAATAAATTATATATTTTAATATCAGGATCGATATAAATGACTTCATCGTCCACATTTTCCAACATATAAATTAAGGCTTTTCCTTTAATTGAAGTAGAGGCTTCTACTATCGAATGCTTAAATATGTAATCATTAAAGTTTTTCCAACCCAAATTTTTTGCTAAAATAATTTTATCAACATATGAATATATTTCTTCAGGTAGATCACTAGGTATTTTTTTTTCGAGCAACACAATATAAAATTTTATATCAGGGTTCGTTGCTCTTAACGATTTCCCTAAAACCATGGCTTTAGGCATATAATTCATACATATTGATGTAAAAACAATCATTTTTAGTACCTTTAGTATAACTTTTTATAATTTTTATTCAAATAAAGAATTTGATAGCTAATATCTTTTATAGTATTTTTATTGTATTTTTTATAAATTTTCTCCATTTTATTTGCGAAGTCATCGAAGTCAGGGACTTTATAATTTAAAATATTATTTTTTATAGTTTTATAATCTCCTGATGTTTTAATACAATCAATGGCTCTAATAATTTTGTTATAGTCATTAGTAAAAGGCATAACCCATCCTACATTGTTTCTTTTTATACGATCACCAATAGCCCCAATATCAAAGGATAAGCATGGAATACCAGCTAAAAGTACCTCACTAAGTACATAACTAAAAGATTCTTTACAATTATTTAAAAATAAAACTAAATCAATTTTATATTTATTGAGCAAAAAAGGTATATTCTTTCTTTTATATCTATCATGAAATTCATAATTACAACAATTCTTTTTTAGTTCATCTTCATTTGTAATGCCAAATATATGATATTTAATTGATTTATCACTCGTATTTTTTATTGTTTCCTTAATGATTTTTCCTCCTTTATGGTTATCAACACACCCAACAAAAGCGATGTTAAAAACAACGTGATTTTTTATATTATTTTTATTAAAAATCTTATACTCTTTTATATTTATTCCATTTTCTATTATTTTAACATTATGTACCTTATACACTTTTTTAAATTCATCAATCATACTATAATTTGGCATAATAATACAATCTGAATTCATTAATAATTTTTGGCAAGCATCATGACGAATTGTATTTTGATTCTCTGAAATATCAATACATTTACTACAATTTGAGTACTCAGTACATAAATTATTTTCCTTATTTAAAAGAAAATAGCGAGGACAAATCATAGTATAATCATGTAAAGTTATAATAGTTTTAAATTCTTTTGATAATAATTGAAGATCACATGGGAAATTAATGATATGATTAATATGTACTATATCAATATTTAATACATTTAATAAATACTTAACATTTATATAAAAATTTTGATCATAACTATCAAAATTTTTTACTTGTACAAATATTCCGAGATCGTAAACGATTTCTTTGCATTTTTCAAATATTACAATAACATACTTTCCATCTATTATAGTAATGACATAACAATGCATTTTTTTATTAAATTTATGAATTAAACCCCGCACATATAACGTAGTGCCACCTACTGCAGGGTCATCCATCCTACCCCAAGAATGGACAAAAAACATGATAGATTGTTTCTTATCTGAAGAATAGCCAAGCTCAACTTTTAAAGTATTAAAAAATTTTTTTATTTTTCTTAATGGATATGTTATTCTCCAGCTTCTACTATTTAAAATACTATTTAATTCATATTCTTTATTTTTATTTTCTAAATTTATTGATTTTATTTTTCTTTTTAATTCTTTATTTTCATTTAATATATGTTTATTAGTTTCAATTAAACATTTGTTTTTCTCGATATTTAATTCTATTTTATCTAATAAATTTATTTTTTTTTCAAATATAATTGAATTTAAAATAGGAGTACCCATATCACTTTTGGATAACATAAACAAATTTTGTAATACAAGTAATTGTGGATTTAATAAAAAAAAAGCATTAACATTTCTATATCTGTCATAAAAACAAGGTTTAATTATTGTTTGGCCAATTAGCTCACACTCAATTGACAATTTATATTTTTTATTGATTGAATCTATATATTCAGCAAATGAATTTTTAGTAAAAAATCTCAAATGCGTATTATCTAATATTCCCATATCAGAATAGTTAAATTTATCATTTAGTAAACCATAAATAATGTCATAGTGTGCTATGTTCGGTATGCTTATCAATATTTTTCCATTTTTATTAAGCATTTTTAATGAAAAAATTAACACATCTGCAGGGTTAATCAAATGCTCAAGTACATCAGAAAAAATAATATAATCAAATTCATTTTTATCATTTATAAATAATTCAAATTCTTCACCTGTGCGATTCGTAATATCAAAATTATAGATTTTATCATAACATCCCAATGATTTCGCCGCACAAATGGCGTCTTTGTCTATATCAACACCATAAACTTTGCAATTTAATTCATTTTTTAGTATTTTTCCAATTATTCCTTGAGCGCATCCAACATCTAAAACAGAAGATTTTTGTATTACATGATTACATATAATAGAATGACTATCATTTTGTGTGCCTAAATTGATATTTACATGTGAATCGTAGTATTTATTTTTTTTATTGAAATTTAATAATTTATTATATCTATCATTTCCTATAATACCAATACTCATAGCATTAATTCCTTGTGATAATAAATATATGCAAAATAATTACTTAAAATCGAGTAAACAGAACCAACAACAACTTATATGAAATTGGTGAATTTTCATATCAAGCGCAAGATGGCCAGGCGGAGTTTCGGAGTTCTTCAGCAAAGCATTCCTTTCCGGCCGATTGTTTATACGGTATATTCCCTTCCTGCATAAGTCACGCTGTGTGACAGTCGAAAAGTTGGTTTTCTTCGGGGAACTCTCCCGCAGAAGACCGTTTGTATTTTCATTTGATCCCTTCTGCCAGGGGCTGTGGGGGATCGGAACAATAGAACGGAAACGCAGTTCACTTTCAATTTTCTGATACCAGGCAAACTCCCTCCCACGATCTCCGGTAAGTGATTTAATTGTTCCTGGAGGAAGCAATTTAATTAGTTTTTTCAATGCATTATAGAAATTTTCTGCTGTGCAGGATTCAGCTTTGAATGCATACAGTTTGCGGGTTTTCCGTTCGACTATGGTAAACACGCAGCCGGTGCCTTTGCGTCCGGACCCGACAGTATCCACCTCAAAATGGCCGAATTCTCTTCGGCTTTCGATGCTGGCAGCACGGGTATGGACAGACTTTCCGGCCGTATATTTCTTTGCCTTTCCTTCCTTCCGCTGCACGCGCCGCTTCCCTTTATGCCTGAGCAGAGTGACCGATCTCCGTACAGCAGAAATCCATCGTACAGCCAGCGGCAGATACTGACAGTGGATGCCTAGCCTTTGAAGACGGTATGCGCCATCTGTTCTGGTGAATATCCGCATCGGAAAAATTTCTCAGCCGTTTAGATAACCCATGGAAATAATTTATCTTTTTGTTTTGATCGTTTTCTTTTCTCCCTGTACCGTGTACAGGCAGCGGATGATTCATACCTCTGCGGCGTTCTTTCAGAGGGATACTTTTGGGAAACTGTCTGGAGAATTCTCTGGGAACAGCCGCCTCAGAGACTCCGCAGTGCCGCGCGATATGCGCACCAGAGAAGCCTTCTCTGGCTAATGTCATAATTGCAGCCCTTTTCTCTCCGGAAAGGTGGTGTATGCTTTTCGCGGGCTCATGCCGTTCTCCTGTGAAACGTTTGGTTCCTGAACAACACAGGTCTACTGCATGGGCCTTTTTTATTCCAGCCCGACGAAACCGAACTTTTTTCGCATAGGGAGGGGGCCTCCTATGCGGCCCCCAAAAAATTCCAGGGAAAGCTGCGCAGACATGGTCCCTTAAAATGCTGAACCGTATTAGAGTGTTTCCCCAAAACCTTGCACTTGGTATGAAAACTCACATGAGAGCCGCGGCTGCGTAACCGATAACACGTATGGGTTCTGGCGTAATGCCTCCATCTGTTCTTCTGCTAATCGATTTCTGTTTATGTTCATGATGACTCTCCTTCAATCTCAGGATTCCCTGTGCGAAATGCAGATGTCCATTATAAAAGAATCAGAAAAGACACCTGTTCATGAATGTGGATTTGCGTTACATGCACTGTCCAATTTTTAGAGTGTGTGCAAATATTTCTGTCCACTGTTATGGGTATAGTTTAACTCTACCTATCCATGCTGGTGTTCTTTTTATGTCATCCTCTCTGTTTTGTTTTTCTTCAAATCGTAATGCGTAATATCCTTCCAGTTCCGGCGAATGACGATATCAGCGGTAAGAGCTGTATTGTTGTAGGCAACTGACCACTGCGTGTTGCTGGTAACGCTTTCAGGTTTAGGTTCCTGTGAAGCGGCTTTCAGCGCTGCCCACATGGTATCGTCGGTGTAGTTCCCTTCCTGCTTTTTAAAAACATCCAGAACAGCGTCGTAACGCTCTCTGCCGTGGCCGTAGATATTGTTTCTCTGGTTTGGCAGTACTTTTTTTTGATAAAGCGCATAGAAGTTTGTAGCTGCGTTGACAGACGTTGCTACGAGTTCCCTCGCTTCGCTCTCACAGTCATACTCGACGACTCTGCCGTCGCCTTTTGCATCGGCAATATAAAAGTGATAATCAATACCACCTGAGGCGACCATATCGTAGCCCTTCAGCAGTTCCACCGCCTCCTGGGTGGTTGCGGCACGATCCAGCACAAGCCGTATTGCAAGAGACGTGAAGATGGTAGGTTTCCCAGTGTTCTGATGCACCGGCTTGCTGTCAACTACAAGCACTGCGATGGAGACTCCTTTTTCGTTCACACCATCAAGGCAGATGAACGGGGCAGTCAGACTTGCTAATTTCGCTTTTAGATTTTCATCCGGCACGTTTGCGGAAACATTGTTCAGCGCGGCAAAGGCCACGGATTTATAGCCGTCCTTCGGAGTGCAGTAGACGAGAATTGCGGAAGTGTTATCCTGAAAATCGTAATTGCGCCCCATATGCACATCTCCACCGTTATCTGTAAGGGTGAATGCTGTACAGCCAAATTTAGGCGCTTTGATCTTTATCGGGAACAGAGGTAGAGCTTCTTTCAAAATGGCATTGATCATGGTCTGATCGTCCCTGACATCGTAATTAATCACGTCATCAAGGCTGTAATCATATTTGATGTTCATACGATATAGATTGTATCCATCCGAATAGTCGGTGAGCTTTTCAATGCTGTTCACTGTCTGGATACGGGTGAAGCAGATGCCGGCGAACAGAAGCGCGACGGCAAGCAGTACAGCCGGAACGCCGCAGAAGAAAATCACCGGAGTGTACATTTGGTTTTCTCCTTTTTGGTATTGGTCACGTTGTCGGTTTCGATCCCTGTTAGTGAGCAATCATAGTGCATGACAGCGTTTTGCGTAATTCCTGCAACACTTGCCCGGCTTATAGTCCGGATGTCTGTCTCCTCCACAAAGCGGATAGCATGATTCGGTTCTTCTTCCGGCTATTGTAGGTTTTTTTTAGTCCAGGTGCATGGTGCCAGCGTATAGCCATCGGCAGATACTGGTAGCAGATACATGACCTTGGGGAACTGTATCTCTGCTATCGGTTCCGGTGAGTATCCATGGCGGAATAATTTCCCGGCAGTTTCGATACCCTAGGCCGATACTTTACCTTTAGACCTGCACTTTTTTCTATTTTCCCTGCCCTGGATATGGGCAGCCAAAGATTCAGAACTCCCGCGGCGTTATTTCAGGGAGATGCCTTTGGAAACTGTCTGGAAAATTCCCTGGCAATGGAAGCCCCAGAGGATCCGCAGTGCCGCGCTGTATGCACGACAGAGAAGTCTCCCCAAGTTAATGCCATGCCTTTTTCTCTTTGGAAAGGACCCGAGTATTTTTCAGTTATCCTGCTGTATATGGCAACTTTTTCATTTCAAGAGCGCTACGGTCTCAATGTGTGGAGTGTGCGGGAAGAGATCTATGGGCGTAGCGGAAACAAGATCGTATTTCCCGGCGAGCAGGGCAGCGTCCCGGGCGAGAGTGGCGGGGTTGCAGGATATGTAGACAATGCGTTCCGGAGCGAGTTCCAGAATACCTCTGACCACTTCGGGAGCCAGGCCGGCGCGCGGCGGATCACAGAGCATCTGACTGAATCTGGTGCCGCGCGTAATTCTGCGGAACAGGCTGGCCGTGTCGCCGGCCGTATACTGTGCCTTTACTCCCATGCGTTTTGCGTTGATGCGGGCGCAGTTGACGGAGTTCGGGGAATATTCGATGCCCGTAATGGAGCCGCCATGGATGCAGGAGAGGCCGGGAGCTCCCACACCGCAATAGAGATCAAGAAGGGGTGCGTCCAGCAGATTTTCTCCTGCCAGACGGGCGAGTATCCCAGCGGCTTTTGTGTTCACCTGGAAGAAATCCGAGGAGTCGAGGAGGTAGGTCTGATCTCCGAGGGGCGCGAGGAGCCTCGAGGCTTCGGGGATATCCCCCTGGCGCGAAAGGGAGAAGCGCCGCACGTCTCCCTGCCTCAGAAAGTCAGCGGACTTCCTTTCCTCGTGAATCACGGCGTGGATGACGGGAAAATCAGAGAGCAGGGCCTGAGCGATTTTCCGCAGGATGGCGTTTTCATGGTCGGTACCGGGGCTCGTGACGAAGAGCACCCAGATTTTTTTCTCTCCCTCGTCTTCGAAGGAAAGGCCGGTTTCTCTCTGGCCGGGAACCACACCCGTGCGCAGCTGGCAGAAACGGAGGAATCCGTGCCCGCCTGCATCCTTTTCCTTTCCACTGAGGCGGCGGAACCGGGAGCGCTTCTGTCCTGGCATGGCGGGCATGGGAACATAGGAGGTGAGACCTCCCGCGCGGACGCGATCCTGTATGGATTTCAGAATGGGGGCGGAGGGCAGGTCAAGAAGCTGGCAGTCGGGCGTCTCAGTGACAGCGTGGTTCATGCGGCGGCGCATACCGAGGCAGACACGGCCCTGCTCATCGCTTCCAAAGGCAAATTCGATCTTGTTGCGGTATCCGGCCGTTTCAGGAGAGGGAATAAGCGGCCTGACGGGGGCGTTTTCGAAATGTCCTATGCGGCGCAGGGCGTCGGAGAGGAAGCGGCTCTTCCAGCCGCACTGCTCCCCGTAGGGCATGCGCATGAGAGGGCAGCCGCCGCATTCTGCGGCGTGGGGACAGGCTGGCGTGACGGCGCTTGCGGCCGGCTGGAGCAGCTCTGTGGCCGCGGCCTCGCGGAACGTCTTTTTTTCAGCAAGGATGCGGGCGCTGACCTGTTCTCCGGGAAGTGCTCCGGCGACAAAGGTGATCGGTTCTCCCTGAATGCGTTCCGCGATACCCCTGCCGTCAGGGCTAAGGCCTGTGATGCTGAACGTCATGTTTTCCATAGCTGCTCCCCCTCTGCGTCCGGAGACGGTATAGTGATACCCGGCTGGCTTATCAGAATTGGCGGGCAGCAACAATATCCGGAACTGGACAGCGTGGGGATGACGCGGAGATGCTCGTTCCCCGGCTGCCCGCACGTCCGGCGCCGCAGCGGCTGGCCGTATGGACGGCTGCACCGGACCTTCAGGACAGCGAAAAAACCTTTGCTTTTTGCGGAAAAAGGGATAAAAGCATGAGTTCGAAAGATCGGCGGAGGTCGTGCGATGCGCGTCAGCTCAGCCGGCGGGGCCCCACCCCGTGGTTCAAGTTGGGGGTCTTTCCAGAACAAGATGCCGGCATCCGGAGCGGAAAAAATCCGTTTTTTCGGGCTTCTGGCTCTTCCTGGGTGTTTCAAAAGGCTTGACTTTTCATATGAAGAGAGGCAAGAGGTTCTCTCTTTCTGGAGGTATTTTTATAATGTACGCTATTATCGAGACCGGTGGAAAGCAGTACTGCGTTGAGGAAGGCTCCAAGATTCTCGTCGAAAAGCTCGCTGCTGAAGCTGGCACCGAAGTGACTCTTGATAAGGTTCTTATGCTGGGCGGCAGCGAAGTCAAAATCGGCGCTCCCAGTGTTGCCAACGCGTCCGTGACCGCTGAAGTGGTCAACCAGACCCGCGGCAAGAAGGTTCTTGTTTTCAAGCGCTGGCGCCGCAACGATTCCCGTCATCTGAAGGGCCATCGTCAGGATTACACCACGCTCAAGATCAAGAGCATCAACGCCTAGTTTGTGCTCATCCGCAGGAATTTTTAGGAGGACATCATGGCTCATAAGAAAGCAGGCGGCTCGTCCCGCAACGGTCGTGACAGTGCCGGTCAGCGCCGCGGAATAAAGATCTTCGGCGGCCAGGCCGTCATTCCCGGCAACATCATCGTTCGTCAGTGCGGCACCCGCATCTACCCTGGCGTGAACGTTGGCATGGGCAAGGACTACACGCTCTTCGCCCTGCAGCCCGGCAAAGTCCGCTATGAACACTACACACGCAAGCACCGCGTGCTGACCCGTGTTCATGTGGAAGCTCCCGCTGCTGAATAATCAGCAGGGCTCACAGCACTTTTGAGGGGAAGGGGCCGCAAGGCTTCTTCCCTTTTTTCGTCATCGCTCCTTCAGCGGAAGCTGGGAGCAAGAGAGGTTTACCATGCGATTCGTCGATGAAGCACGGATATCCGTAAAGGCCGGACACGGCGGCAGCGGCAGCGTCCATTTCCGCAGGGAAAAATTTATTCCCAAGGGCGGCCCTGACGGCGGCGACGGCGGCAACGGCGGCTCGGTCATTCTGCGCGCCGATGGCAGACTGCTCACGCTGTACGACTTCCGTCTGAAGCGTCATTACGCGGCCCAGAACGGCCAGAACGGAATGGGCCGCCAGATGTATGGGAGAAAGGGCGAAGATCTGGTCCTGCATCTGCCCGTTGGCACCATGGTTTATGTCGAGAGCGGGGATGAAGAGCATCTTCTCACCGACCTGAGCGAGCCGGATCAGGAATTCGTCGTGGCCAAAGGCGGCCGCGGCGGTCTCGGCAACATTCATTTCAAGAGCTCGACCATGCGGGCCCCTCATTTCGCCCAGCCCGGTGAGCCGGGTGAGGAATACACGCTCAGGCTGGAACTCAAGATTCTCGCTGACGCGGGTCTTCTCGGTCTGCCCAACGCCGGCAAGTCCACATTTCTTTCGAAGGTTTCTGCGGCCAGGCCGAAAATCGCCAGCTATCCCTTCACGACGCTGGTGCCTGTGCTCGGCGTGATGATCCATCCGGATGATCCCGGACGGCGTCTCGTCATCGCCGACATCCCTGGCCTTATTGAAGGCGCCAGCCAGGGGCAGGGACTCGGACTGCGTTTCCTGAAGCACGTTGAGAGGACGCGGTTCCTTGTGCACATCCTGAGCGTTGAGGATGTGGATCGCGACGATCCCTGGGCCGGCTTCAGGCTCATCAACGATGAGCTGGCCTCCTTTGATCCCGAACTCGCGGAACATGAGCAGATTGAGGTCATCAACAAGATTGACCTTCTCACAGACGAGGAACTGACCGCTCTCAGGGAGCGCGCGAAAGCCGACGGCAGGCATATCTTCTTCATTTCCGCGGAGAAGGGCATAGGCCTTGAGGAGCTGGTGGATGAGCTCTGGCGCAGACTGGATAACACCTCCCTGCACGCTCCTCTTGTCCGTCCGGTCAGGGTCGAGTCCGAAGCGGAGGAAGAGGTGGAGGCCGGCGACGACGAGTTTCCGGAAATCGAAGTCATCAGGACGCACGAGCCCAACTATTAGCGGAGAAGGCGGAAGGAGAGACAGCATGGCTGACTGGCAGGAAGAGAAACGCAGGGTACTTGAAGAGGCGCACTGTATTGTCTTCAAGGTGGGAAGCGCCGTCATTACCGACGATCAGGGACTGAGCCTGGATGTCATAGACAGGCTGGCCGATCAGATCGCGGCTGTTTCCAGACTGCCGGGAGGACAAAGGCGCAGGATTGTTCTCGTAACGTCCGGCGCCGTTTCAGCCGGCCGCAGCGTATGCCGCGAGCGGGGCGTGGAACAGGAATCGCACGGCATGTCCGCGCGCCAAGCCTTTGCTGCCATCGGCCAGGGCCGCCTTGTGCGCGCTTGGGATGACGCGTTCCGCAAAAGGGGGCTCTCTACGGCCCTGATCCTGCTGACCCGCGATGATATCCGCTCCCGTGAGCGCCTTCTCAATATCCGCAATACCTTCGCTGAGCTTTTAAGCTGGGGCGTTGTCCCCATCGTTAACGAAAACGACACGGTGTCAATCCGCGAGCTCAAGTTCGGCGACAATGACACGCTTGCGAGCCTTCTGGTCAATCTGGTGGGGGCGGAACTCTATGTGAGCGTCACCACGGCTCCCGGTGTCTATGACCGCAATCCCGCCGAGCCGGGAGCGGCCATCATGGAGAGCATTCCCAATGTCTTCGCTCTCAATCTCGGGACGCTCTGCGGAGGCAAGACCACGCTGGGCACGGGCGGCATGTATTCGAAGCTTCTGGCCGCCCGCAGGGCGGCGCAGCTCGGCGTACCGACCTATATCCTCCCGGGACGTGAGCCCGACATTATCGCCAGAGCTTTCGCGTCCGGCCTTAAAGGCACAGGCACGTGGGTCTGCCCGCGCCAGCACGCTATCCCGCAGCGCAAGTTCTGGCTGGCCTACAAGACCGAGCCTCTTGGTACGATCGAGGTGGACGACGGTGCCGCTGAGGCGCTCCTCAACCGCGGAAAGAGCCTCCTCCCCGGAGGCATCGTTTCCGTGGAAGGGACATTCCAGAAAGGCGCGCCCGTGCGTGTCACGCACAATGGCGTGAGCATCGGCGTCGGCCTCAGCAATTACAGCTCGGCGGAAATAGAGCGCATCAGGGGACTGAAGCGCATTGAGGTGGCGGCCATCCTCGGAGACGCGCACTATCCCGAGGTCATCCACAGGGATAACCTTCTCCTCGGGGCCGCCGTTTAGAAGAGGGGGGCTACCTGTTTCCGAGCGCCATGCGGGCGAGCTCGGAAGCCGGGTATTCCTTCGCCGTGTCCCCGTCCACGATGAGGCATACGGCGCTGTTTCCTTCCTCGCTGGCGTGGCGCAGGGCCGGGCCGTCATTGAGATCGGGCCCGAGTTTTCCGAGAGCCCAGGCCGCGTAGCCGCGGCAGGCCATATCCGTGTCTGCGAGGCCCTTGCGCAGGAGCGGGCGCACCTCATTCCCGTACTGGGGCGCAGCCTCGAGCACGCGGCCTATGGCGAAGTAGCAGGAGCGGCGCAGCACGTCGTTGTCCACGTAGTTGTCGTCGAAGCCGAGGTCGAGGATGGTGGAGAAGAGGATACTGTGGAATTCCTTGCCGAGTTCCGGGCACTGGGCAACGATTTCGCCGAAGGCTTCAGGCACTCCCCAGCCTATGTTGCCGCTCTCCTCGGACAGACGCCACTTGAGACGGCGCAGCACGTCGCGCGCCAGATCGTTGCGTGTCTTGTTGAGCTCGGCTGTGACGGCGCCTATAGCGATAGCGGCCCTGAGCCGCATCTGGGGTTCGTACATGAGCAGACCCATGAGCGGTCCCATGGACGACATGCCCTGGGAGACGATCTCCGGGAGATGGCTCCGCCAGTCAGGAGCGGAAAGCCAGGATTTGATTTGTATTTTCAGAGAACGAAGGTGAGCCATGGGTTCCTCCTCGGTGAAAGCCGGGCCCGGCGGGTTCAGAAATTGAGCTGCCGGCAGGCTTCGTCAATATACCGGCTAATCTGATTCAGACGATTTGTCTCTTCCTGTATGTGAGCAAAGTCCCAGGTAAAGCAGATGACGCAGCCGTTGGCCCGTATGGTGTTGAGCGGGCGGACGTCGGGGCCTGAAAGGCCTATGGCGTTGCTGGCCGTGGATCCCATGATAATAAGCATTTTGACGCCGAGTTCACGCAGGCCGGACCAGAAAATATCCGGGCGGGGCGTCAGGCCGGATTCCGGCTCTCCGGGAAGAGCGTAGGGCCAGAAGGTATGTGTGCCTGCGCGCCTGTGCAGGCTGTGGAGAAGCTGATTGAGGCAGTCCCTGCGTTCCGGGCTGGCGTGACCGGTGAGATCGAGGCCGAGCTCGGGATAGGTCCAGGCGACGGGGCCTTTGCGCATGCGGCCAAGAAGAGCCCGCCAGTTTTCCGGCCACGCGTCAGTGGGGATGATGGGGAACCTTCTGCGGAGTTCGGGAACCCGGACCTGCGGCGCAGGTCTCTGTGGGACGGGACGCTGGGGAAGGGGACGGCGTGTATCCCGGACCGGATACCGCTGCGGGGCGGGACGGGACGGACGGGGAGCGGGCACGGCCTCCGCCATCAGGGACAGGGGAGCAGGCACATCCTTATCAGAAAGGATGTACCTGATGCCGGCAGTCTCAAGAACCTGGGCTAACGGAGTTACGCGTTCAAAAGACATGAGCAGAGATCCCAGGCAACGTCGGCCTTGCTGCGCGTCTTCCAGATTTCACCGGCTTCGCCCGGGCCGGCAACGGCCATGGAATTGGTCTCGGAGGCGAAACCCGAACCCTTCCGGCCCACGATATTGGCGGCGATGACGTCGCAGCCCTTGCGCTGCCTCTTTTTCCGGGCGAGGCCGAGGAGCTCTTCCATGGAGGAGGCTGTTTCCGCGGCGAAACCGAGCATTTTCTGGCCGGGACGGCGCGCAGCGGCGAGGGTGGCCAGAATATCCCTGTTGGGAGCGAATTCCACGCTGAAGCCGTTCTGCGCGTCTGCCTTCTTGAATTTATGGCTGCCGTAAGGCACCGGGGAGAAGTCCGCCACTGCGGCAGAGAAGAAGCCCATGCTGCAGTCAGGCCAGGCCGCGGCCGCGGCGTCGTACATTTCGGCAGCTGTGCCGCAGTCCACGCGGGAAAGGTTCGGGATGCCCTTGGGCAGCAGATCCCGGGAGACAGAGGAACCGGTGACGGCCGTAACCTCGGCGCCGCGCATCCAGGCCGCGAAGGCGAGGCAGGCCCCCATGGTGCCGGAAGAGGGATTGGACCAGAACCGAACCCCATCCCAGGGTTCCCTGGTCGGGCCGAGGGTCACGAGCACCTTCTGCCCAATCATGTCCTGCGGAGCAAGGGCCTGCAGGGCGTACAGGAGGAGCACGGGTACGGGCGCGAGGCGTCCCTGTCCCGTGTCGCCGCAGGCCATGGAACCGGAATCAGGGGTAACAAGGGTGACGCCGCGCGAGGCAAGGGCCGTACAGTTGGCCTGCGTGGCCGCATTCATCCACATGCGCGGATTCATGGCCGGAGCGGCCAGCACGGGGCCGCTGAAAGCGAGAATCTGCGCATGAAGCATTTCTCCGGCCAGTCCCGCGGCCATGGCGGCCAGAGTGTTGGCCGTGGCGGGGACCACGAAGAGCGCGTCGGCGTTCTGGCCGGGTTCGAGATGACCGAAGGTGGCGTCCCTGTCCGCAAACATGTCCGTATACACGGGAAAAGCGCCGAGGGACTCGAAGAGCAGGGGCGAAATGAAACGCCGTGCCGAGGGCGTGAGCGTGGCAGAGACATGGATGCCGCAGGAGAGGAGAAGACGCAGGAGTTCGGCTGTTTTGTAGCAGGCCACGGAACCCGTCACGCCGAGATGAAGACGTCTGTTCTTAAGGCGCGTCAGGAGACGCAGGGAGTTTTCCATGCCGCTCATATGTCACGCCCCTGAATGTGGTTTTCGTCCCGGAAGGGTTCTGAGGTGGATGAGGGAACCGGCTCGCTCTGCGCGGAGTCTGTGCCGCCCGTGGCGGAAGAGGGCGTTCCCGTATGCTGACTCATGACCGGCAGGGTGACGGTGGCGCCGTCGGGAAGCTGCGTGCCCGCCGCGATCTGAACGAGAGTCTGCATGGGCGGTGTCTGAATGCTTACGTGCACGATGGCGAGGCGGCCCCCGTTTTCAAAAATATAGAAGCCCCTGTTGCCGCTCGTCTGGCTGAGGCGCACCTTCCAGCCCCGCGCCTGAAGGCCGCTCGCGATGGTTCCTGCGCACACGGCCGGACCAGAGCTGCTGCGCAGGATTTCAACGCCGTCCTGTCCGGAAATACTGCTGTGGGAGGGGAAGTATTCCGTGCCCGCAGGAAGGGCAACACCCAGCAGGACGCTCGACGGTGTGGGCCTGCCGCCGGAGGCGGTCATGCCTCCGAAGCCTCCCATGCCGGAACAGCCGCTCAGGAAGAACAGCAGGGCAATTATTGGAAGCGTGACAAGTGGGCGATGCATATTGTAGAGTCCTCCCCGTCCTGCGCGCCGCTCTGCCGCGGGACCGGGCCCGTTCAGCGGCTCTGAGACAATGAGAATACCTTCTCCTCCATGAAGAGGCAAGGTGGCCCCGGGAAGACCGGGAAAAGGAAAGATGATGGCGGACAAGGAAGATTTTCTGCTTGAGAGTTACGATTATGAACTGCCCGAATCCCAGATCGCCCAGACGCCTCCGGAACACCGCGGCGATTCAAGGCTCATGGTCATCAACAGGAACGGGGATCTCGGTCTTGAGCATCATCAGTTTTCCGAACTCTGCGATCTTCTGCCCGAGGGAGCCCTCCTGGTTGCCAACAATTCACGCGTTCTGCCGGCCCGCCTCAGGGGCGTGCGTCCCGCTACGGGCGGCAGGGTGGAATTTCTTCTGCTTACGCCCCTTCCCGTTGTGCTGAAGGACGCGCAGGAGACCGGTGACGGCGGGCACACTGCCCGTGCGGCCGGACTCATGCGCTGCGGAGGTCATCTGCACGCAGGCGAGACTATTCCCTTCGGGGACGACATCAGCATTGTGCTCAGGGAAAAGGGCGATTTCGGCCGCTGGACCGTGGATCTTTTCTGGAAGGGCGATCTCGTGGGTGACTACGAGGCAGAGGGAAGCATTCCGCTTCCTCCCTATATCCGGCGTATGCCCGTGGCCGATGATTCGGACCGCTATCAGACCGTCTACGCGCGCGAGGACAAAATAGGATCCGTGGCCGCGCCCACAGCCGGCCTGCATTTCACCAACGAGCTCAGGCAGCGTCTTGCGGATCGGGGATTCGGCTGGAGCGAGGTGACCCTGTACGTGGGGTATGGCACGTTCAGCCCCGTGCGCAGTGAGGATATCCGCAGCCACTCCATGCATCAGGAGCTCATCGAGATGCCCGCGGACACGGCCGCGCGCATCAGGGAGGCAAAAACGGAGGGGCGTCCCGTCATCGCTGTCGGCACCACGTCGGTGCGCACCATGGAGGGATGCTGGGAAGCCTGCGGTGCTATACAGGAATACAGCGGCTTCACGGGCATTTTTCTCTATCCGGGGAAACCTCTCAACGTGGTGGACGGGCTCATCACCAATTTCCACCTGCCGAAGTCGTCGCTGATTATGCTGGTTTCCGCCATGGCCGGAAGAAAGCGCATTCTTGAGGCATACAGGCAGGCTGTGGCGGCGGAGTACCGCTTCTTCTCCTACGGCGACGCCATGTTCATCAGGCCGTAAGGGCTGGATCCTCCGGATGCGTCCCGGGGCCGGTTCACATCTTGAAAGAGAACCGGCGCATGGACACGTTGAGGACGATGCCGAGGAAGATAAAGTTCACGATGGTGGCCGATCCTCCGTAACTGATGAAGGGGAGAGGAATGCCGACCACGGGCATGATGCCCACCACCATGCCGATATTGATGAAGATTTCCCAGAAAAAGTAGAAGAAGACACCCGCGCAGAGCATGCAGCCGAACCGGTCCTTGGCCTGCATGACCGTTGAGAAGATGGAAAGCAGGAACAGGCTGAACAGGGTGATGAGGCAGACGCAGCCGACGAACCCCCATTCCTCGCCGAAGACGGCGACAGCGAAGTCGGAGTGCCGTTCCGGCAGGAAGCGCAGCTGGGACTGCGTTCCCTCGGTGAACCCTTTGCCCCACATCTGGCCCGAGCCGATGGCGATGCGCGACTGCAGAATGTGATAGCCCGTTCCCAGGGGATCGGCGTCGGGGTTGAGGAAAGTCAGGATGCGCTGGCGCTGGTAGTCGTGCATGCCGACATTCCACATGAGAAAGAGGAGGCAGGGCGCCGCCAGGGCGCATATCTTGAAGATGTTTTTCCGGATTCCGTGAAAAAGGATCATGCCGGCCAGGATAAGAAGGAGCATGAGAGCGGATCCGAGGTCAGGCTGCTTGATAATGAAAGCCGCGGGCACGAGCCCCATGAGCACGATACTGCCGAACTCCTTCCAGCCGAGCGGCTCGCCGTTGCGGGAGAGGAGCCGTGCGCTCAGCAGAAAAACGGAGATTTTGGCAAGCTCGGAAGGCTGAAGGCTCATGAAGCCGAGAGAGATCCAGCGTTTGGCGCCGTAGACCGTGGTTCCGATGAGGGGAACCAGGGCGAGGAGCACGAGAGTGATGATATAGAAGGGCCAGGCCAGGCTCCGCAGCCTGTGGTAGTCGATGCTCATGGTGAGGAGCATGCATCCGAGACCGCACAGGCCCCAGATGAACTGGCGCTGGTAGAAGTCCGACAGGGTGACACCGGAGCCCATGCGCGCGCCGCTCGCCGAGTACAGATTGAGTTCGCCCACGCCGAACAGCAGGATGATGCAGACGACGAGGCCCCAGTTTATGTAGCTGAAAAGTGGCTTATCCATATATGCCTGCTAGGGCAGCCAGTTCTGCTGCGCCTTGAGTTTCTTTTTCTGCATTTCGGGCGGAAGCGGCGGTCCGGGAAGTTCGCGCACCGGCGTGTCGCTTCTGGCCAGGGTGTAGTATTCGGGATTGGCGAAAAGATAATTGTACACCTTGCGGGCGATGGAGCCTGCTGCCTTGGAACCGCCGCCGCCATGTTCGACCATGACAATGACGACATAGGCCTTGTCGTTCTTGTGTCCCCAGGTAGCGATCCAGGCGTGATCCTTTTCCTTCCAGGACAGATTTCTGTGTCCCTTGAGGCGCACGACCTGGGCCGTGCCGGTCTTGCCGCCCATGATGGCGTCGCCGCGGCCCACCACGCGGGCTGTGCCGCCGGCGGCCGTGCGGCGCATGCATTCAACGATGTAGCGCAGGGTCTCCCTGGAAGCGGGCACGTGTCCCGTGACCGTTTTCGGATCCGTGTCCACGAGCTGGGGCTTGAGCAGGTCGCCGCCGTTCAGAAGGGCACTCACATAGACGGCTATCTGCAGCGGCGTGGTCAGCACGTAGCCCTGTCCGATGGAGGCGTTGAACGTGTCGCCGCGGGACCAGCCGCGCTTGAAGCGGCGGTGCTTCCAGGCCCGGGAGGGCACGAGGCCTGTCTTTTCATGGGGCAGGTCGATGCCGGTCCTGCGGCCAAAGCCGCACTGCTTCGCGAAGGACTCTATCTTATCGATGCCGAGCCTGTCGGCCATGATGTAGAAGTAGCTGTCGCAGGAGTTGTAGATGGCCTGCATCAGGTTCTGCGATCCGTGTCCGCTGTGGCGCCAGCAGTGAAAAATCTGCTTGCCGAGGCGTATGCCGCCGGGGCAGTAGACGGTGTCTGTAACGGGAATGCCGTTTTCCATAATGCAGGCGGCCATGACGAGCTTCCAGACGGAGCCAGGCGGGTAAACGCTCTGAATGGCGCGGTTCTGCAGGGGAAAGTGCGGGTCGTTTCTGAGGTTTTCCCAGTCGCGGCGGGAAATGCCTTCGGCGAAAAGGTTGTTGTCATAGGCGGGTTCTGTGACCAGGGCCCGGAGCTTGCCCGTGTCGGGCTCCATGACCACGATGGATCCCACCTCGGTGCCGAGGGCGTCCCAGCAGGCTTTCTGGATGTCCCTGTCCAGGGACAGTTTGAGCTCCTCGCCTCCCTGGGGTTCCTCTCGCAGAACCTGGCCGAGCATGCGGCCCGACGCGTCCACTTCAATGTCATAGAGGCCTTTGCGGCCGCGCAGGCGTTTGTCCAGCGTGTATTCGATGCCTGACTTGCCCACGAGGTCGCCCATGGAGAGCTCCGGATTCTTCTCGAGTTCCGTCTCGTTGGCTTCGGCGACGTATCCGAGGATGTGGGCGAAGAGATCTTTCTCGGGATAGCTGCGCTTTGTGAGGATGACGATCTCGAGACCGGGCCAGGCGTAGAGTTCGGACTCGATGCGGGCCACGAGCTGGAAGTCGAGGTCTGTCACAAGGAGCAGCGGCTCAAAGGACTTTACCTTGAAGCGGCTCTGCCTGTAGCGTTCCCTGACCTGATCAAGAGGCACGCCGGTCCATTCGCTGACCTGGGCCAGGGTGGCGGGCAGATCCCGGATGTCATCGCGAATGAGGGAAAGGCCGTAGGCTGTGCGGTTATCCGCCAGCACACGGCCCTTGACGTCGAAGATGCGGCCCCGCGGCGCGGAAATCTGTTCCTGACGCCAGTGGTTTTCCTGGGCCTGGCGGGCGAAGTCCTCGCCGAGGTGCACCTGCAGAAACCAGAAGCGGGGCACGAAGACGAAAAAGAAGATCAGGATGAGGGCCTGAAGAAGGATGAGTCCGCCTCTCGGAGGCGTGAATCTGTCCGTATTCTCCTTCTTGATCAGGATTTCAGGAGGCGTTTTATCCTCACGCTTCCTGAATTTCCCCAGAAGACCGCGGCCGGCAGGCTGCCGTCCGGCGGCCTCTTCCTCATTGTTCCTGTTGTTGTTCATGGCGTTCGCGCTGTCTGCAATACGAAATAACGGCCCAGGCTACGGGGATGTAGAGCGCCTGCAGCAGGCCTTCGTGCAGGGCCTCGACCGAATCAAAGGGGTAGCCCTGCAGCGTGGAGAAGAGCCAGTTCAGGCTGAGACGCGTGACGCCCAGCCCGAGCGACAGGACCGAGATGAAGAAAAAAGTGGAAGCCTGATAGAGTTCCCCAAGCAGCCTGTAGAGTGCGAAGAACGCGGCCAGGAAAAGGATGCTCGCACCAAAATGCTGCGTGCCCATGCCCTCCTGGATGAGCAGAATGAGCGGAAGCATGCAGACGAGAGTCTTGTATTCCCTGTTTTCCAGCAAGAGGAGGACGATGACAATGAGCGTGTCGATCCTCGGAATGTACATTTCGAGGGCAATGGAAATACAGGTGAGCAGAATCAGGCCCGCGAGGCGCTTGACGTTTTCCATGGCCTAAAAGCCTCTCTGGTGTCCCTGCGCCGGCTGCTCCCTGGATGAGGAGGCGTCCTTCTGCTTCGGGAGGAGGGAACTCGGGAGCGGCGGCCCCACGAAAACGGGATCGGGTGTATCCACCATGGGGGGCTTCACGATACCGGTGGGCTCGAGCAGCATGACTTCTTCGATATGCTGCATGTCCACGAGCGGCTCGGCGTAGATGGTCATGAATTCGGTGTAGTTGGACGGGGCCACGGAAATAACCCTGGCCACAGGGATGCCCTTGGGGTACTTGCCGTCCAGGCCGGAGGTGATGAGGATCTCGCCGGGCTTGGCTTTTGTGTCACGCTGCATGTAGCGCACGGCGAGGTTCTTGTTGGTGCCTTCGCCTGTGAGGATGCCGGCCGTGCGGCTCTCCTGCGTGAAAATGGCGATGCGGCTGCCGGGGTTTGTGAGCAGGAGCGCCGTGGCCGTGTGCGGGGAAGCCCTGAGCACGCGGCCGATGAGTCCTTTGTGGGTGACGATGGGTGTGCCCGGCCTCGCTCCCGTGGCGTAGCCGCGGTTGATGGTGATGGAATCGAGCAGGGAATTGGGGCCGAGGTGGCCGGCGAGCACGCGTGCTCCCACAGGGGTCCAGGATTCGTCTATGGGCAGCTGCAGGAGTTCGCGCAGGCGCGCGAGTTCGGCCATGTCCTCTTTGTGGGCCAGGAGGCGGGCCTCGAGGTCACGCACACGGGCCTCGAGCTGCGCGTTCTTCTCATTCACGTCCACGAGGTACACGTAACGCTTCCAGACAGCGGTCACTTTGTCCTGCACGTAGCGGATGGGAGTGATGACACCGCCTGTAAGCTCGAGACCCACGTCCGTGGAAAAATCGTCGAGCACATGCGTGTTCTTGTTCCACGTGTACATGGACAGGAAGAGGATGAGCAGCACGCCCATCAGGATGAGAAATCGCCGGAATGTCAAAGCTGCAGGCCCTGCGGGCGGTTAAGGGGAAGCGCCGCCCCGTCGTTCTCTATTTGAAAGGCGCCGCGCCAGGAAAGGAGGCACGGCGCCTTGGCAGATTCAAAGACGCGGAGGACTGTCCGTCCCCGGCTAGTCTATACACACATTCTTGAGAATATTGATATTGTCAAGGGCCTTGCCTGTGCCCGTGACCACGGTGGAAAGAGGATCGTCGACAACAGTGATGGGCAGATTGGTCTGGTCGCGCAGAAGCTGATCGAGGCCCTTCAGGAGCGCGCCGCCGCCGGTGAGCACGATGCCGCGGTCAACGATGTCGGCCGCCAGCTCGGGCGGGGTCTGCTCGAGGGCGATGCGCACGGCCTGGACAATGCTGTCCACCTGCTCGGCTATGGACTTGCGGATTTCCTCGGAGGTGATGGTGATGTTTTTCGGGATGCCGTCGAGAAGGTCGCGGCCCTTGATCTCGAGGGTTTCCTCAGGGTCAAGGGGATAGGCTGAGCCGATTTTGATCTTGATGTCCTCGGCCGACGTCTCGCCGATGAGCAGGTTATACTTGCGCTTGACGTGGGTCATGATGGCTTCGTCCATCTTGTCACCGCCCACGCGTACGGAGCGGGAGTAGACAATGCCAGCGAGAGAGATGACGGCCACTTCCGTTGTGCCGCCGCCGATGTCCACGACCATGTTGGAGATGGGTTCCGTGATGGGCAGATTGGCGCCGATGGCCGCGGCCATCGGTTCTTCAATAAGATAGACCTCGCGGGCGCCGGCGGACTGGGCCGATTCCTTGACAGCGCGCTTTTCCACCTGGGTAACGCCGGTGGGCACGCAGATCATGACGCGCGGATGCACGAAATGGTTGGATTTGTGGGCCTTGGGGATGAAGTGCCGGAGCATGGCCTCGGTGACTTCGAAATCGGCGATGACGCCGTCCTTCATGGGACGGATAGCTTCGATGTTGCCGGGCACGCGGCCGAGCATGCGCTTGGCGTCGTGTCCCACGGCGAGGACGACCTTGTTGCCGCGGTTGTCTCTCTTCACCGCTACGACGGAAGGTTCGCGGAGCACGAGTCCGTGTCCTTTCACGTAAACGCAGGTGTTGGCCGTGCCGAGATCAATGGCGAGATCTGTAGAGAATACTCCGAGTAGGGAATCCAGAATCTTGGACATATATATTAACTGCCTCATTCTGCCCGGCCGGGCAGAAAGGTAAAAAAGAAGTCAGCGGCTATTTTTTGCTGAAGTTCCTAGATCCTCTAAAAATCAGCGCAAGTCAAGGGGAAAAAAGGCCGGCCTTCCCGCGGAGGAGAGGGCCCCGCGGCCTTTCCCGGAAGCACGGCGGACCCCTGTCAGGAGCGCTCCCGCAGGGCCGCCCGGGACAGTGCCCCCGGACCCCGTGTCTATTGCTAAGGAGGCAACAGTCTGTCATAATCAGCCGCTGGAAAAATGGGAGTAATCATGGGGAAAAATCTGCTTTTGTTTGATGTCGGCAACACCACCACCAAGGTGGGGCTCGACGGCGGCGCCGGGATGCGGCAGTTCTCCTTCCGCACGGATTCCCGCCTCACGCCCGACGACATCGGCATGAAGCTCATTTTCCTGCTCGACAGGGCCGGAGTCTCCCTGGAGAGCGTCGAGGCCGCGGTGGTTTCCTCCGTGGTTCCCGGCGTTGATTACGAGCTCGTTTCGGCCGTGGAACACTACGTGGGCTGCCCTGTTCTCTTCGTTCCGCGGGATATTCCCGTGCCTCTTGAGAACCGTTACCGCAATCCCCGCGAGGTGGGGGCTGACCGTCTGGTCGTGTCCTGCGCCGCGCGCATGCTTTTCCCTGACGATCCGTCCCTTATCGTCATCGACTCGGGGACGGCGCTCACCTTCGACTGTGTCTCCGGCGGAGCCTATCTCGGCGGGCTGATTTTCCCCGGTCCCGTGACCGCGCTCGACGCGCTGGCCGGCGCTGCGGCCAAGCTGCCGCACATCAGCCTCGAGACGGACGCTGCCGTTCCCGAACCCTGCGCGGACACGGCCACGAGCATACGGCATGGCATTGTCTTCGGCTTTGCAAGCCTTGTGGACGGCCTGACCGCCAGACTGGCCGCCGGCCTTCCCGGGCCTGTCCGGGTCGTGGGGACGGGCGGCTTCCTGCAGATGCTCTCCGGCAAGGTGAGCTCCATCGACGTCATTCTGCCTGCGCTGCTCCTCGACGGACTCGCCATGCTGTACAGGCAGTATAAAATAGCTAACAATTAATTCTGGAGGATAAAGATGAGTACTATCGCCTCAGTTCTCGGCCGTGAGATTCTCGATTCCCGCGGTAACCCGACCGTTGAAGTTGAAGTTACGCTGGAGTCCGGAATCATCGCCCGCGCCGCGGTTCCGTCCGGTGCCTCCACCGGTACCCGCGAAGCCCTCGAGCTCCGTGACGGCGACGAGAAGCGTTATGGCGGCAAAGGCGTGCTGAACGCCGTCGAGCATGTGAACGGTGAAATCGCCCAGGCCCTCATCGGCATGGATGTTCTCAACCAGGTCGCCATCGACAATACGCTCATTGACCTCGACGACACCGACAACAAGTCCCACCTTGGCGCCAACGCCATTCTGGGTACCTCCATGGCCTGTGCCAGGGTTGCCTCCCTGTACACCGGCCAGACCCTTTACAACTATCTCGGCGGCATCAACGCCAAAGTGCTGCCCGCTCCCATGATGAACATCATCAACGGCGGCGTGCACGCTCCCAACAACCTCGACATCCAGGAATTCATGATCATGCCCCTGCGTGCTGAGACCTTCCATGACGCCCTGCGCATGGGTGCCGAGATCTTCCATACCCTCGGCTCCATCCTGAAGAAAGACGGGCTCACCGCGACCGTCGGTGACGAAGGCGGCTACGCCCCCAACTTCAAGAGCCATGAGGAGGCTTTCAGCTACATCATCAGGGCCATCGAGGAAGCCGGCTACAATCCGGGCACCGAGGTCATGCTGGCCATCGACGCCGCCTCTTCCGAATTCCACAAGGACGGCAAGTACGTCATCGCCGGTGAGAACAAAGAGTTCACCTCTGAAGAAATGGTGCAGTGGCTGTCCGAGTTCGTGGACAAGTATCCCATCATCTCTATCGAGGACGGCATGGCCGAGGACGACTACGACGGCTGGAGCATGCTGACCACCACCCTGGGTGACAGGGTACAGCTCGTGGGCGACGACCTCTTTGTGACCAACCCCGGCATCCTTGCTGAGGGCATCGAGAAGGGCATCGCCAACTCTATCCTCATCAAGTTGAACCAGATCGGCACCGTCACCGAGACCATGGACGCCATCGAACTGGCTCACAATGCCGGCTACACCACCGTCATCTCCCACCGTTCCGGCGAAACCGATGACAACTTTATCGCTGACCTCGCCGTGGGCGTGAACGCCGGCCAGATTAAGACCGGTTCCCTGTGCCGCTCCGAAAGGATGAGCAAGTACAACCAGCTCCTCCGCATCGAGGAAGAGCTTGGCGACAATTCCGAGTACTACGGCCCCATCCTGGCCGACTTCTACTATCCTGAAGAAAACTAAGTCTGTGACACGGGCCTGTCCGCCGCTTTTCCGGGGTGGGACAGGCCCGCGTTCTGTTTTTTCTGACTTCCCGGGGAGCCGCTCCCCTGAAAGCGGTCACATTTTTACATGGCAAAAGGTGGGTAACGTGATTCTCGTTGATGGAAAGAAAACGGCCAAGGACATCCGCGCGGAACTGGGCGCCGAAATTACGGAAGCTGCTGCGAAGGGTGTGAGGGCCCCCGGCCTGGCTGTCATTCTGGTCGGCGAGGACCCGGCCTCCCAGGTGTACGTGCGCAACAAGGAAAAGGCCTGCCGGGAGATCGGCATCAACTCCGTGGCGCACCGCCTGCCCGCTTCGACGACGCAGGAAGAGCTCCTGTCCCTCATCAGCAGACTTAACGCTGACGGGAACATCGATGGCATTCTGCTCCAGCTTCCCCTTCCGAAGGGCCTCGACGCGAATGCCTGCCTTCTCGCCATTGCTCCAGAAAAGGATGTTGACGGATTTCACCCTGTCAGTGTAGGGAGGCTCGTTCAGAACCTGCCTGGCTTCGTCTCCTGCACTCCGGCCGGCATCATCGAGCTCCTGAAGCGCTATGATCTGCCTACGGACGGAAAGAAGGCCGTGGTTATCGGCCGTTCCAACATTGTGGGAAAGCCTCTTGCCGTGCTTCTCGCGAGGCCCGGCCGCTATGGCAACGCCACGGTGACGCTCTGCCACTCGCATACCCCGGATCTCGCCGTCGAGTGCCGGCAGGCTGACTTTATTTTCGCCGCCATTGGGAAGCCCCGCTTCGTGACCAGGGACATGGTCAAAAAAGGTGCCGTCATCATAGACGTGGGCATCAACAGGACGGAAGCGGGCCTGTGCGGCGATGTGGATTTCGACGGTGTCAAGGATATGGTTTCGGCCATCACCCCGGTTCCCGGCGGCGTCGGCCCCATGACCATCGCCATGCTGCTCAGAAATACCCTGCAGTCATGGCACCAGAGAACTGGCTACGGCCTTTAGCCGGATCCAGAAAGGAACAAAAAATATGTATCGCAATGCCAAAAATGTTGGTTATGTGATGATTGGCAGCGGTGCCATCAATCAGCTCGGGGATATTCTCGCCCCCCGCAGAAAGGAAGGCACCCCCGCTGTCTGGTTCTTTGATCACTTCTTTGAACATAACGATCTGACCGGACGCCTGCCTGTCGAGTCCGGCGACATCGTCATTTACGTGGACACGACAGATGAGCCCACTACCGACGGCGTGGACGCATATACGAAGGACGTGAAGGCCAGGCTTGGAGGAAAACTCCCCTGCGCTATGCTCGCCTTCGGCGGCGGATCCACCATGGATACCTGCAAATGCGTGGGCAACCTCCTGACCAACCCCGGCCGCGCCGAGGACTATCAGGGCTGGGAGCTCGTGAAGCACCCTGCTCCCTACAAGATCGGCTGCCCCACCATTTCCGGCACGGGTTCCGAATCCTCGCGCACCGGCGTGCTCTGCAACCAGGCCAAGAACCTCAAGCTCGGTATGAACAGCGACTTCACCATGTTCGATCAGCTGGTCCTTGACCCGGATCTCTCCGTGACGGTTCCGCGCGACAAGTTCTTCTACACCGGCATCGACACGTATATGCACTGCTTTGAGAGCCTGACCGGCCACTACCGCAATACGGTTGTGGACGCCCTGGCTACGAAGGCCATCGAGCTTTCCCGCGAGATCTTCAATTCCGCGGACATGATGCTCCCCGAAAACAGGGAGAAGCTCATGATTGCCTCCTATCTCGGCGGCATGGCTGCCGGTTTCGTGGGCTGCGTGCATCCTCTTTCCGCGGGCCTTTCCATGGTCCTCGACATCCATCACGGCTTGGCCAACCTGCTGGCGCTCTCCGTACTCGATGACATCTATCCCAAGCAGCATGCCGAAGTCATGGCAATGATGGAAAAGCAGGGTATCACTCTCCCGAAGGGCGTATGCCGTAATCTCACTGACGAGCAGTTCACCAGGCTTTACGAGGGCAGCATTGTCCACGAAAAGCCCCTGACCAACGCTCTCGGTCCCAATTACAGGGACATCCTGACAAAGGAAAACGTCATCGCCAGGTTTAAGAAGCTTTAAGCCGGGCGTCCGCCCGGGCCCCTCAGAAGCCTTTTTTCTGCTCCACTTCCGCTCTCTCAGGGTGCGGGGGTGGAGCAGTCATGTATGGGGTGCCGGCCTTCCGTTCCCGCGGGGAGCGGCGGACCGCACCAGGAGAAACTTTCCATGAAACTCAGAATTAATTTCAGCGGCCGTTCCATCCGTTACACGGAAGATGAAATCGCCACTGTTGTCGAAGCCATGCGCAACGCCGAGCCTCTTACCCAGGGACATTACCTCCAGGAGTTTGAGTCCGCTTTCGCGCGCTATCAGGGCGTGGAAGAAGGTAGCTGCTTCGCTGTCTGCAACGCTACCGCTGCCCTTGAGATGTCCGCCCAGCTCTGCCGCTTCAAAGATGGCGACGAGCTGGTTATCCCGTCGCATACGTTCACCGCTTCCGCGTATCCGTACGTCAAGAAGGGCGCGAAGATTAAATGGTGTGACGTCGATCTGCATACGCACGTGGCCACGCCCGAGACCATAGCCGCTGCCATGACGCCCCGTACCAAGGCCGTCGTGGTCGTGCACCTCTACGGCTACGTGGCGGACATGCCCGCCATCGCGAAGCTCTGCCATGACCGCGGCGTCATCCTCATCGAGGACACCGCCCAGGCCATCGGCTCCGAGGTGGACGGAAAGAAGGCCGGCTCGTTCGGCGACATGAGCATCTTCTCCTTCCATTCTCACAAGAATCTCACCACTCTCGGCGAAGGTGGCATGCTCTATCTGAAGGACCCGAAGCTCCGGGCCATCATCCCCATGCTGCGCCACAACGGGCACTGCGCCTACGATTTTGAGCGCCCGGATTACTGGAAGCCGGCCATGGGCAACGTGGATATGCCCATGCTGGACGGCGAATGGCTGCAGCCCAACAACTACAGCCTCGGCGAAGTCGAGTGCGCGCTTGGCACCAAGCTTCTCGAACGCATCGATTCCATCAATGACTTCAAGCGCGCGAGGGCCATGCGTTTTATCGACGGCCTGAAGGACTTCCCCGAGCTTGAGTTCCTGCGCGAGGATACGCGCCGTCATAACTACCATCTGCTGGTGGCGCGTATGACGAGCGGTGTGGAGAAGCGTGACGCCTTCATGCGCAGAATGTACGAGGACAAGGGCATTAAGTGCGTCGTGCAGTACATTCCCCTGAACCGCTATGACTATTACAGGCGTCAGGGACTTGGTGAATCCAACTGTCCCAACGGGGATCTCTTCTACGATACCATGGTATCCTTCCCCTTCCAGGCCTGGATGAGCGACGAGGATTTCGAGTATATGCTCGCTTCGGCGCGTGAAGTATTGGTCAGCCTGCGCTAAACTGCAGGGACGGCGCCCCGGGGCTGCGGGCGCCGTCCGCCACATTTCGGGAGGACCTGCATGGAAAAACGCTGCATCATTATCCCTGCCATCAAGAAAAACGCCGTCATCCCTGATCAGCTGGTCAAGAAGCTCGCGGGCGTGACGCTGATCGAAAGGGCCATTGAGACAGCCCGCGCCGTGGCGCAGGGCAAGGATATCTATGTCCTCACAGACAGCCAGGAAATATCCCTTATCTGCGAGCGTCTCGGCGTGCAGTTCAGGCGCAACCGCGAGCTGAAGTTCGAGACGCTCAACATCGTCGCCGAGATGCGCGATATTCTGAACGAGCTCGCCCCTCTTTACGAGCACTGCATCATCCTGCGCGCCTCCTGTCCCCTGATTACCTGGGTGGACGTGGAAGACGCATGGCACAAGTATATTGACGCCGGCATGGACAGCCTGGTCACTGTGAAAAGCGTGCATCAGCGCATCTGGAGCGTGCAGGGCAAGAATCTTGCCCAGCTTCTCGATGACGATGAGGGCGAACGCGAGGTCGTGGTCGAGAGCCGAGCTATCATCATCCTCCGCTCGGAGCCGCTTATGCGCTGGCTCGCCGAGGGGCGTTCCGCCAAAATGCAGAACGTGATGCCCTATTTCCTCAATGACAGGGCCATCGAGATCCAGTCCTACCAGGACTGGTGGATCTGCGAACACCTGCTCCAGCGCAGGCACGTGGTCTTCGTGGTTGCGGGATGGCCCGCCATCGGCATGGGGCATATCTACCGCGCTCTCATGCTGGCCCACGAGATCACGGATCACAAAATTACCTTCGTGTGCACGCGTGAGTCTGAGATGGCAGTGGAGAGCATAGCCAGGAAGGATTACCGTAGCGTGCGCCAGGGCGAGGAGGAATTGTGGCAGACCGTTCTCGGCCTGCGCCCCGACCTCGTGGTGAATGACATTCTGAATACGGACGCCGACTATATGCAACACCTCAGGTCTGCTGGCGTCCGCTGCGTCAACTTCGAGGACGAGGGCGAGGGCGCCGGCTACGCCGATCTTGTCATCAACGCTCTCTATCCGGAGGACGAGGCCAGTGATCGCAGGCTCTGCGGACCGGATTACTTCTGCCTCAGGGATGAGTTTGTGGAGGCGAAGCGCAATGAGTTCCGCCCCGAGCTGAAGACGCTCCTTATTACGTTCGGCGGCACGGATCAGCGCAACTGCACGAAGCGCGTGCTCGACATCGTTGAGCCGTACTGCCGTGAAAAGGGAATAGCCATCCGGCTGGTGGTCGGCCCGGGCTACGCCCACCGTTTTGACATGGAGCGCTGCGTGAAAGAATTCGGCAATCCCCTTGTGTCTTTCACCTGGGCAACCAACGTGATGAGCCGCATGATGGAAGGCGCGGATCTGTGCATCTGCTCTGCGGGCCGGACTGTCTACGAGCTGGCGCACATGCGTATCCCGTCCCTCGTTCTCGCCACGCACGAGCGCGAGGCCAGGCATACTTTCGCGCGCGCCGCCAATGGCTTCCTGTTTGTGGGCGTCATGGACAGGGTGTCTGACGAGAAGATACGCCGCTGTTTCATGGCCATGACGGACAGCCGGCTGCGCGAGCGCATGTACCGCCGTATGAGCCGTCTGGATTTTTCGGGTAACAAAAAGCATGTTGTCAGCCTGATGCTGGCCCTGCTTAAGGGCGATGGCACTGGAAGCCACACCAATAACGGAGAAAACGTATGAGGACAGTAGCCATTATCCAGGCCCGCCTCGGGTCCACGCGTCTGCCGATGAAGTCACTGCTGTGCCTTCGAGGGCACGCCATCATTGACTGGGTGGTTGACAGGGTCATGACGGCCTCGCTTCTGGACGAGGTTGTGGTAGCCTGTCCCGACACGGCCCGGGATGCTGTTCTGGCGGATCATCTTGAGAGACGGCACGTCCATGTGGTGCCCGGATCGGAGCAGGATGTCCTTTCCCGCTTCGTCCTGGCCGCTGAGGCGAGCCGCGCCGACCGTGTCGTCCGCGTCTGCGCGGACAACCCGCTCATCTGGGGGGAGGCCATAGACAGGCTTATCCGCCAGTTTGACAGGGGTGGCTGCGATTACTGCTACAATCACATTCCGCGCGCCAACAGATGGCCCGATGGCCTGGGTGCGGAGATAGTCAGCCGCGGTCTGCTGGACAGCATTGCCGAAAAGGCTGTGGAACCTTCAGAGCGGGAGCACTGCCTGAACTACATCTGGGATCATCAGCAAGATTTCACCATCCGTACCTTTGATCCCAGGGAGGAATGGCTCTGCCGTCCCGAGGTGAAGCTGGATATTGATACGGCTGATGATTTCTGCAAACTGGCTCTCATGCCGATTGACCCCGGCATGGACGCCAGGCGCATCATTGATGTCGTCGACGCCGTGAAGAAAAAGTCCGCCTGAGGCCGGAAGCCCGGCGGCCGCCAACCGAGATAAAGCAAAAGGGAGAGGTTATGCCTGAAGAGCAGGAAAAATTTCAGAAAAACGTGGATGATGTCCTTGAAGGCGTGATGTTTGAGAACTGGCTGCGCTTCTATTTCCTTGAGGAAACAGAGGAAAAGGACGAGAAGGGCGAACTCAAACTGGTCATGAATATTCCTGAAAAGGGCATGGCCAAAATCAAGGAACTGTATCCCAGGCTGTATACCCTGGCCGAAGACGTGAATGGCATGCCAGCGACCTTTGATGTGTCCCGCAACGCCGTGTGCAATTACGTGCTCACCGAACTGGTGAAGCCCGGAGACGGCGGCGCCAGCGCCATGTCCTCCGTCATCGACTCGCGCGCCTTCCAGGTGAAGAACCAGCTCTTCAATATCTGGGTCCAGGGCTACGAGGAAAAGCTCGATCAGCAGTTCCTGGAATTCGGGCAGTGGCAGCTCATATTCAGTGAATGGCTCAAGTCCGATTCCGGCAGGGAAATCAGGGCCAAGATTGAGATGTCCGCCCCCACCGGCTGCAAGACCGGAGAAAAACCTGCAGACTAGTTTGTCCTCTCTTCTTATGATGGATATCGGAAATCCGCGGCCGTCTGCCGGTCGCGGATTTTCAGTCTCTGCTCTGTTTTTTCACGGCGCTTTCACGAATGTGAAGCAGCGTAAAACCCGGCGCTCTATGACAAGGGCGCGTGCTCTGTGCTAAGGCTCGCTCTATGACAGATTTTAAAGCACTCCTCAACAGCGCCCAGTACGAAGCGGCCAGCATGGGCGGCGGTCCCGCTCTGATTGTCGCGGGTGCCGGTACCGGCAAGACCAGAACCATTGTCTACCGGCTGGCCTGGCTCCTGGAACATGGCGTTGATCCCTATCAGATTCTCCTTCTGACTTTCACGCGTAAGGCTGCCAGCGAAATGATGCAGCGCGCGGCCTCCCTCATCGCGGCCGATGTTTCAAGGCTTTCCGGCGGCACCTTCCATTCCTTTGCCTACCGCGTGCTGCGCCAGTACAGGCCTCACTGGCTGGAGGACAGTCCCTTCACCGTGATGGACGCCACGGACGCGCTTGCCGCAGTGAGGCAGTGCCGCTCGGATCTCGGTATTACGAAGGACAGAAGCTTCCCAAAAAGCGAAGCCATTCTTTCCCTGTACAGTACCTCGCGCAACAAGGAAATTCCTGTTGAGGAACTGCTTGAAAAGTCGAGCCCGCATCTCATGCTTTACGCAGCGGATCTGAAGAAAATCACTGACGCCTACCAGCAGTTCAAGCACGACAAGAAGCTCATGGACTATGACGATCTTCTGTTCGAGCTCGAGGCCGTGCTCATGCGGGATGCGGACGCCGCGGAAGCCATCAGGAACCGTTACTGCTATATCCTGGTGGACGAGTATCAGGACACAAACCTTGTACAGGCGAGACTTGTGCGCCTGCTTTCCGGGGCCGACAGCGGGAGCCCCGCGTCGGTTATGGCCGTGGGCGACGAAGCGCAGTCCATTTACTCGTTTCGCGGGGCTACGGTTGAAAACATCCTGGAATTCCCCCGGGATTACCCGAATACGAAGGTCATCAAGCTCGAGGAAAATTACCGCTCCACCAAACCCATCCTGGATGTGGCCAATAATCTGCTCAGGCATGGCGCCGAAGGCTATCGCAAGAATCTCTTTACCCGCAATGCGGGCGGTGCTCCCGTGCGCGTCATCCGCTGCCTGTCCGACTTCAGCCAGGCCGCGCTCGTGGCCCGGGAGGTTTCACGCCTCCTTCAGATCTATCAGCCTTCCGAAATAGCCGTGCTTTTCCGCTCAGGCTACCAGTCCTTCAACCTGGAAATGCAGCTCAACCGCCTGGGCATACGTTTTCGCAAGTACGGCGGTCTCAAATACAACGAGGCCGCCCACGTGAAGGATCTTACCGCGTATCTCAAGCTCGCCGTGAATCCGAGGGACTACACGTCCTTTCAGCGTATCGGCTCGTTTTTCAAAGGTATCGGCCCCAAGACCTGCCTGAAGATTTTTGCCGTCTGGGAGGAAGGGGATCCGAAGAAGATGGAGAAGATGCGCTCGCGCTATCGGCCGTTTTTTGATGAGCTTGATTTTGTCGTTTCCCTGCGCAGTGCCCCGGGCAGGGCCCAGGACAAGGTGCAGATGGCCCTGGACCGCTATGACAGCGTGGAAGGATCCATTCTCGAGCGCCTTTATCCCGAAAACTACCCCACGCGCCGGACAGCGCTCGACGAGGTGGTGAGCATCGCGGAGAGCTTCGACGCGCTGGATGAGTTTCTGGCCGAGTTCACGCTTGAAGTCCCCGAGGCTGCCGTGGATGACTCGGACAGGGTCGTCCTTTCCACCATTCATTCCGCCAAGGGGCTGGAGTGGAGCGCAGTCATGATCATTGATCTCGCGAACGACCGTTTCCCCTCGCGTCATGCCCAGCAGAGCGCAGAGGTGTTCGAAGAGGAGCGCAGGCTTATGTATGTGGCCTGCACCAGGGCGAGAGAAGAGCTTACGCTGTACGCTCCGGCCAGTGTCCACTGGGGCCAGAGCGGCCTGGCGCCCGCCAGCCTCAGCCCGTTTCTTACCGAGCTCGATCCCTCCCTCGTTGAGGAATACAGTGAAACCGGGAACATGCGGCTTGTGAAAAAGTCTTTTCTGTCCTCTTCGGGAAATGGCCCCTCGGGATACGCCTACGTGGTTTCCGGCTCGGGAGGGCACCTGCCCGCCGACTTCGCCAATGAGGACAGGGAAAGCCAGATGCCCGTTGGCGGAAATCCAGGCGGGCGGAAATCCTGGAAGGATGATTTCGGAGAGGAAGCGCAGATTCCGGCCGGTGAAACAGTGCCGCGGTCCAGGGGAGCAAGTGTTCCGGACAGCGGGAGCGATGTCGGGGAAGAGGCTGTCTGCGTGCCTGCGGACAGCGTGCTGCGCGAACTTGCCGGCGGAGGTATCCGTTGCTGCCGGCACCGTATTTTTGGCCGGGGGCGTGTCCTGGGAGTGAAAAACGGCAATCTTGTCGAACTGGAATTCCCCGGCTACGGTCGCAAAACCATCATAGCTTCGTACCTCATCGCGGAGAAGGAACATGGCTAAACCTGCGGTCATCACGTCCGAGGACAGCATCCTCAATCTCATCGGGAAATATTTTCCCCTGCAGCACAGCGCCCTCGTGCTGGGGCGCGGCGATGACTGCGCTCTTTTCAGAACAAGGAGCGGCAGCAGCGTGAGCACGGATCTCTTCATCGAGGACGTGCATTTCAGACGCCGTTATTTCACACCCGCGGAAATCGGACACAAGGCCCTTGCCTGCAATATCAGCGATCTTGCGGCCTGCGGCACGCGCCCGGAGGCGTTCACGCTCAGTTTGGGCCTGCCCCCGGATACGGATTATGCTTGGCTGGACGCTTTCTTTTCCGGCATGGGGGCTCTGGCAGAGCGCTTCGGCCTGGCTCTGGCCGGTGGCGACACCACACGCTCGGAAAAGCTCGTCATCAGCATCACCGTGTTTGGCTCGGAAATCGGAGAGGGCGCTTTCCTGACGCGCGGCGGTTCCATGCCCGGCGATGTCCTCTTTGTGGTCGGTCCTCTGGGACTGGCGCGCGTGGGACTGCAGGAACTCGAGGCCCACGGCCGGGAAGCTCTGAAAACGTGGCCGCAGGCCTGCCGCGGGCATCTCATGCCCGAGCCACTCGTGGACGCCGGACTCATGCTGGCGAGGGCCGGTCTCAACAGCAGGCCGCCGGCGCTCATGGACGTGTCGGACGGCGTGGCCAGGGATCTGCCCCGCCTGCTCGGACTGACCGGCGAGGCCGGCACGCCTTCCGTGGCTGGAGGCGGTCTCGGAGCAGAACTCGTTCTCCCGGCGGGCATACTGCCCTCAGAAGTCACCCGCTGGTGCAGGGAAAACGGCAGAAGCCCCGTGAAGGAAGCGCTTCTGGGCGGCGAGGATTATGCCCTCCTCGGGTCCTGCGCCGCGGACATGCTCCCATCCCTTCACGCGGCCATTCCCGGCCTCTGGGAAATCGGCACCGTCACGGACACGGGAAAGATATACTGCAACCGTGAAAGCCTGGAATCCCTGCACGGGTTTGATCATTTCGCCGCGGAACGCTGAAGAAGCCGCGGCCTGCCCTCCGGGCAGAACACAAAGTACCATGTGGAAAAGGGAGAGAAGAGTATGAACGGCATCGTCAGAGACAGATACGCAGACTGGAAGAACAGATTCGACCTCAGCCCCAATGTGCTTCTGGAAAAAGGCATAGCGGTAGAGGATTTCGTTCACGGACTGGACATCGTCATTCATACCTGCCGTGAGGCCTGGCTCGCGGGCATCATGGTCGGATTTAACGGAAATATGAGCATGCGTCTCGGCGAGGATCTCCTGCTGGTGACAGGAACCACGGTACCCAAGGGACATCTGACTGACAATGACGTGTCCCTGATCTGTGTGGACGGCACCCGGATAGCCGGACCGGCCATATCAAGTGAGACGGCCATGCATACGGACGTGTATAAAGCCGTCCCTGACGCCCGTTTTATTCTGCACACCCATCCGACCCACCTGCTGGCGCTTTCCGTGGCTGTCGGCCCGGAAGAAATGCTTTCCATGCCGCTTTTCGAGTCGCGCATGTGGAAGGAGAAGCTCGCTTTTGCAGACGCCTGCGCGCCGGGGAGCAGGGAGCTTGCGAGAAGTGTGGGCGAGGCTGCCATAAAGGGACAGGCTGTTTTCATGAAGGAGCATGGGCTCTGCGTGTATGGCAAAACGGCCGGTGAGGTGCTGGCCGTTTCCGAGGAAATGGATCATCTCGCCGCCATGCAGCTCCTCGCGGCAGGCTGCAGAAGATAGTTTTTACCCCGGCTGCCCCTGCTTTATTTTCTGTCCCGCGCCTCGCCGAAAATGCGACCGGCCCTGTCGAAGAAGCCGGAAAGGATGGCATTGGAGACGAGCATGCCTTCCCTGGTCAGGCGGCAGCCGGTATCACCCAGGGTGATGAGCCCCTGTTCAGTCAGCGCTTTCAGGTATTCCCCGTAGTCCTTCCGGAAAACCCTGCCGGTCCGGAAGGTATATTCCTGATAACTGAGGCCGCAGACCGTCCTCAGGCGTAACATGATAAGTTCCAGAATGCGGTCCAGAGGGCTGAGAACCTCGGGGGATCCGCCGAGAAGACCTTTTGACGTGTTTTCAAGCCACACGCCGAAGTCCTCCGCGTCTGTCCAGCGTTTCCCGCCGATTGTGGAGACGGCGGAGGGCCCCATGCCGAGAAAATCCTGTCCCTGCCAGTATCCGCAGTTATGGCGGCAGGTGTGTCCGAAGCGGGCGAAGTTGGAAATTTCGTACTGGGAGAAGCCATGCTTTTCCAGGAAGCCGATGGCTCCGAGATACATGTCCCGCTGCTCCTCTTCGCCGGGCAGGGTGAAGCAGCCATCTCTGAACATGGAGAGGAAGGGAGCGTCCTCCTCGAGGGAAAGGCCGTAGGCGGAAATGTGATCCGGTTCCAGCCGCATGGTGCTTTCAAGCGTTTCCATCCAGCTTTGTCCGGTCTGCCCGGGAAGCCCCCACATGAGATCCGCGGAAAGAGACTGGAAACCGATCCTGTGGGCCTCCTCGAAGGTCTGCCTCACATCTTTCGGCGAGTGAATGCGTCCGAGAGTTTTGAGCTCCGAGGAGATCATGCTCTGAACACCAACGGAAAGGCGGGTCACCCCGGCGTCGCGGAATCCCCGCATGGCGCCGGGCCTGTTCAGGGATTCGGGATTGCCTTCGAGCGTGACTTCAGCGTTGCCGGTCACGCGGAAAAGCTTGGATATGGTGTCCAGGATGGAACCTACGGCCTCGGGAGAGAGCAGGCTCGGTGTGCCTCCGCCGAAGAAGATGGTGGAAACCGTGTTGCTTCCGCTGGAGCCGAGTCTGTACGCCCACCAGCGGATTTCTCTGAGCAGGGCGGGAAGATAGCTGGAAGGGACCGGGGTTTTGCCGATGGCAGAGGAGTGAAAGGCGCAGTACAGGCAGCGGCGGCGGCAGAAGGGGACGTGGATATAGATCAGCATGGCAGCTCGGCGGGTAAAGGGTTGACCGCGGAGGGGAAGGGTGAAACGCGCTCTTCCTACTTCCAAAACGTTCGGCTGACAAGCGTGGGAAAGGCCGGGAACGCCTCCCTGTCTTGGCAAGGTGAAAGTGTGCGGGTATACTCACCGGCCATAGATATTTTTGAAGGAGACATAGCATGGATATACGCTTTCAGGCCGGCGGAGCCGACAAGTGGAAGGCCGATATAGCCCTTATCCCTATCCGTGAGGGAGAAAAAATAACCGACACCTGCCCGGAACTGGACAGCGCGGCGCCGTATCTTGTCATTGCCCCGGCCATGCGCGACGTGAGCGGACGGAAGGATGAGATAAGCCTCATCTACGGGCATCCGGATCTTCCCTATTCGCGCGTCATGCTCATCGGACTCGGGCGGGAAGCGGTGACCCCGGACAGCCTTCGCCGTGCCTATGCCCTGGGCACGCGCCGCGCCAGGGCCATGCACCTCAGGTCCCTGCAGATTCCTGCTTTCACACTGCAGCGTTTTGGCGGCGTGGACAGACTTCTCGAGGAAGCTGTCTACGCGTGCAAGCTCGCCGATTACGAAGTTTCCGGGCTGAAGCACAGAAAACCCGGCGACCCGGAGCCGATCTCCTTCCTGTCCGTGAATTTCACGGGCGAGTATGTGCCGGAGAAGGAACAGGCTGCGGCCCGCAGGGGCGAGGATGCGGCTGATACCGTCATTCTCGCGCGCAATCTCATCAATACGCCTGCCAACATGATGTATCCCGAAGCTTTTGCCGAAGAGGCCCGCAGACTCGCTGAGGGGACGGCGCTTTCCTGTACGGTGTACGACGAGAAACAGCTCTCCGACATGGGGTTCAACGCCCACCTCGCCGTGGGGCAGGGCGGGAATAATCCTCCCCGCCTGGTCGTGCTTGAATACACCCCGAAAGGCCATGAAAACGATGCCCCTCTCGTCTTCGTGGGAAAGGGCATCACGTTTGACTCGGGCGGTATTTCCCTGAAGCCGGCAGCCAACATGCATACCATGAAGTGTGACATGACCGGCGCCGCTGCGGTTCTGACCTCCGTTTCCATGCTGGCCCGCGAGGAAGTGCCTCACCGCGTGGTCGGCATTATGGCCCTGGCTGAGAATATGCCCGACGGCGGCGCCGTGCATCCCGGCGACGTAGTGACTGGCCTGAACGGCAGCACCATCGAAATTATCAATACGGATGCGGAAGGCCGTCTCGTCCTGTCCGACGCCCTGACCTTTGCCCAGAAGAACTGGCACCCCGCGGCCGTTGTGGATGTGGCCACGCTGACGGGCGCCTGCGCCACGGCTCTGGGCGATCAGGTGGCCGGCCTCTTCAGCAATGACACGGAGCTTGCCGACCGCGTTATCTCGGCCGGAAGCTGCGCCGGCGAAAACTACTGGCGCATGCCGCTCTGGGAAGGCTACAGAGGCAGACTGGAGAGCACAGTGGCCGACATCTGTCATACCGGAAGCTCTCGTGAGGGGGGTGCCATTGTCGCAGCCCTGTTCCTGGAACACTTTATCAGCGAAGGCACCAGATGGGCGCATCTCGACATAGCCGGCGAAGACTGGGTGAGCGAGGCGAAGCCCCTCTGCCCCAAAGGCGCTTCGGGGTTTGCTGCCAGGACGCTGCTTGAGCTTGGCCGCGGAGGTTTTGAATAATGAGCAAGGTTTACCTTCTGGGTGCCGGCCCGGGCGATCCCGGCCTTCTGACACTGCGGGCGAAGGAAATTCTCGAAAAGGCCGACGTCGTGGTCTATGACGCTCTCGCCAACGCTTCCTTCCTGGACTTCGCCCGCCCTGACGCGGAAAGGATTTACGTCGGCAAGATTGCCGATCAGCACGCCATGAGCCAGGAAAACATCAACAGACTGCTCGTGGAAAAAGCGAAGGAAGGCAAGGATGTGGCCCGTCTCAAGGGCGGAGATCCTTACATCTTCGGCCGTGGAGGCGAGGAGGCTCAGGAACTTCTGGCCGCGGGCGTCGAATTCGAGGAGGTGCCGGGCATCACTTCGACCATCGCCGCTCCCGCCTACGCGGGCATCCCGCTGACCCACAGGGATTTCTCCTCCTCCGTGACCATCGTGACCGGCCATGAGAACCCTGACAAGAAGGAGAGTTCCCTGGACTGGCCGAGCCTCGCACGCAGCGCTTCCACGCTTGTGTTCGTCATGGGCATGAAGAATCTGCCCCTCATCTCGAAGCATCTCATCGATGCTGGGATGAAGCCGGATACGCCGGCTGCCCTGGTGTACAGGGGAACGACGCCGTTCCAGCGCACGCTTGTCAGCACCATTGGGGAACTGCCGGAGCGCGCCGTGCAGGAACATTTTACCAATCCCTCGGTCATCGTCGTGGGCGGCGTGTGCCGCCTGCATGACAGCTTGGACTGGTTCGGGAAGAAGCCTCTCCTCGGCAGGCGCGTGGTTGTAACCCGCGCCCGCGCCCAGGCCAGCGGTCTCGCAGCGCTTCTCGCGGAGCAGGGAGCCTACGTTCTGCAGTGCCCCACTATCCGCATACAGCCTCTCGCAGACCAGTCTGCCCTGGACAGCCGAATCGGAAGTCTTGATTCCTATGCCTGGGTGATTTTCACTTCAGTTAACGGTGTGAAGGTGTTCTGGGAACGTCTGCGTCACGCAGGCAGGGATGCCAGAGCCATCGGCCGGACGCGCGTGGCAGCCATTGGGCCGGCCACGGCCGGGGAACTCAGGAAGCACGGCATCTTCCCGGACTTTGTTCCGCCCAAATATATTGCCGAGAGCGTCATTGAAGGCCTGGCCGCACAGGGCGGTCTCAAGGGCACGAAGATTCTTATCCCGAGAGCAGCCAAAGCCCGGGAGATTCTGCCTGATGCGCTGCGGGCCCAAGGCGCTGAAGTTGACGTGGTGCCGGTTTACGAGACCGTTCCCGAGTGCAGCGACAAAGAGGAGTTCCTGGCTGCTCTCAGGGTCGGAGAACTCGACTGCATCACCTTCGGCTCCTCCTCCACAGTGGACAACCTGCTGTCCATCGTGACGGCTGAGGAACTGAAAGAACATCCGGAAGTGAAACTGGCATGTATCGGGCCGGTTACAGCCCGAACCCTTGAGGGGCACGGCCTCAAATGCGCCGTCATGCCGGATGAATATACTGTTCCTGCCCTCGTGCAGGCCCTGATCGACACCTACCGCTCATAAGGAGAGCCATATGTCTCTTCCCATTGCCATCGTCGCTTCCGGCAACGGAACCAACGCCCAGGCCATGATCGACCTCATGAAGGCCGGCGTGCTCGACGTGGATATCCGTCTCATCTTCTGCAACCGTCCTGGCGCTCCCGTTCTGGAACGCGCCAGGAAAGCCGGTGTTCCCTCCAGAATGCTGGACCACACAAAGTTCCCGGACAGAGCTTCCTTTGACCGGGAGATGGCCTCCATCATCAAGGAAAGCGGCGCGGAACTCGTCGTTCTGGCGGGCTACATGCGCCTTCTGACTGACGAGTTCCTGAAGGAGTTCCCGCACCGGGTCATCAATATCCATCCTTCCATCCTGCCCGGATTTGGCGGAAGCATCCATGCCGGTCAGGAAGCCGTGGATTATGGCGTCAAGCTGTCCGGCTGCACCGTACACGTCGTTGAGATGAAGGTCGACAGCGGCCCGGTCATCATTCAGGCCGCCGTCCCCTGCAACGCCGGAGACAGCGAGGACGATCTCATGACCCGCGTCCACAGGATGGAACACAGGATCTATCCCCAGGCCGTTGAGTGGTTCGCCGAGAACCGTCTCCGCGTCGAAGGCCGGCATGTCTACCTGGACAAGGCTGACAAGCCCCTCGCGCCCATGGACGGGGAGAGCTTTGTCTGGCCGCCTCTTGAAAAAGGATTTTAGCGTCCCTTCCCCCATACTGTGAGGTAATGCCTATGTTGAGATTGCGTTTCCCTTCTTCGGCCGTCACAGCGGCCCTGGCATCATGCGCTCTTGCCGGTTTCCTGTTCCTGGGAGCGTCCATGCCCACGCCTGCCGGCGCAGCCGCCGATGTGGCTGGTCTCTACACGGATGCCCTCATTAGCGGGGATGCGAAGGCTCTGGAGAGGCTTCTGGCGCCGAACTTCATCTTCATCGCTCCCAACGGCCATATTGAAGATGGCAGTCACTTCCTCGAATCCATCCGCAGCAGGCACTTCGTCGTTTCTGACATGACTCTCAAGAACATGAGAGAGACGAGAACCGGCGATGTCCGCCTTATTACCGGCAACGGCACCTTCATGGCCCGCTCCGACGATCCGCTTCCCGGCGGACTTATGCGTCTGACCATGGTGACGGACAGGAGTAGCGGAAGCGAGAAGATTCTTCTCGTGCAGGTGACTCCTGTCATCCCCACACGCGACTGTAGGGACGGCAACTGCCGCATCCGCTAGGGTCCGGCCTTCTTCAACTATCAGGGCAGGAAGAGTTTTTCTTCCTGCCCTTTCTGCTTGTACGAAAACAAAGAGGCCCGCGGCGTAAGCCACGGGCCTCTTTCGTTCAGGAGGGAATACTACAGTTCGGGCGGAAGCTCATCGAGCTGCTTCTGCGAGAATACCGGTCCATCAAGGCAGACGTATTTGCCGCCGATGCCGCAGCGTCCGCAGATGCCGATACCGCACTTCATTCTCTTTTCAAGGGAGGTGAAGACGTTTTCGTGCGAGAAGCCAAGTTCATCGAGAGCCTGCAGTGTGAACTTGATCATGATGGGCGGTCCGACGAGAACAGCCACGGTATTGTCAGGGCTGGGCTTCAGTTCGCGCAGCACGTTGGGGATGAGTCCCACATTGTGCGTCCAGCCTTCAGCTTCCCTGTCGATGGTCAGCGTGCAGTCCAGATCCGGGTTATTCATCCAGCCTTCCAGCTCGTAGCTGTAAGCCAGATCCTGCGGAGACTTGCCGCCATACAGGAGGCTGATCTTGCCGTAGTCTTCCTTGTGCTCGAGCAGGTGGAGCATGACGGTGCGGATGGGCGCCATGCCGATGCCGCCGCCAATGAAGAACACGTTCTTGCCCTTCCAGTCCTTGAAAGGCCACGGACGTCCGAGAGGAGCCCTGACGCCGACCTTATCGCCCTTGCAGAGCTCGTGGACAGCTGTGGTCACTTCGCCTGCCTGCATGACGGAGAACTGGATGTAGTCCTTCATGGAAGGCGGGTTGTTGATGACGAAGGTGGATTCGCCCACGCCGAAGACAGAGAGCTGACCGACCTGCCCGGGTTCGAAGGTGAAGTCCTTCATTTCCTCGGGATCATCGAGGACGACGCGAATCGTCTTGATGTTGTGCGTTTCGCGGATGACATCGACGACGGTGGCCGCCATGGGTTTATATGGATTGCCCTTAATCATCGGGCGGGGAGCAACGGGCGTCAGCTTGCTGCCGTCCGGATTAGGCTTGAGAACAGTCTGTGTTGTCACGGTTTTCTCCGCCTCTTTTTTTCTTTCAGGGGATGTTGCAGGGGCGCCGGCCTCGCGGGCGGGCTCTTCAGCCCTGGGTGCCTCGGCAGGGCTCTCAGCCTCGGAGGCGGGAGCGGCCTCCTTCGCGGCCTCGGCTTCTTCCTTCGCAGGCAGGGCTTCGGCTTTGACAGCCTCAGCGGGAGCCTTGGCTTCTTCCCTGGCGGCAGGGGCTTCGGCTTTGACAGCCTCAGCGGGAGCCTTGGCTTCTTCCCTGGCGGCAGGGGCTTCGGCTTTGACAGCCTCAGCGGGAGCCTTGGCTTCTTCCCTGGCGGCAGG
>ERZ773138.542-NODE-542-length-44930-cov-18.785471_pt1 | contig 44930 bp, 55 predicted proteins | sample MGYA00511114_ERZ773138 | MGnify/ENA primary metagenome ERZ773138 (study PRJEB29015, sample SAMEA2737805) | human gut metagenome | biome: human gut; feature: human-associated habitat; material: faeces | place: China | collected 2012 ...
TATCATGAGGAAATCCGTGGGACAGAGAATACCGGAAAAAGAAATCGCTAAATTCCAGTTTTTGAAACTGAGAAATCGGGATTTATGGAGGAAAATTGTTTATGAAAAAGTTTAGAACCGTAGCATCTGTCATTATTATGGTCATTGCCGGAATAGTAGGTTTCTTCATTGGTGCTTTCTTGAATGAACCAATGGCTGGCACAATTCTGTTTTCAATGATTGCCGGAATTGCTTGCATTGTCTACGCCATAGATAATCATGAAGAATAGGGCAAATTCAAGTTTGTCGAGGAGTTGCCAGGTCAGGTGTCAAATAGATGAGGACGCAGAACCAACTATGCGCAAAAGGGGCTCTATTTTTCGCACGTTGAGCATTGGTATCGGATACCAAGCGCAGACCGTCGTGAGGACGCAGATAGGCAGATATTACAGCCAGTAGTGACTGTTACTCCGTCCGAACACTGGAATCGAAAGAGTGACAGTCATAAATAAAAATATCTGATCTATCAAGGACGAACAGAGTTGATGCGGTAGGGGAATTTACTTTCCCGTGAGCGTTTAGCAACTGTGCGAAAAATACGTCTTTTGCGGGTGAGAACCTAAAACATAGTTGGTGACATGAAAGCCATAGAGCAGATTGGGGAACCGTGCGTAACGCTTCTGAACCCCTTTAGGGGTGCCTTCCACGGTGAAGCTAAGGTTTCCCTTTCGGAAACGGATAAAAGCCCCTTACAAGCCTTTTAATGCGAACAGAGAGAAGATTAACACCCCAGGTTTGGTGTCTTTCTTCTCTCTGTTCTGTCTCCCAGTAAAATAAATATAGCTTATGCCATAAAAAAAGTCAACAATGCGACGTCGCAAGCGCAAGCGTGCCTTGACAGTAGGGAGAGCCGTGGTAGCCTGCGTTCGTGGGGCAGTGCCCGTAAACGAAGTGGGGCACGCCCTCGGGCGCTCAAGGCTCGGCTCTGGGTTCATGCTGTCAAGGTAAGACGGAAGCATAAATATATAAAAATACGTTCCCTAGAGTTAGTATTACCTCTAGGGAACTTCTGTAACGTGTCGCAGAATGGCTACACCCCTTGTATTTACTGGGATTGCGCTGTTACAACATAGTGTCGCAAACCCCTGTTACAACACAACTTCTGTCGCAAAAATATGGCTGCGCAGCTTGCCTAGGGTTAGTATTACCCCTAGGCAACTTCTGTGACGTGTGACAAAGTGGTTTCAGTTATTGATTTTACTGTATTTTTTGTTGTGACAAGATTGTGACAAATACCTGTGACAAGACAACTTCTGTGACAAATTGAGACGGAACAAGCTAGCCCTTACTGGGACAGAGGACACCGAACCAACTATGCGCAAAAGACAAGTTTAACGAATAGTTATTGAGAAAATAAGGATACTAGGGATTTTCCCCCTGGTATCCTTATTCTATCGGTATTTCACCGTATGTTTCCTCATATTTGTGAATGTAATTTGATATTATCATTGCACCCTTTTTGGATGGAGTTCGTTCCTCTTGTTTGCATATGGCAAGCAGTTTCTTATATATTTCCTCGTCCATAACACATTGAATAACTGGCTTTTTAGTCGGCATGATAGTACCCCCTAAAATAATATTAAAAAGTTATTGACGGTTATTAACTTATGTGGTATAGTATATTCATAAAGTTAATAACCTATATTAACTTCTGCTTCTACCTCTAGTATAACATATATGAGGTAAAAAAGTAAATGTTGGAACGGTTGTTGTCGGTACATTGGTAACCGTCTGAGAAATGATGGCATGAAAACTGTTGACAGTTTCGGACAGTTATATTTCATAGGTTTGCATGAGGTCTGCGGACAGTCTGTAAATACTAGGGGTATCGGTACAATGACAACTTAATAATTTGCCACAAAGAAAAGGAGAAAAAAACATGAGTAAAAAAATCGTAGGCAAGCAGAATGTAGATTATGTCAGCAAAAAAACCGGTCAGCCTGTTACTGGTCTTACGCTTCACTGCGTAGGTGAAAGCAACCGTGTAGAGGGTATGGAGTGCGAAACAATTTTCGTTTCCGGTCGCTCTCCCATGTATGACCAGTGTGTAAAATTCCCTCTTGGGCAGGAAATTAACGTTTCCTATAACCGTTGGGGAACTGCCGAAAGTATTCTTCCGGTAGGTAAGTAATATGACGGTTTCCGGTGGCGATCTAATAGCACCGGTTGTTTCCGGTATGACGGATGCTATTAGTTCACTACCGGAGACCGCCGTACAAGACACTGTACAAGTCGTACAGCAATCTATTGATAACGATACCCTCAATGCTATTGCTGACAAGTTGGAAGTAACTAACACTCTTCTGCTAGGTATCAATGATAGGCTTGACTTCATCATTGCTCTAGGTGTGGCTATAGTGTTTGTAGCGGTTTGTTATAGTATACTGAAAAGCTTTTCAAGATTCTAAAGAAAGGAGATACAACACTATGGTTACGGCAGAAATGTTAGCACCGATTACTACTACTCTCGAAGCAAACCTTACCGTTCTGTTACCTGTTGGTATTGCCATTATGGGCACTATGATTGGTGTAGGTCTGATTCCTCGTATCGTCTACAAGTTCCTGTAATGGTAATGTAAAAAAACGTGGCGCGTGTGGCACTGTCCACCGCGCCTTTTTCATTCATTCAGAAAGGAGAAATAAATTGAAAAAAATAAAAAAGATACTTCCGGTTTTACTGGGGGTCATGGTTCTTATGTTTGGTTCGCTTACCGTATCGGCAGCCGAAACTAATACTGTTACTGAAAATGCCAAAAAAGTATATAGTGCCGGTGTTGCTAAAATAGAAAGTAATAAGTGGGAAAATATGGGTTTTAAATATTTTCTTTTGACTTATTCTAGTAAGTTTGATTACTATAAAATGATTGTATCTGATGTTCCTTTGCGTTATGTTGCCGGTTCGTTACGTACTTCTGGCAATGGTGCATCTTATAATTATTTTACCGTTGATTATGATGTTAACAAGGATAAAATGAGTTATGCGGGTATTTCCGGTGGCACTAACACTATTGCAGATAAAGTTATTTTAAATTTTGGAGATTCTTTTAACTCTTTGTATGCAAATTATGATGTTTACTCTTCTGACAGTGTTATTTGTATTCATGCTGATAAAACTGGTTTTTTTCCGGTTCCACCGGTGGCACAGGTAGCGGTGGCACTCCCTCCGGTGGTTCAGAAACAGACAAAAGTAATATTGACTATAGCAATAGCCTGTCTAGCATTATTAATAATATTGTTGGTATTGCCGAAAAAATTACCTCGATTCCTCAACAGATAGCGGATAAACTGGGACTTGGTGCTCTCTTCTCTGCTCTTTCCGAAAAGGTCGTTGCTGTTAAGGATACGCTTGGTAATATCCCTGGTATCATAAGAGACCACATCAAGGATATATTTTCTAATATGATAGATGCGGTTTTGTCTATACCGTCAAAAATCAAGGACTTTCGCGATGATATGGTTCAGAAATTAAGGGATATTATTGACGGTATACTAAACTTGCCGGAAAAGATAAAGGACGCTATCAAGGCTCTATTCCTACCCTCTGATGGCTTCATAGAGGGTAAAATTGACCATTTCCGACAAAAGTTGTTGGGTATGGGTGTAGATACCTATGATATGGGGTCGATATTTAGCAAGGAGCAACCGTTTGAAGACATAACTTGTACCATCAGAGGACAGACGGTTACAATCGTTCGTATGGACGTTGTGGATAAGGTCGTGAAGAAATTCCGCCCCACGATACGCGGATTCATGTGGTTGATGTTGGTATTTTACAATTACAATCAGTTTATGGGATTCATAGGGCAGAAAGGTCTGACACTAGGCGGTATAATACGTACGGCACAGGGGAAAGGAGAAACAGACGGATGATATTAGAAGCTATAATAAGTGTATTCTGCACGATGTTGGACGGTCTGCTCTCTGGTCTGTCTTTGGTACAGATCCCTACGCAAGGTATACAAGTATTGGCTACGGTGACCGGCTACGGCTCTTATGTGGTCGGTGCTGACTTGCTGTTATGCTTTGCGTCCGTGGTGGCAACGTGGGCGGTCTTTAAAATGGTTGTTGGCATTGGCTTGTTTGTTTGGCGGTTATTGCCGTTGACATAGGCTTGTTAATTAAATAACAAAATCGCCCTTAATCTGAAAGCATTTACTGGGAAAAGGGGTGCACTTCCCCGTTCCCAGTGCTTGAAGATGTCAGTGCCCTTGCCTTTTTGCATAGCCTGGGCGCGCTAACTACATAATAACCGCGGAGATAGGCTTGGTTCGCCAACTATGGGTATTCGCGCTTGGTGATGCCCTTTGTAACTAGGACAGCCGGTAACTGTCCGGAAAGGTGGAAAATGTGAATAATTTAATATGGATATTGGTAATTGTGGCGGTAGCTGTTGTAATATGGCAACTGCCTTTTTTGGTACGTGTGTTCCGGTGGTTGGTGGTCGATATATACCGCTTTTTCACGACACCGCGCAAGGTGCATTTATATGGTATATGGCTGTATTGTGGATTGTACGGTCAAGGTAAAACAATGGCTTTAACGGAATATCTCGTCCGGATGCGCAAGAAATACGGAGACAAGATATATATATCGACTAACTACGGCTTTAGTGAGGAAGATTTTCCTCTCACTACATGGAAAGACTTACTTACGGAGTACGACAGACCGGTAATATTTGGATATGATGAAATACAAAATGAGTTCAATTCACGCGACTATAAGAACTTTCCCTATGAGTTGGTCAAACTGTTGACGCAGAACCGAAAAGGACACGGAAAACAGATAGTTGGTACTGCTCAACGCTTCTGCCGTGTCGATAAGACTATTCGCGAACTATGCACTCATGTTATAGAGTGCCGGAAAGCGTGGTTCGGTCGTGTCACAAAATTGAAGAAATATGATGTGGAAGATTATGAGCAAATGTTGAGTGAGGTTGACGTTATGCGCAAGAGGAAAATTCCATGTGCGCGTTACCGGTTTATACAGTCTGATGCGCTTAGAAATGCTTATGACAGCTTCAAGATGCTTGATTCCGCACGTACTAAAGAATATGTTAGTGCTTCTGAAAAACTTGCTCAAATACTTGCTTCTGCTTCCGGTAACTAGGAAGTCGGGGGCAGTATTACCCCCGGCTTCTGTCGCAAGTCGCAAAACACTTGCAAGCCTTGAAAAATCAATAGAAAGGAGTTGCGACACAAGAATGTGAACTTCTGTCGCAGTCGCAAAAATGAATGATTATCAAGACAAGCAGTCACGAAAATGGCTGTTGACTATTAACAATCCTAAAGACCTAAATCTTACCCATGAGGAAATAAAAACTACTCTCTCCGGTATGAAAAGTGTTGTTTACTGGTGTATGGCTGATGAAATCGGAGAACAAGGTACATACCATACTCACTTGTACATAGCGTGTTCTAGTGGCTTACGTGCTTCTACTCTTCATAAAAAATTCACTGGTGCGCATAGAGATATAGCACGTGGCACATCGCAAGAAAATAAGGACTATGTAACAAAGTCCGGTAAATGGTCGGTGACTAAAAAAGCGGAAACATCCGTTGACGGTACGTTTGAAGAGTGGGGAGAAATGCCCATAGAACGACAAGGTTCTCGAACTGATATAGCGGATTTATACTCTATGATTAAAGACGGATTGTCCGATTATGAAATACTGGAACAGTCACCGGATTATCTACTCCAGATTGATAAGATAGACAAGGTACGGCAAACAGTACGACAAGAGACCTATAAAAATCAATGGCGCTCTCTTACTGTTACTTATATATGGGGAGATACTGGAAGTGGTAAAACACGGGGAGTTATGGAAAAATACGGTTATGAAAACGTATATAGAGTAACGGATTACTTGCATCCGTGGGACAGCTATCACGGTCAAGATGTGGTTGTGTTCGAGGAGTTCCGGTCAAGTCAACGTATTGGCGATATGTTAAATTATCTTGACGGATACCCCCTCGAACTGCCGTGTAGATACAATAACAAGTATGCTTGCTACACGCAAGTCTATATTATCAGTAATATTCCTATTAGTCAACAGTACACCCAGTTACAAATTGACAGCATAGAAAGCTACTATGCATTTCTGCGTCGTATCAATTCCGTACACCATTATACGGGCGGTAAGATTGAAATTAGTCATATCAGCTTAGTGGGTGGCGGTTTCCGTCCGGTATTGGACGATGAAATTGACATGATACCATTCAGGGAGGTAAAGAATGAAAACAGTGAAATGGATTCTGCTATCGTTGAACCTTAACCCCTACACGCATATCGTTGTTAGACGGCATACTCCGCAAGGTATAACCCCGTTGGGCGGTTCTGATAAGGTTTCAGAGATATTGAGACGGTTTGGCGATTTGTATGTTGAGAACTCTTATATTACCTCTGACGGTATTTTAATCATGTATGTAAAGGAGATGTAAACATTGCTTGATAAGCTTTTGGGTGTTTTTATTATTGCCGGTATTTATAGTGCTTTATCTCTCTTTATTGAAAATCTAATAAAAAAACTATTTCATGTAAAGGAGTGTAAAATGGACAAAAAATGTGAGCGATTTCTGTGTGTACGCTATAAAGATTGTGCGTTCTCACATCACTGTTCTGCTATTATGTGTGTGTTCCGTTATGATAAAGCGTGTGAAAATTGTATATACCGTCTTTCGTGCGGTATGCAGCGGAAACGAACTGATTCGTTAAACCGCACTTTTGCAAACAGTACTGCGGACTATTCGCAAGAAGTGTCAGTTTAACGAATAGTTCTATGAAAAGATGACTCTGTAACGCTTCTTAAAGCTTGTTTTTGCTGTTTTAGCAGATTTCCGTGGAATCCAGCAATATGGTGAATGGGCCGTCATTTAGCAGGGATACTTTCATATCAGCACCAAAGATTCCTTTTTCTACCTTGGGAATACTTTCGCGGCACCTGCTGATGATATATTCGTACAGTTCATTCGCCATATCCGGTTTACCGGCGTTGATAAAGGACGGACGATTTCCTTTTTTGCAATCTGCGTACAGTGTAAATTGTGATACCAGCAACAATTCACCGCCCACAGCATGCAGATCCAGATTGGTCTTGCCCTGGGCATCTTCAAAGATCCGCAGACCAAGAAGCTTTTTAATCATTTTATCGGCAATTTCCCTGGTGTCTGTCTCAGCCACACCGATCAGCACCAGAAAGCCTTTGCCGATGCTGCCGGTTACCTCACCGTCTACCTTTACCTCTGCATGCTGTACCCGCTGTATTACAAATCGCATCTGTCTACTTCTCTCCTACGTTTTTCTCTTCTTGATCTTTTTTATTCTGCTCGAAATCAACTTGATCTTTGATTTCATGATCCATTTGCAGCCTGGAATCCAGCTGATGGAATCCTTCCTCATCAATATTCTTCAGATAAGAGTACTTTACAGTCTCTACCGGCAGATCCTTTTTTCGAAGGAAGGTATTGACTACTGCCTTAATCGCCGCATAAATTACCGCAAAAATGGGCACACCGACGATCATGCCAAGGATTCCGAATAGCCCTCCGAATACCGTGATTGCAAAAATAACCCAAAATCCCGTAAGTCCTGTGGAATCACCAAGAATCTTGGGGCCTAAGAAATTCCCGTCAAACTGCTGTAATACCAGAATAAACAGTACAAAATAAACACAGTTTAGCGGATGCATCGGGTCGACCACCAGGATCAGAATAGCACTGGGAATCGCTCCAAGATAAGGACCAAAGAAAGGAATAATATTCGTTACACCTACGATTACACTGACCAGAGCTGCATAAGGAGTCTGAAGTAAGGTGGTTCCGATAAAGCAGAGACATCCGATAATAATGGAATCTACGATTTTACCGCCAATGAATCCGATAAAGGTATTGTGAGTAAAACGAAAACTTTTGATCAGTCGGTTGGCGGACTTCTGTTCAAAGAAAGCATATGCCATTTTCTTTGCCTGTCCGGCAAACTTTTCCTTACTTGCCAGAACATAAATAGAAATAACAAATCCTATAATGAAATCCCACAGACCTTTCAGAATATTTATCACACTTAAGGATACTGTCATGATCACCTGACTGGTCTTGGTCAATACTGTATCATTTAACCAATTCTCCAGCTCTACGGAATATTTATCAATCAGAAAAGTAATCTGACTGCCCAATTCCGGATTATCATCCATGATCTTACTGATCCATTTTGTAAAATTGCTGATATAGGTATCAAAATTAGATGCAATGTTTACAATACTGGGAACAATCTGAGAAAGCATCATAGCAACCAAACTGTAAATCAGGGCAATAAACAAAAATGCTGTGATCAGAATACCGATTCCACGGACAATGGAATTGCGCTTCTTATTTTCCTTCACCTTCAGTTTCCGACACAAAGGGAATAACAGCTTTGTCTCTATATAATTCAATACCGGAGTCAACAGATATGCTGTCACTAGACCATATAACACGGGCATAAGAATTCCTGTGATCGTATGGAATCCTGATTTAATACTGTTCCCATGGAATAACAGATAATAGAAGCAGATACTGGCTGCAATAGTCAGAAATGCGGTCAGACCCCAACGAAAATACTTATTGTTTTTTAAGTCGTATTTCATTCAACTACACCTTTCTTCATAAAATCTTATCTCTTTTAATATACTATGGTTTTGCACTCACCACAAGAAGAAATCTGTCGTTTTTGTTGAAAAAGAATTCCCGGCAGTATAAAATAGATACCAGTAAAAGAATGGAGTTAACAATGACATTACAAAAAGTATTGAGCCGTGTCAGACAGGCTGTGGATGACTATCATATGATCGAAGAAGGTGACCGGATCGCTGTGGGGATCTCCGGCGGTAAGGACAGCCTTACTCTCCTGCTGGCTTTATATGAACTCAGCAAGTTTTATCCGAAGCATTTTACGCTTATTGCAGTAACAGTCGATCTTGGATTTCTCAATCTGAATTTGGATGAAATCCGTACTCTTTGTGCTGACAGAAACATCCCATATACCATAGTGGATACTTCTATTGCCCAAATCGTGTTTGAAGATCGTAAGGAAGACAATCCCTGTTCCCTATGTGCCAAAATGCGAAAAGGTGCTCTGAACGATGCCATCAAAGCGGCTGGATGTAACAAGATTGCATACGCACACCATGAAGATGACGTGGTGGAGACTATGATGCTGTCCCTCTTCTATGAGGGTCGTCTGCATACATTCTCGCCGGTAACTCATCTGGATAAAACAGACTTGACCGTGATAAGACCTCTGATCTACATGAGGGAATCGGAAGTCATCGGCTTTGTGCACAAATATCAGATTCCTGTCGTAAAAAGTCCCTGTCCCGCCGACGGACATACCAGGCGGGAATATGTCAAAGAACTGCTTGGGAAGCTTAACAGAGAGAATCCAGGTGTCAAGGATCGTATATTTACGGCAATTCAAAAAGGAAATATGGAAGGATGGACCGATTACTTTGGCAGTCATTAAAGAAGAAAATTACCACGATGAACAAAATAAGAACAATATTCTGAAGCTTCGTAAGGTACTGGATACGCTTCCACCGTTCTGCAGGGATTTCTTTCGTGGGATTGAACCCTATACATCCACCAGAACCAGGCTTGCCTACGCTTATGACATTCGTCTCTTTTTTGAATTTCTTCATGAGACGAACAGCTTTTGTAAAAAAAGAGAGATTACCGAGCTGCCTTTGTCCGTTCTGGATATGGTACAACGGACGGATATCGAAGAATATCTAGAATATATGAGCCTGTATCAGAAGGACGGAAAAGATATCACCAACGAGGAACGCGGCAAGGCAAGAAAACTTGCCGCTCTTCGGAGTTTCTATAATTACTATTTTCAGAGTGAACGCATTGAGAAAAATACCGCGGCACTGGTTCCCTTGCCGAAACGCCACGAAAAAGAGATCATCCGGTTAGAGCCCAACGAAGTGGCGATTCTGCTGGATCAGGTGGAGGACGGCACCAAGCTGACCAAAAAGGAACTGGAATATCATAAGAAAACCAAGCTCCGCGATGTGGCACTTCTGACACTTTTATTGGGAACCGGTATTCGTGTATCGGAATGTGTGGGACTGGATATTAACGATGTGGATTTCGATAACGGTGGCATCAAGATCCGGAGAAAAGGTGGGTATGAGGCAATCGTCTACTTCGGAGATGAAGTAGAAACCGCTCTGCTCGACTATCTGGAACAGCGGGAACATATCATCCCCGCGGAGGGACATGAAAATGCATTGTTTTTGTCCTTACAGAATCGTCGTATGGCAGTCCGTTCCGTAGAGAATCTGGTAAAAAAATACGCTTCCCGCGTTACCACCCTGAAGAAAATCACGCCCCACAAACTACGCAGTACATACGGTACCGAACTATATAAAGAGACCGGCGATATCTATCTGGTAGCGGATGTCCTGGGACATAAGGATGTCAATACCACAAGAAAACACTACGCAGCGTTGGAAGAACAACGCCGTAAGCAGGCAGCTAATGCCTTTCACCTGCGGGAACACTCTGACAGACATTCGGAGCATCCGGACAACTAATAGCCGTGTGAAAAATAAGCTATCATGCTTATTTTTCACGCTAATTACTTCACAAAATCATAGGAATAATAGGGTACGATCAGTGTCTGTCCGGCACGGATGCTATCCTCTTCCGTCAGATGATTGATACTCTGTACTTCTGCAATATATTCTTTCTTATCCTTATATTCATCATAATCGATGTAATCATCGGACAGATCCCACAAGGTCTCTCCGTAGGCAACGGTTACCTGTGTATAATATTTGAACTTCAGCTGATCTTCTCCGGAGCTTGCTAGGGAACGGATTCCGTGATAGGACACTGCACAGAATGCAATCACACAGATGGTAGCAAGCATGGTAACTATTCTGCGCTGCAGCTGACGTCTCCGTCTCAGCTGTCTCTTATATATTCTTAACTCTCTGTCTGTCATATAGTATACACTCTTCTGTACTCTCATAACGCATTTCACCTCATATAAGAAAACGTGTTCGGGAACATTTGTTCTTTATGTTTGTATTATATCGAACATGTATTCTGATGTCAAGCCAAAAATCGAACATATTTTTGGAATATATGTTTGCTTTTTAATTTTTGCTATGCTATAATCATTATATAAATTAACAACAAGAACCAGCATTTATCGGAGGTCATTTATGGGTTATGGAAAGATCACTGCCAAGCAGCAGGAAATATTAGATTATATCAAGGATGAAATTTTGAAGAGAGGTTATCCCCCTACCGTCCGTGAGATCTGTGAGACGGTGAATCTAAAGTCTACTTCTTCCGTGCATTCTCATTTAGAGACTCTGGAGAAAAACGGCTACATCCGCAGAGATCCGACCAAGCCCCGTGCCATTGAGATCTGTGATGACAGTTTCCAGATGGTACGTACCGAGATGGTAAGCCTCCCTGTCATCGGCAATGTTGCTGCCGGACAGCCGATCCTCGCTGAGGAGAATATTCAGGACTACTTCCCCGTTCCCGCCGATGTAGTTCCCAAGGGAGAATCCTTCATTCTGAATGTTCGTGGAGAATCCATGATCAATGCCGGTATTTTTAACGGCGACCGTGTCTTCGTACATGCTCAGAACACAGCACATAACGGCGAGATTGTCGTAGCTTTGATTGATGATTCCGCTACGGTCAAGACATTCTACAAGGAGAAGGGACATATCCGTCTCCAGCCGGAGAACGACACCATGGATCCCATCATCGTCGATGACTGCCAGATCCTTGGCACTGTGTTCGGTGTATTCCGCTTTTACAGATAGCAAAACAGCCTGCAGCGTGATTTGCTGCAGGCTGTTTTTAACTATATTTTACATTTAGTTCTCTGGGAATCTTACCTTCATATAAGAAATGATCTCATCTACGCATCTCTCATATCCCAGCTTAGAGCTGTCCAGACACAGATCGTAATTTCTTGCATCTGTCCATTCCCGTCCGGTATGATACTTATAGTACTCCGCACGGTGCTTATCCGTCTTATTGATAAAGCGCTCCAATTCCTTCGGGCTCATGCTATGCTTCTTCGCTGCGCCTTCCAGACAATATTCCTTCGGGGCATGAATAAATACGCTGAGGACATTTGGGTAATCCTTCAACACATAATCCGCACAACGACCGATAATGACGCAGGATTCCTCCTTTGCCAGGTCACGGATGATCTTCGCCTGATAGTTAAACAGGTTATCTGTAGATGTGAAATCATCGCTTTCCGGAGGGATCAGTTCTCCGTGATATTCTTTTCTGGCAATATGGAACAGACTGGTGTTTTTCACTTTTTCGTCCGCATTCACGAACAGAGCCTCATTGATTCCGCTGTCATCGCTGGCAAGCTTCATCAGCTCTTTGTCATAATAATGGACATTCAGCTTCTTTGCCAGCATCTCGCCGATGGTTCTTCCTCCGCTTCCATACTGTCTTGCAATGGTAATAACTACATTATTCATCCCAATCACCATACCTTTCTGTCTCTGCTGCTTCCACCCGCAGCGACTTACATCAAGGGTTATTCACCCAGATATGCTTTCTTAATGGAATCATTATTCAGAAGGTCACTTGCTTTGCCCTCCAGAACGATCTTACCGGTCTCTAATACATACGCTCTGTCTGCGATGGACAATGCCTTCTTCGCATTCTGCTCTACTAACAGAACCGTAGTCCCGCTCTTGCTTACCTCCTGGATAATATCAAAGATCTCATTTACGAAGATCGGAGACAGTCCCATGGACGGTTCATCCATTAAAATGATCTTGGGATGAGACATCAAGGCTCTGCCCATTGCCAGCATCTGCTGTTCGCCACCGCTTAAGGTTCCTGCCATCTGGTTCTGACGTTCTTTTAAACGGGGAAAACGATCAAATACTGTCTCTAAGGTCTGAGCGATCTCTTCTTTATCTTTTCTAGTGTAAGCACCCATCATCAGATTCTGTAATACGGAAAGCTGTGCAAATACTCGTCTTCCCTCCGGTACATGCGCCATACCCATGGATACGATCTTGTGTCCGGGGATCTTAACCAGATCCTGACCTTCAAAAGTAATAGAACCTTCCTTCGGCGTCAGCAGTCCGGATACGGTATGCAGGATCGTCGTCTTACCGGCACCGTTGGCGCCGATCAGTGCAATGACCTCACCCTCATCTACATGGAAGGACACACCCTTTATGGCCTGTATCATGCCGTAATATACTTTGATATCATTTACCTCTAACATTGCCATAGCCATCTATCCTCCTATTCGCCCAGATAAGCCTTGATGACTTCCGGATTGTTCAGCACATCACTGGTCTTACCCTGACACAGCACACGGCCGAAATTCAACACCGTAAGTTCCTCACAGATTCCGCTTACCAGTTTCATGTCATGCTCGATCAGAAGGATCGTCATATCAAAATGCTCTCTGACAAAACGAATGGTATCCATCAGTTCCTGTGTCTCGTTGGGATTCATACCTGCAGCAGGCTCATCTAACAGAAGAAGCTTCGGTTTGGTAGCCAGTGCTCTGGCAATCTCTAACTTTCTCTGTTTACCGTAGGGGAGATTATCAGCCAGTGTATCTGCTTCCGCTTCCAGTCCGAATACCTTCAGAAGCTCCATGGCTTCCTCCGTCATCTTCTTTTCTACTTTATAATATTTGGGCAGACGTAAAATTCCCGTAATGGTACTGTACCCCATATGGTTGTGCAGTCCTACTTTTACGTTATCGATTACAGACAGATCCTTGAACAGTCGGATATTTTGGAAAGTTCTTGCAATACCCGCCTGGTTGATGTCGATAGTCTTTTTGCCGGTGATATCCTTGCCATCCAGAGTAATAATTCCCTCTGTGGGTTTATATACGCCGGTCAGCAGATTAAATACGGTGGTTTTTCCGGCACCATTGGGACCGATCAGTCCATACAGTGCACCTTTTTCAATACTGATATTAAAATCATCTACCGCACGAAGTCCGCCAAAAGAAATGCCTAATTTTTTTGCCTCTAATAATGCCATGATTATTCAGCCTCCTTTTTCACAGACTTCTTACTCTTAAATCCGGCTGCTACTTTCTCTCTCCATTCAATACACTTCGGAGCCCAGTTAAACAGCATCATAACGATCAGTACGATGGAATAGATCAACATACGATAATCGTTCAGTCCACGTAAAAGTTCCGGCAATAACGTCAGAATTACAGAAGCAATAATGGAACCGCGGATGTTACCGATACCGCCCAGTACAACGAACACCAAAATCATAATAGACATATTGTATCCGAAGTTCTTAGGCAGTGCTGTCAGGGTAGACAGATTGTGTGCATACAATACTCCTGCCACGCCTGCAAGAGCTGCGGAGATAGAGAAAGCCATCAGCTTATATTTGGTAATATGAATTCCCACGGATTCCGCTGCAATGGTATTATCACGAATAGCCATGATCGCACGACCGTCTCTGGAATGGATCAGGTTCAATACAATGAACAGTGTAACCAGTAATAATACAATACCAATGGTAAAATTGGAGTCATGAGGGGTTCCGGTGATACCCTGCGCACCTTTAATAATGACCTGCCCATCCTCTGCCATATTCAGATCCATAGTGTTGGTAAAGGAAATGTGGAAACCATTCTCATCCAGTCCCACAAACAGAATATTGACCAGATTCTTAATGATCTCGCCAAATGCCAGCGTTACGATGGCAAGATAGTCACCCTTCAGGCGAAGTACGGGAATGCCGATCAGCAGGCCGAAAATACCCGCAAATGCTGCGCCGATCAATAACGCGACGAAAAAGCGAAGCCCGGAAGGCATTGCGGTATTTTCCATGACTTTGGAGAAAAAGGCACTGGTAAAGGCACCGATACACATAAATCCGGCATGACCGAGGCTCAACTCTCCCAGGATGCCTACCGTAAGGTTCAGAGATACCGCCAGAATCGCATAAGTACACAGAGGAACCAATAAGCCCTGAAGCAGACTGCTTACCGCTCCGGCAGATACAAGGATCTGCATGATCACATAGGCTGCGATCACCATTCCGTAAGTAATAAGGTTATCACGGAAGGTTTTATTCATTTTCTTATTTGATAATTTCTTCATATTATACACCTGCCTCTTCCCTTATACTTTTTCCTGAATATTTTTGCCAAACAGTCCGGCAGGTCTTACCAAAAGTACAACAATCAATACTGCAAATACAATAGCGTCTGCCATCTGGGAAGATATGTAGGCTTTGCCGAAGATTTCAATAATACCGAGCAGGATACCGCCGACCAAGGCACCGGGGATGGAGCCGATACCACCGAATACAGCAGCTACGAAAGCTTTGATACCCGGCATGGAACCGGTATAAGGTGTCAGCGAAGGATATGCGGAACATAACAGCACACCTGCCACTGCAGCCAGACCGGATCCGATTGCAAAGGTAAGTGCAATGGTTCCGTCCACATTAATTCCCATCAGCTGTGCTGCTCCCTTATCCTCGGATACTGCCAGCATAGCCTGACCTGCCTTCGTCTTATTAATAAATAGCATCAGACCGGCCATTATGATCAGACAGGAAACAATCGTTACGATCGTCTCACCAGTAATATTGATCTGTCCGTCTGCCAGCTTCAGTGCCGGAACAGATACTACAGAGGTAAATGCCTTCGCATTGGCACCAAAGATCAAAAGTGCCACATTCTGCAGCAGATAGCTGACACCAATGGCAGTGATCAGTACCGCCAAAGGGGAAGTTGCCTTTCTCAAAGGCTTGTAGGCTACCTTTTCAATAGCCATTCCAAGCAGAGTACAAGCAACAACAGCTGCCAGAACACCAATCACAGGAGAAAGCCCCATGGTACTGCACATTGTATAAGTAATAAATGCACCGACCATAATAACATCACCATGTGCGAAATTCAGCATTTTAGCAATACCATATACCATGGTATAACCTAATGCGATCAGCGCATAGACACTTCCAAGGCTGATACCGTTGATCAGATAACTGATAAAACTCATGTGAACTACCTCCATTCATGCGAATGCACAAATTATCATCTAAAATAAAGTATAACAGAACATACCGGGAAAAACAACTGCTCCCCTATTATTGCAAAGTATTTGACATTAAGTAAAGAGGGCTACCCTGCGGTAACCCTCTTTGGAAACTTTGTCAGCAAAATTACATAGCCTTGTAAGCACCATTCTCGATCACAACAGCCTTAGGAGCCTTGTTAGCCTCACCGTCTGCGGTCCAGGTCATGCCGCTACCGGTCAGACCATCTACAGTGATCTCTGTCATGGCAGCCTTCATACCATCACAAATATCAGAAACACTCATATCAGGAGTAACACCGCTCTTCTCGATAGCAGCCTTAATCACATAGATAGCATCATAGCTGTCTGCCGCGAACTGGTTGGGAGTCTCACCGTATTTTTCCTTATACTTAGTTACGAAAGACTGGGTCAGATCATCGGTTGCATCAGCTGCGAAAGGAGTTAACAGCATAACGCCTTCGGTCAGAGATACATCAAAGTTATCTACACCACCGAGAATACCATCCATACCGTCACATGAGAACCACTTGGGAGCATAACCCATAGCAGCTGCCTGTGTCAGGATAAGTGCAGATTCCTGATAATAAATAGGAAGGAATACCATGTCTGCTCCGGCATCCTTTGCCTTCTGTAACTGTACAGAGAAATCCGTCTTGTTATCAGCGGTAAAAGCTTCTGCTGCTACGATTTCAAACGGCTGATTCTCAGCTTCTTTTGTAAACTTCTCATAAATACCGGAAGAATATACATCGGAGCTATCATAAATAACAGCGATCTTCTCAGCCAAACCGTTCTCACCAATATACTGTGCGGATGCAAGACCCTGGTTAGGATCGGAGAAGCATACGCGGAAGTTGTTATCATACTGAACACATTCTACTGCAGAACCGGAAGGAGTAATCTGGAACATATTGTCCTCTTTGGTCTTGTCGGTAACTGCAATACATGCACCACTGGTGGTAGAACCATCAATGATCTGAGCGCCCCAGTCCTTTAATGCATTATAAGCATTTACGGATTTCTCAGCATCTGCCTCGTCATCCTGGAACTTGAATTCAACCTGATAACCGTTGATACCGCCTGCTGCATTGATCTCTTCTACTGCAATCTCTGCACCGTGCTGTACAGCCAGTCCATAAACTGCTGCGCCACCGGTAGTCGGTCCGATACCACCGATCTTAAATACGCTGCCGGATGCTGCACTGTCGGAAGCTGCTGCACTCTCCGTTGCTGCGTTTGTACCGGTTGCTGCAGAACCATTGTCTGTATTACCACAGCCAGCCATAGCCATTACCATAGCAGATGCTACGGCAACACTTAAAAACTTGTTAAATTTCTTCATAATATCTTCCTCCTTTTTAACAATGTATACAAATATACAATGTATAATTGTTATTTTTGTATATTACTCGCTTCTATTTCCTTTGTCAATGGATTTTATTTTCTAATTTGATGTTTTTTGACATTAAAATAGATCAATCAAGTTATATTTTAATATAAATGTAGTATATTTTTGACTTTGGGGGAAAGACTATCTACGAAACAATTATTTAAAAGAAACTTCAAAAAAATGCCTGTATGGATTTTGCAGCAGCAAATTTCATACAGACAGGATAAGGAGATTTTATGGGTAATAAATATTTGGACGGAACCGCTCTCACCATTGCCATAATCGGTGCCGTGAACTGGGGACTGATCGGACTTTTCCGCTTTGATCTTGTAGCCTTCCTGTTCGGTGACATGTCCTGGCTTTCCAGAATTGTATATGTGCTGGTGGGAATCAGCGGGCTCTATCTCGTCAGCTTCTTTCTCCATCTGGGAGACAACGAAGCTTAAAGTTCCTCTACGGGAATCTGTACGCCATCTCTCCAGATACGTTCCAGATCATAGAGCAGACGGTTTTCCTTGTCAAAGACATGTACGATCACATCGCCAAAGTCTAACAGTACCCAGTTGGCTGTCTCATATCCTTCGGTCTGTCTGGCAGGGAAACCAGCTCTTCCCAGTTTTTCTTCCACATTATCACACAATGCCTGAATCTGACTGGAATTATTACCACCGGCAATAATAAAATAATCTGCGATCACAGATACATTACTGATGTCTATTACTTTAATATCTTCTGCTTTTTTATCATCTAATGCTTCTACGGCAAGCTTTGCCATTTTTCTGGATTCTTCGCTCATGCTGACTCCTCACACTTTCTATGTTTATTGATTCATTTTTCTTATAATAGTTATAGGTTTCTTCTGTCATGGGATCCATCTCACCATCACCCGATTTCAGATATTCCAAAGTATCCTCTAAAATCTTCGTCACGGCAGCATCCAGATCCGTAAACGCCAGGTGCCGGATCTGGGTAAGGTTCGGTGCCTGCTTTCGACCCGGTTCAATATAATCTGCAGTAAAAATGATCTTCTCCAGAAGAGTCATACCCGGACGCCCTGTAGTATGATACAAAATTGCACTTAAGATCTCAGGATCTTCGATTTTATATTCCTTTTTCGCCAGATAGCTTCCCACTCTGGCATGTAAAAGATAGGGATTGCGCTTTTCCACATCCGTCGCGGGAAGGTGATACTTTTCGCAGGCAGACAAAAGTTTATCATTTTCCATGCATTTGGCACAATCATGAAGCAGTCCCGCGATCTGTGCACGCTCCACATCTTCACCGTATCGCATGGCAAGGGCCGCCGCCGTGTATTCTACCCCTAATGTATGGGTAAAACGCTTGGGATCCTGTACTTTTTGCATCTCTTTGGTCAGTTTTTTTAAGATATCACTCATCCAGGTAAAGCCCCTTTTCTTCCATATATTCCCTCACTGCTTCCGGCACAAGATAGCGCACGGAAAGACCTTCGGATCTTCTTGCACGGATTTCCGAAGAAGATATCTCAATTCTTCGAAAAGAGAGCAACTGTATCTTCGCAGAAAAATGTTCCTCTAACTGCCTGATCTTCTCCTGCATTCCCTTCCTATCCGCATCTCCCCGTACCGCAGCTATAATCTCACAGGCAGCAAACAGGCGGTCTGCGCATTTCCAGTGTTCCATGGTAAACAGACAGTCAGCTCCGCAGATGAAATAAAAAAGATGTTCCGGATATTCTCTGTGCAGCTGCTCCATGGTCTCATAGCTGTAAGAGTCTCCGGGACGTTTTATCTCGATGTCCAGGCAGCGGAATCTGTCGTTATCTGCGATAGCACGCTGTACCATGTCATAACGTTCTGTCCCGGGCAGAACCGTAATGCCCTCTTTTGTCTTCAGATAAGAACAACCCGTCGGTATCATCCAGATCTGGTCTAAGTGTGCCGACTCCAATGCCTGTTCTGCCAGCATCAGATGTCCTATGTGGATTGGGTTAAAGGTGCCACCCATAATGCCTATTCTGCTCATACTTCATCCCTCTGTACGGATTCCGATTGCAATATAACGATTAACGGGGCAGTTCGATCTTCGGCTTGTCCTTGTCCGGCTTATACAGTACGATTTTTTTGCCGATGACCTGTACCACCTGGGAGTGGGTACGTTCTGCCACCATCTCTGCGATCGCTCTGGGGTCATCGAAACAATTCTTCAGCACGCCGATCTTGATCAGTTCGTTATTGTTGAAAGACTCACCGATGGCTGCGGTAAGTTCCGGAGTCAGACTGGATTTTCCCACCTGGAAAATCGGATTCAGATTGCTTGCCAGACTCATCAAATAGGCTCTCTGTTTGCTCGTCATAATTTATTCCTTTCTCAAACGTTTCCGTGTTTTACTTATAGTAATCAAAGGACAGACCATACATACGGACCGTATCACCCTCCTGGATACCTAAGCTTTCCAGTTCTTCCAGAATTCCGGCATCCTTCAGGAAATTCTGGAAGAAAGTGAATCCCTTCTCGCTGTCCAGATTTGTATAACCTAACATCTTCTCGATCTTAGGTCCTTCTACTACATACTCGTCCTCTTCCTCATCATAGGTTACGGTATAAGCATCGTCTACAGATCCCGTCATGCTATCCGGGAAGTACTCCTGTGCGAAGACCGTAGTCTCTTCTCCAATTCCCTGAAGCATTTCATTTACTTCATATAAAAGCTCCTTTACACCCTGACCGGTTACTGCAGACATAGGGAATACCTTTATCCCCTTCGGCTCAAACTCTGCACGGATTGCCTCCACGGGGTCGGAGCCGTCCTCGGTGTAAATAGCATCGATCTTATTCGCTGCAATGACCTGGGGGCGTGCAGCAATCTCCGGATTATAGGCTTCCAGTTCCTTATTGATGGCATAGATATCCTGAATGGGATCTCTGCCTTCCGTGCCTGCCGCATCCACAATATGGATGATCACCTTGGTACGCTCAATATGGCGCAGGAACTCATGTCCCAGTCCCACACCTTCGGAAGCACCTTCGATCAGTCCGGGGATATCCGCAATAACGAAACCACCGGTTCCTTCCAGATCCACCACACCCAAATTTGGATTCAGAGTAGTGAAATGATAGTTGGCAATCTTGGGTCTGGCATTGGTTACTCTGGACAGAAAAGTGGACTTACCCACATTGGGGAATCCCACCAGTCCTACATCGGCGATGACCTTTAGTTCCAACAAAAGCTCCAGTTCCTGCGCTGCCTGTCCCGGCTGTGCATACTTCGGAGCCTGCATGGTGCTGGTGGCATAATGTTGGTTACCGTTGCCGCCCTTACCACCTTTTAGAAGAACAACCCGTTTGTTGTCTCCCGACATATCCGTAATTACCTGCCCGCTCTGTGCTTCTTTGATTACAGTTCCCGCAGGGACTTTGATAATAATATCTTCTCCGTCCTTACCACGGCAATTCTTTTTGCCGCCTTCTTCCCCGTCTCCGGCCTTGTACTTACGGATGTGCCGGAAATCGATCAGGGTATTCAGTCCCTCATCCACAACAAAGATCACGTCTCCGCCGTGACCACCGTCTCCACCGTCAGGGCCGCCACTGGGAACATATTTTTCACGGCGAAAGGACACATGACCATCTCCGCCTTTACCGCTTCTTACGTAAATTTTAGCTCTGTCAGCAAACATTTTGTTCTCCTTTCCGACAAAATCCTTTACGGACTAAAAGGGCTTCAAACAATCAGTATGTTTGAAGCCCTGGTTAAATCAACTTATTTCTCTACAGGATATACAGAAGCCTGCTTCTTGTCTCTGCCCTTTCTCTCGAAACGGAGAACGCCATCAACTAAAGCAAACAGAGTATCATCTCCACCGATACCAACATTGACACCGGGATGGATCTTTGTACCGCGCTGTCTGTAAAGAATATTTCCAGCTTTTACAAACTGGCCATCAGCTCTCTTCGCACCTAATCTCTTGGATTCGGAGTCTCTACCGTTCTTGGTAGAACCAACTCCCTTTTTATGTGCAAAAAATTGAAGGTTAAAGTTAAACATGGTCTACACCTCCTCGATTTTTACTTGCAAATACTGTTCCCCATACTGTCTGCTGAGATTCTGTAGTGAGAACACCATGGAATCCATCAGAAATACGGATTTGTCCTGCAGAACATCCTGAAAATCACATTTGATAAAGCCCGTCTCCTCGTTCTGGGTCAGCTTGAGTTCTTCACCTGCCAGTTGCGAAAGTGATCCGATGGTACTTTGTACCAGTACGGAAATCGCTGCACAGAGGATATCCGGTTCCGTACCGAATAATCTTTTCTTGGCATATCCTGCATGTCCCATGCAGTAGAATCCACGATAGATTCCCTCATGGTCCTTACGAATGATAATAGTTGTCATAACGATTACGCGTTAATCTTATCGATCTTAACCTGAGTGTATGCTTGTCTATGACCATTCTTCTTATGGTAACCGGTTTTTCTCTTGTACTTGTATACAATAACCTTCTTACCTCTACCCTGCTCCATAACAGTTGCGGTAACAGTTGCGTTAGCAACGTCAGCACCAACCTTGAGGGTATTGTCACTTACTGCGATCACCTGGTCAAAAGTAACAGTATTACCAGCTTCTGCATCGATCTTCTCAACTTTGATCACATCACCCTCAGAAACTTTGTACTGCTTTCCACCTGTTGCAATAATTGCGTACATAATAAGGCACCTCCTATTATTTACTCGCTAACTTTGGTGGTGTAAGACCTTAAAATCCAACACACTTATACCTAGTTATGCGGCATACCGTAGTATAATAGCATGAGGTGCCCTGATTCGTCAAGATATAATTGTAATATTTTTTGAAAAAATTTCAAAATTTCAAATACTTACTTTTCCATAATGTCGGCGTTGTTTTTCTTCTCGAAATCTTCCACATACTGGATGATCAGTTTTACGGTTCCTTCGATTCCCAGAATGCTACTGTTGATACACAAATCGTAGCTGTCAGCTCTGCCCCATTTCTTGGAAGAATAATAGTTGTAATAACTCTGACGCTGCTTATCCTTCTTCGTGATCATTTCCTTTGCCTTGGCTTCTGTCAGATCATATCTGACCATGATACGCTTGGTCTTCACATCATCATCACCGAAGATGAACAGGTTAATGCAGTTCTTGTAATCTGCCAGTGCATAGTCTGCGCAACGGCCAACGATAACGCAGGGGCCTTCATCAGCGATCTTCTTGATCGTGTCGAACTGTGCCAGGAACACCTTGTGGCTGATAGGCATATCTACAAAAGAGGATGCATTGTAGCCAAAGGAATACGTATCCATTACCAGATTATACAGGAAGGAATTCGTCGGTCTCTCATCATGATTCTGGATCATTTCCTCACAGAAACCACTTTCCTGTGCAGCTCTTGTAAGAAGTTCCTTGTCATAGCATTTGATTCCGAAATACTCTGCGACCTTTTCCCCGATCTCACGGCCCGCAGAACCAAACTGACGTCCAATTGTAATAATAGTATTCATACACACACCCACTTTCTGCTGAACTTGATAACTAGCAATTTTTGTAGTTTTATTATACGTGATATTTAACAAAAAATCAACTAATTATCAGATTTTTTAGTTGTAATTCAACAATTTTCGTGTGATGAATACATTTTCTCTGCTATTTTCATGCCTTCTTCCGTACGCGCCAATCCACCAAGCGCTGTTTCCCGCAGGGACGTATCCATTTTATCTCCCACTTCTTTCATGGCATCCATGACCTGATCCGGAGGAATACGGCTTGTAATTCCCGCCATAGCCATATCTGCACAAGACATAGCATTCACAGTGCCGATCACATTGCGCTTTACACAGGGGACCTCCACCAGTCCCGCCACCGGATCACATACCAGTCCCAACAGGTTTTTCATCGCCATGGCTGCCGCCGTGGCAATCTGTTCGCAATTACCGCCCTGCAGGTATGTCAGTGCTCCGGCCGCCATAGAACTGGCCGATCCGATTTCTGCCTGACATCCGCCCGCAGCTCCGCTGATGGAAGAACGGGTGGCTATGATCTGCCCGATTCCCGCCGCCACGTACATGGCTTTTAGGATTTTATCGGTATCTTTGCACCGCTTCTGAAAATAAGGCACCAACACCGCAGGCAATACTCCGCAGGCTCCAGCCGTAGGTGCCGCTACAATACGTTTCATGCAGGCATTGGATTCACCCATCTGCAAAGCTCCTGCAATGCAGGTGTCCACATACTCCCCACACAGTGACTCAGTCACGGCACTATGAATATATTCCTCCATTCGTCTGCCATCACCGCCCACAAGCCCGCTGGAAGAATTCAGATTTCCTTCGTAAGTGGCTGCCGCAAGTAACATGGCATCCCAGGTGACCCGCATGTGTTCCATGCTGTCCTCTTCGGATACATTCCGCTCCGCCATATCGTCCTCTAAGATCACCCTCCAGAATTCCTTTTCTTCTGTATGACATTTTTGCAATACCTGCTCAAACGACTGATAAGACATGCTTAATCCTCCACATTGATATATGTCACCTTAATGATGCCATTCAGTTGCTCAAGCCATTCCACGGAATCTTGTGGCACCTCCTGATCCGTCTCTATGACCATAACTGCATAACCGCCTCTTTTATCCCGGTACAGCTGCAAGGTCGCGATATTGACATTTCTCTCAGCCAGCATGCTTGTCACCTGTGCCACATGTCCGGGCTGATCCACGTTGTGTACGATCAGTGTGGGCTTTTCCGCAGTGAAATTCACTTCGATGCCGTCTAATTTTGCGATCAGGATTCGACCGCCGCCGATGGATGCTGCCTGAACCTCTATCTTCCGACCGTGTTCTCCGGACAGCCGCAGAACCGCAGTATTCGGATGGGCATCTTTTAGGGTAACCGTAGAAAAAGTAAACTCCATTCCGACCTTTTTTGCCAGATCAAAGCTTGCCGGAATCCGGATATCATCCGGATGCATCCCTAAAAGTCCGGCAATCAATGCCTTGTCTGTACCGTGTCCGATTCCCGTGGTAGCAAAGGAACCATGCAGAAGGATCTCAGCCTTCCTCACATGGTCCTGAAGTAATTTTTCTGAAATATATCCGATCCGGACAGCTCCCGCAGTATGGGAACTGCTTGGGCCGACCATCACAGGTCCTAAAATGTCAAACAGATTCATAAACGCCTCATTTCTCACGCCAATACTTTCAGAAGATGTTCAAAATATTCCGGCAGAGGTGCGTCGATCTCCAGATATTCTCCGGTCGTAGGATGTATAAATCCCAATGTTTTGGCATGTAAAGTCTGTCCCTGTAATTTAAAGGGGCTCTTCCGGTTGGAATACACCTCATCTCCCAAAAGCGGGTGTCCGATACTTGCCATATGCACACGGATCTGATGGGTCCTCCCGGTCTCTAATACGCACTCTATATAAGTATATCCCTTGAATCTCTGTAATACCCGGTAATGGGTCACTGCACGTTTTCCGTTCTGAGGATTGACCGCCATCTTCTTCCGGTCATTCGGATGTCTGCCGATGGGCTGATCTATGGTTCCTTCCTCCTGCTCCAATTCCCCGAAACAGATGGCCCGATATCTCCGGTTAATGGAATGTTCCTTTAGCTGCTCTGCAATGCATCTGTGTGCTTTATCATTTTTGCAGGCGATCACGGATCCTGTGGTATCTCTGTCAATGCGATGCACAATTCCCGGGCGCAGCACACCGTTGATTCCCGACAGTTCATTCCCACAATGATACATCAGCGCATTCACCAGTGTACCGGTATAATGTCCCGCTGCCGGATGTACCACCATTCCTTTCGGTTTGTTCACCACAATGAGGTCCGCATCCTCATACAGGATATCCAGCGGTATGTTTTCCGGTTCAATGTCCGGTTCCACCGATTCAGGAACGGAAAACACCACCTCATCTTCACACTTGACACGAAAGCTGCCTTTTACAGGTTTCCCATTGACCAGAACATTTCCATCTTTGATCAGCTTCTGAATAAAAGACCGTGACAGTTCCTCCACCAACAGGCTGATGCATTTGTCGATCCGTTCGTCCTCCATGTCCTCAGCAATCTCAAATCGGAGTTCTTCCATTATTTCATCTCCCGATAACGGTTCTGCTTAAAATTAAGGAACTCCAGATCCTTTTCCTTATAGACAAACAAAAACAGAATAAACAGCCCAATCGTAGCGACCACCACATAAATATCCGCCACATTAAAGATCGGGTAATTGATCAATACAAAAGAAATAAAATCCACCACATAATCCAGGCGGAATCTGTCGATCATATTTCCGATGCCACCGGCAATGATCACCGCGAGCAGAATATGAACAATACGGAATTTCTTCTGTTCGGGAAGCTTGAGGAGGAAAAACAAAAGCACTGCCAGGAATACGATCCCCACGAACAGAATAAACACTTTCTGGTTCTGCAGCATTCCGAAAGCAGAGCCTCTGTTCTCCAGATACTGCAGCTCCAGTACACCGTCAATAAGTACATAGGGTGCCTGCCCCTTCAGATGTACGACAGCCAGATGTTTCGTAAATTGATCGAATACCAAAAGTACCGCCGCGATCAGCACATCTATAAGTAACATAATAATACGACTCTTTTTTTCTTTATTCATGGGCATCCTCTTCACTAAAATTGATTTCTTCGATCGCAGCCAGAATCTCGTCATCTGTAACGGTTCTGTCAATGACTGCCTTACCGATCTTTTTAAGTAGAATAAATTTAATCTTACCGGCTTCCATCTTTTTATCGGATTTGGTAAGCTTCAGAATCTCCTGCGGATCAATATCATCCACGGAGATCGGAAGATAAAACGGTACGAACATATCGCGGATCTCATAGAATTCCTCCATGCTGAGCATTTCCTTTTTCCAGGAAATATAAGCAGCCGCCACGGTTCCCAGTGCAACACACTCCCCATGGTACAATTCAAAGTTTTTAGCCTTTTCAATAGCATGTCCGATTGTATGACCCAGATTTAAGAGTGCTCTGTCTCCCTGTTCGGTAGGATCCTTCTCTACCACCATTTTTTTAATGGAACAGGTACGGATCACCATCTCTTCCAAAGTGGCAGGCTCTCTCTCGCAGATCTCATACATGTTCTCGATCAGCCACTCATAAAATAAAGCATCCTTGATCAGAGCAGACTTCATAACTTCTGCAAAACCGGAATAGAACTGTCTCTCTTCCAGTGTCTTAAGTACCGAAAGATTGATATATACCAATCTGGGCATTTTAAAAGCGCCGACCATATTCTTATAACTGTCAAAATCCACGCCTGTCTTACCGCCAATGGAACTATCAACCTGCGCTAATAATGTGGTGGGAATCTGTACGAAATCAATGCCTCTTAAATACGTTGCCGCAACGAAACCGGTCAGATCGCCGGTCACGCCGCCGCCGAGTGCCAACAGCATATCCTTTCTGTCAAAGCCCTCTTCGATCAGATAACGATATACATCCTTTACCGTCTCCAGATTCTTGTTTTCCTCTCCGGCAGGAAATGCATATTTTACAATTTTGCGGCATTTCCCTTCTAAGAGTTCTGCAACCTGCGCTCCGTACAGTTCATCCACTCTGGAATCTGTGACAATGCATAATTTCTTCTCAGAAGCGCCCAGTTCCTGAAGTTCTTCCCATAAGCCGTCAAAAGACTGCTGAAATACAATATCGTAGCAAGGCTTTTTGTTGTAAAGCACCGGTAATCTCTGTGCCATATTTTCACCCTCCGGTTTGATTCCAAACCGTTCTTTCTGTGTTTTCATTCTTTTTCTTTTAAAAAACTTCCTACAGCCAGCTGCAGGAAGTTATCCGTTTATGACATTTTATGACATTCCGTTGTTAATAGGCATTTCAAAGGATCCGGCGCCACCGAAAATATCCTGGAAATCACCGGAGATATCTACGCTTGCCGGTGTGATGATAAATATATAATGCGATATTTTCTGTAAATTACCTGAGATCGCAAAACAGGATCCGGAAGTAAAATCAATGATCCTCTGTGCAATATCCACATCCAGACCTTCCAGGTTCAGTACCACTGTCCGGTTCGCCAGAAGTGTCTCTGTAATCTCCCGTGCATCCTCTACAGAAGTAGGTTTGATCACACAGACTTCCATGCCGGTTCCGGGCATTTTCTTGGTAACGGTACGATGAATCGGAGTAACCTTGGGCTGTGAAGTACGCTTTCCCTTATCATCCAGAGCCTCCTCATCCTGTGCCTGCTGTCTGTTCTTGGCAGCGCCGAATTTTTTCACAGGCTCTACTTCTTCCTCATCATCCAGATAATCGTCATCATAGAAACCTTCATCTTCTTCATCGTTCAGTTTCATATAATTCAGAAACTTATCCATTACACCCATGTTTACGAGTCTCCTTTATTAAAATCTTCTTAAAATATTCTTTATATCGTCTTACTGTAATCTCGCTCTCCGAAAATACCGGTTCCGACTCTGACGATTGCAGAACCTTCCTGTACTGCCACCGTATAATCTCCAGTCATTCCCATGGAAAGTATGCTCATAGAAACATTATCAATGTTTTTATTTCCGATGTCAACAGCTAATTGCCTAAGTTTCCGAAAATATATCCTGTTTTCCTCCGGGTCTTCCACAAAAGGAGCGATAGTCATAAGTCCCTTAATATGTACACCTGGTAAAAACGAAATATCGCGAACCAGTTTTTCGGTCTCTTCTGTTGTGGTACCAAACTTGCTCTCTTCCTGTGCCACATTGACTTCGATCAGAATATTAACTTCCACCTGTTTCTTCACAGCTTCCCTGCTGATCTCCTCTGCCAGTCTGAGACTGTCCACACTGTGGATCAGGTAGACCTTGTCCACAATATATTTTACTTTATTACGCTGTAAGTGTCCGATCAGGTGCCATCTGATATCCGAAGGTAACTGTGGTATCTTGTCCACCAGTTCCTGTACTTTATTCTCTCCGAAGTCCCTGGCACCCGCATGGTAGACATCCATAAGCATATCCACCGGCTTTGTCTTGCTTACCGCCAATAAAGTAACTTCCTCTTGTGATCTGCCTGCCTGTTCGCAGGCTTTTTTTATATTTTCCTTTACGGCATTATAATTTTTTGCCAGTGTTTTGCTCTGCTCAGTCGTCTGCATTTTAAATATCCGCCATCCTTTCCAGCTTATCTTACCCTTCCGGCACCGGACTGTTCTCCGGGGCCATATCATCACCACTGACCGTAGTATCCTTATTGGTACCGGTCTTCTTAATATTCGTAATGATCTGATCATCCGATACCGCCGAACCGTCCAGGACTATATAGTCATATACATTCAGACCATAGGTTGTGTTTGCCCTCACAATGGAATACTCATCATTCTGATACAGAATATTGATCTGTTTGAAATCCGCATATCCCTTGTTGACATTATACACGCCGATCAGCGTTGCACGTTTGCTCACTGTATAGGTATCCTGACTGTCCGTCTTATACAGAACATCTCCCGCCTTAAGCACGGAAGTATCCATGTAATACACGCCTTCCGTCTCATCATAGCTATAGGCATCCGTCTCCACGAATTCACTGGATATATTGCCGTTTTCCAGATAGCACTGTCTGATGACACCCTGGGTCCCCGTGTTTTCATCCATCGAAACGAAGTCTTCGTCGATCAGGAAAAATTCTTTCTCCACAATAGAGGAATTCGGGATCTTCAGTCCCGTCTCATCGTTTAAGATCAGCTCAATATCCAGGAAACGATCGGATACAAATGTTACCATAGAATTGGTAAAGGTAAGAGACAAAAAAGTGTTCCCGTCACTTCCGGTGAACAGCTTTGCCTGCCCCCAGGATTCATACTGGTTCTTCAGAAAACGGACCTTTACATAATCTTCCTGCTGGATCTGGGCACCACGTTCCGCATCTATGGGGATCACCACAGACCAGTTCTCATCGGTAGACAGCTTGTACACTGGATCTCCCACTGCCATAAGTTCATTACCCAGCATCTGTTTTTTCTCGTAGTCCTTATGATCAAAAACAGCCTCCGTCACATCTTCTACCGTCAGGCCTTCATAGCCATCCGTCCAATAAGCTACGATTCCCGTGGTGGGTGCATAGCAAAAATTGATAATATTGGCTGTTGAACCGCCGTTTTCATTTTTTATGCTTTGCAGCATATTTACATTTGCCAGTTTTAATACCGTATTTTTTAAAGAATATTTAAAATCATAGGTACTTTCATAAGTAACATCATCATACCCATGCATAAAATTCACAATTTCATTTCGGAACTCGGAAAGTTCCTGATTACTCAGGGTGTTTTCCCCAAGGCTGGCATCTTCTAATTCCTGACTCAGCCGTCCGGTCTCATCAACAATATATACCGTATCTCCCTTAGCGACACGCTCTCCCTCTCGCGCATAAAAATTCACATACCCTGCAGTATCCGTGCTGACTACCTCTTCTTTGCGGATGGCAATTCCTTTGTAAATATTATTTGTAGCAAGAGAGCCTTCTGTTACTTCATAACGGACAATGTGATCTGTCTGAAAATACATGATCACACAAATGATCACATAAATAAAAATGGCACCAAAAATAAGCATGCCGATATTAAGGTTCAGAGGTTTTCTGTATTTTTTTACTTTATTCTGTCGTTCTGCCATCAGGAAACCTCCTTTACACTTGAGAAGCCCCGGTTGGCATCCGAGGCTTCTCATACGTGAAAATTATAATACGTTTTCTTACAAAGATACGATGATCTTATCCTTAACAGCCTCCGGTAATTCGGATTCATCCATCGATACGCTGAGGATAAAATCTACCTGGAAAAAATCGCTCATTTTGTCCAGCTTCTCAATCACAGCTGAAATATCTTTGCCTTCCAGTGCTGCAATCTTCAGAAAGCTGTCAAAATACATCTGTTCCAGATCATGATCCTGAGAAATGATACCGCACACGAACCCTAAAAATTCGTCCGCATTCTCGATCATATAACGGGAAACGTCGATCAGACGCACCTTGTTGTTCAGTTCATACATATGTTTCGTACTTTTGTCCAGATATACGATACTGCCCGAAATATCCTTTACCTCGCTGTTTACTTTGTCCAACAGCTGCTTTGTCTTGCCCTTACCCTTTTTGCCTACAATCAACTGAACCATTGGTGTAACCCTCCTGTCGTAAAATTTATAGGAATTCACGCAACCTATTTACTTTATTATAGTTTATATACCCTTAAAAAACAACATCTATTTGTTGATTTGCTCCAGTAATTGTACCATCTCAGGATATAGGACATCGCTGGCTGATGAATTCAATATAACGGATATATACGGTGCGCCGTTCACATCTCTGGACAGCAGAATCAGGCAATGTCCGGCCGCATTGGTCGTACCGGTTTTACCGCCGATGACGGTAATATTTTCCGGTGCATTGAAGTCACCTTTCAAAAAACGGTTGGTATTATTCACCGTAAGTTCTTTTGCCTTGCCGTCCTTGTCGTAGAAGGTTGTCTGATAAGAAGTCATATGAATGATTTCATTAAAAGAATCATATTTGATAGCTTCATTGAAAATCAGGTAAAGGTCATATGCGGTGGTAAAATGATTGTCATCCGAAAGTCCATGGGGATTGGCAAAGCTGGTGTTAGTCGCCCCAAGCCGCATAGCCTCTTCGTTCATCATTTCCACAAAATGATCCACACTTCCGCCAACATTTTCCGCAATCAGCATAGCTGCATCATTGGCCGAATACATTAAAAGAATATGTAATGCCTGATCAAGTGTCATAGTATCTCCGGACTTCAGTCCGCACAGCTGGGCCCCGGATTCATTGATCTTCACGGAATCCGTAGCTGTAAGCACCGTATCCAGGGATGCGTTTTTCAGAGCCACCAGTGCAGTCATCACTTTGGTAAGGCTGGCCGGATATAATCTTTCATGTGCATTTTTGGAATACAACACTTCACGGTTGTTCACATCAAACAGCACTGCCGCGGATGCCTGCGTCATATCCACGCTTCCATCCCCCATTCGGTCTTCCGTAACCACACAGAGATCCGATGCAAACGCATCTGCTTTCCCGGTGCCGGTTCCCGCCAGCACATTAAAGCTGCTGACATTGGAATTTACATTGTACGGAAATGTATAGGAAATATTGCCGCAGCCTGTCAGCAGAAACACGCAAAGTAACGCAGCTATGCAGGAAAATCGTATTCTGCAAAATCTATTTATACATTTCACGCCACTCTAAATCTCCTCTGTCTAAGGACTTGATCAACAGTTCAGCACTTGCCAGATTTGTTGCCAGTGGAATATTATGCATATCACAGAGACGCATTACATTGCTCACGTCCGGTTCATGTGCCTTCGGTGCCAGCGGATCCCGCAAAAAAATTACCAGATCAATTTCATTATGCTCAATCTGTGCACCAATCTGCTGTTCTCCGCCCAAGTGTCCGGCCAGGTATTTGTGAACATTGAGATTCGTAACCTCTTCGATCAGTCGTCCGGTGGTACCGGTTGCATATAATTCATTTTTACTCAGGATTCCACGATATGCAATGCAAAAGTTCTGCATCAATTTCTTTTTGGCATCATGTGCGATCAGTGCAATGTTCATATTCTATACCCCTTCTTTTCTTCTATTATTCTCAGCTTTTCCTTGCCTGCAGTCGAATATTCAGTACAATACCCATTCCTATATACAGACTGAGCAAAGATGTCAGTCCGTAACTTACAAACGGTAAAGGAAGTCCCGTATTGGGGAGAATAAATGTAGCCACTCCTATGTTTACAAAACTCTGGAATGCGATCAGTCCCCCCATGGCCGCCGCAATAATAGTCCCTGCGACATCCTTAGCCCTTACTGCTACGGAAATACACTCCATTGCCGTAAGCAACAGAAGAATAATGACTGCTATACTTCCCTTAAATCCGAACTCTTCACCGATTACCGCAAATATGAAATCGGTTTCCGCTTCCGACAGGAAATTGCCGTTCTTCACAGATGTGATCTCATTGTTTTTATATCCCTTGCCATCCAGTTCGCCGGAACCAATTGCCATCACGGAGTTCAGCTGCTGGTACGCCAGATCCGTGGAATATTCTTCCGGATTTACAAAGGCAAGGATACGATTTTTCTGGTAAGTTTCCAATATGGTACTATCCGGCTGCATCGCCAGAGATACCAGTATCACCACCGCCGGTATCGCTACCGCCAATGCTCCGAAGACAAGCTTATAACTGATGCCTCCGACATACAGGATCACACAGAAGATAAAGATCAGTACAATACTGGTAGACAGTGCCGGCTGTTTCAGTACCATGATCCACGGCACTCCCATCAGTACAGCAATTGAAGCGATCACACGAAAAGTATTCAGCTTTTCCTTATATTTCATAATAAACTGTGCAAAGAATAAAATCAATAAAATTTTTGCAAGTTCTGAAGGTTGAAACTGTAGTCCGCCGATCTTCAGCCATCTCTGCGCACCGTTGCCTTCCTCACCCATTATAATGACCAGTCCCAACAGTACCAGATTGCCGATATACATCAGCCAGTACAATTTTAGTATCACAGAATAATTAAAAAAAGAAAGGGCGATCATAATCACCACGCCGGCAGCAACTCCTGCCATCTGCCTGCTCTGCTGGGCAGGCTCCGCGCTGCCGATGGTCATAATTCCCACGGCAGACAGGGCCAGCACCAGTATTATTAATTTAAAATCATAATCCCGCAATCTATAGTTCTTAAACATTTATCCGGCCTTTCTCTCTTATGTACTTACGGTATTTTCGCAGTCTTCTGCAGATCAAGAATCGGTATATTTGCAATCAGGCTGGGGGATTTATTTCTCCCGCTTTTGTTGCCGCCTTTTGCCTGTATCTCTATCTCCATATGGTCGGTATCGATTCTCATGTATTTGGAAATCACTTTGGTAATGTCCGCCTTGATCAGTTCCATCATTTCGGGGGAACAATTTACCCGGTCCGATATCAGAAGGATCTTCAAACGGTCTTTTGCAACCTGGCAGGAACTTTTCCTGCGAAAAAAATGCTTCATATTCATCCTTCCCCTTCCTATGCTTTTCGAAAAATACCGGTTACTTTCGTCCAAAAAGATACTCCCTTTTCGAAATCCAGAAAGGGAATCTCTCTTCCCCTCAGTCGTTCGACCACATTAAAATAAGCTTTTCCTGCGGGGGTATCGGTTCCCACTAAAGGTTCGCCCTGATTGGTGGCAATGACCACATTTTCATCATCCGGAATGATTCCGATGAGAGGTATTGCCAGAATATCCACCACATCATCCGCGGACATCATATCTCCCCTGCGTACCATATCCATTCGTAGTCTGTTAATGATCAGATCCATTTGTTTAAAACCGTTTGCCTCCAGCAAGCCTATGATCCGATCCGCATCACGGATTGCCGAGACTTCCGGTGTGGTGACTACCAGTGCTCTGTCCGCTCCGGCAATGGCATTTTGGAAACCCTGTTCGATCCCGGCCGGGCAATCGAGAATAATATAATCAAACTGTTCTCTGAGATGATCGATCACTTTGATCATCTGTCCGGGTGTTACCGCCGTTTTATCTCTGGTCTGCGCCGAGGGCATCAGATAAAGTCCGGGATGTCTCTTATCCCGGATCAGTGCCTGCTTGATCCGGCAATTTCCCTCCACTACATCTACCAGATTGTATACGATACGGTTCTCCAGACCCATAACCACATCCAGGTTACGTAAACCGATATCCGTATCAATGAGACAGACTTTACAGCCTGCCTTCGCAAGACCTGTACCGACGTTTGCGGATGTAGTGGTCTTACCTACACCGCCTTTTCCTGAAGTGACGACAATGACTTCGGAGCTTTTCTTCTCCGTGGAAACATTTTGTTCCATATGGGATTCCTCCTGTTTGATTTTGTCGTCCCCTGAATTCTTTAAAAAGAACCCAGTAATTCTTTTGTAAGGGGATCAAATACTATCTTCCCATTCTTCAGGTGTGCAATTTTCGGTTGTACTTTGGGGCGTATACCCCATTTCGACTGTTTCGCATTGGTTTTATATTTGAAATCGCCGATTTTTAATCTTTCCGGCTCCATTTCAAGCGCTACGATATAGCAGTCTTCCCTGCCGGTTCCGCCCGCATAAGCTTCCCCGTACAGTCCTCCTAAAATAATGATATTTCCGCCTGACATCACAGCACTTCCGGGGTATACATCCCCCAGGACCACAATGCTGTTCTCCGTCTCTATCACTTCACGGTTTTTCAGAGTTCCTTTATAGAACTGCCCCTCATCACCGCCGGAAAGCTTTTTCTCCATATGCTGGAGTGCCTTAATAAAGTTTTTGTTCGTGGCTTCATCATGACCGACGATACAGGCGATCCTGACATTACTGTTTTCCCGAATGGTATCCAGAATACGAATCTCCTCCACTTCACTGACTTCACGTCCCTCCATGGACAATGCCATGGTGGACGTTCCGAAGAAATTCTTTGCCTCGGTGAATTTCACTGCAAGTTCCTGCAGGATTTCCTCCAGGGAAGCATCTTCTCTCATTAAAAGCGTGATTCCGTTGGTAAAGCTTTTGATCAATACTGCATCTTTCATTTTCTTGTACCTGTCTTTTTAATTTATCTATCCGGAGTCCCACATTCGCATAATCGCTTCTTTAAAGCTTTCCTTTTGCGAATGTGGTTACTTCGTCATATAAACCCTGTCAGATTCTCTTACGAATGCCAGCATTCGACGTTCATCTGCCCGTGTTTACCTGACTCCGGATAGTTACATCTCGTTGGATACTGCATTATCCAGTGAATCTGCGGTGCCGGTGATCAGATCATCTTCCTCTGCCAGTCCATAATAATACTTAATAATATCTCTGGTAAACTGTGCTGCATAATCAGAAGAATATCCAAAAGGAATTCTCGTTGCGATGGCGATCTCCGGATTCTCATAGGGGGCATAGCAGATGAAAAGTGCATGGTTGGGTCTGGATGCCGTCTGCTCTGCCGTACCGGTCTTACCTGCAACATTTACCGCCAGATCGCTGAAATATTTCTTATTTTCCACTACCTGTCGCATTCCCAGATGGAACGCATTCCAATACTCCTGCGGCAGATCGATCTGATTTCTCACTTCCGCATGATATTCTTTCAGAAGATTTCCCCGGGAATCCGTTGTTTTATCCAACAAAGTCAGATTATAACAGGTTCCGCTGTTGGCAATCGTGGTAACATATCTGGCCAGACCTACCGTAGTATAACTGTTACTGCCCTGGCCGATGGCGGAACGCACCGGGTCCTTGGTAGATACATCCGGCGCATACTCGCCGATCTCTACCCCGGACTTATCGGTCAGACCGTATAGATCCGCATATTTGCTCAATGTCTCCAAACCTGCTTCCTCATTGTAACTACCGCTGCTCGTTGCCAGCTGGTAACCCACATTATAGAAGAAATAGTTACAGGAATCCTTGATCGCTGAAGTCACATTTTCATACCCATGTCCAGATATCTTCCAACATCTGGGAGACGGAGTGATCTCAGTGAAGGTTCCGACACAATTCACCTTGGTCTGCAGATTGATCACGTTCTCCATCAGTCCCGCCGTAGCGGATACGATCTTGAAGGTTGATCCGGGTGCCGCCTTATACTGTGTGGCAAAATTCAGCTGCGGACTGGATTTGTCCGCGTTCAGACGGGCATAATATTCCGCATCCACAGTATTTGCCATTTTGTTATTGTCATATCCCGGATAAGACACCATGGCCAGTACATCACCGGTATTGACATCCGTTATGACCACCGAAGCATTGCAGGGATCCAGCGCCAGCTGTGCCGGCGTAATCTCCAGATTGGTGATCCGGTTCATCATGAACTGATATGCCGACATTTTACCGGCATACAATGCCTCTTCATCCTCTGCGGGAATATCTACCACACGTTGTTCACACAACAGCATGCAGATCTGTCTTCCGGTGATCTTATCATTTAAAAGCATATATTTGTAAAACCGTTTTTGGAATTCTGTAGTATGCTCAATTGTCTCTATGATATACTCCTGAAGCTTGTTATACACCTCCGCAGAATCCGAATACTTTTCATTCAGATCCAGCCTGCTTACATCGATCCAGTTCATGGCAATGCAATACTGGAGATATTCCTTCAGCGAGATGACTTCATCCTTGGCCCATGCGATCTGGGTGGCATCATTGTCATCTACAAGTTCCTTCATGATCACGCCGTCGTCTCTTAAGAGACTTACGATATTGCTCTGGTATACCTGATATTCTTTGGAAAGCTTGTTATAAGGAGTTCCGCCTTCTGTCAGTTCATAATTCAGTTTATCATAGACACCCTGCTTGTACTCCAGATATGCCGCATATACCGCCCGTTCCGTTTCACCGGCATCCTCTGCCTCAAAGTGTTTGCGATCCAGAATATTATTATTGATCATTGTAAAATATACATCATAGATCGGAATCTTAATTGAGGAGCTTTTCGCATTTTCCGGCAGATTAAACTCTTTGGCATTGATAATCTTGCTGGATACCAGGCCTGCCAGTTTTTGCTCCACAATATTGTAGACTGCTTCCGTAAGATCCTTGTCAATGGTCAGGTAGACGTCCGCTCCCGGCTGGGCCTCTTTCCGCTCCAGGATGGTAATTACCTTACCGGTATTATCTACCACCACTTTTTCACTGCCCTTGGTCCCCTGCAGAGTGGTCTCCATATAGGACTCAATGCCACTTTTTCCTACGACATCATTAATGGTATAGGCATCCTCGTTTCCGCCTTCTGCCACCACCTGTTCATTCAGATCCGTCAGTTCATCGGAAGAGATTTTGCCGGTATAACCGAGTATATGTGCGAAATACTTGCTGTCTATGTAATGTCTCACCGTATCTTCCACAATGGAAACACCGTCTAACTGATCGGAATTCTCCATAATGACAGCAACTGTTTTCTCGCTGACATTCGTTGCCACGGTAGTTCCCACATATTTTCGGAAGGAGGTCAGATTCATGGCATACCGGACGGTCACCATCTGCAGCCATTCTTCCTTCGTATAACCTTTTCCGACAATAAAAGGTGAAGTACGATCTTCCGGATCCTCATACTGTCCGATGGCAAAACCTTTTGCCCGGCTTAAGTATTCCATTAGTTCCTGGGCTGTCATAGCCTTCTCTTCTTCAGAGAGCTTGTCTACCGTCTTATAACCAAGCACATCCGCCTGGAAACGCAGCAATGCGGTTCCATCTACAGAATAGACATAATCCCCATCCTCATCAATGACAATTTTAAAATCCGTGATGACGCTGTCACCGTTTTTCTCAATCAGCTTGATCAGTCGGTACACAACATCATTCACCTTGGCATTTTTATTCCGGCTGGACTCAAATACATCCTCGATCTTCACGGAATAAGCCAGTTCATTTTCCGCCAGTACATTACCGTTACGATCCAGGATCCGGCCTCTGGTGCTGGTAATATCTCTCGTCTTCTCAATCTGCAGAATAAAATCATTCAGGTACTCTTCTCCATTGATGATCTGCAGATTAAAACAGCGATAGACCAGTACTCCGGCAAAAAAGAAAAACATTATGGTAAGTACGGTCAGTCTGCTGGTCACAATATTTATGATGTGATCTCTTATTTCATGAAACAAATTTCTGTGCGCTCCTTTTTTCCTTTTCCTCCAGCTTCTGGTTCACTTTCAGAATCAGAGGATACAACACGATCGTTACAACAATGGTATAGAGTGCTTCCGGCAGGATCACTCTTGTAAAATAATACGGGAAATGAAAACGCCCTCTCAGAAGAAACATCAGAATATAGCACAACAGTCCATAGGAAATATCGCTCACCACAATGAGTGCCAACGGCAATTTAATATCCTCCGGATAAAAGATTCTGCAGAATTTCCCGTTTATAAATCCTATGTACATCATGATCATGGCATAGAAACCTAAAAAACTGCCAAAAAAGATATCGCATAACAGCCCGCTGAAAAAACCGATCAGAAGTCCTTCCTTTTCCCCTCTCATAAATCCGAAAGAAGAAGTCAGAATGATCATCAGATTTGGAATGATCCCTCCCAGCGCAAGGCTGTTAAATACACTGCATTGTAAAATGAAGCACAGGACAACAAACAGAGTCACAATCACTTTTCGCAGGATACTGCTATTATTTTCCATCCGTGTTTCCTCCGCTTGGAATCTGTTGCTTTTTATCTGTGATCACCAGGACTTCACTCAGATGTTCAAAATCCACCACCGGAGTTAAATATCCCGACTTGGTCAGATTGTTGGTATCCTTATTGATCGTGCTGATATAACCGATCAGGATATTCGGAAGATATTTGTCACTGATATCGGAAGTGACTACCTTATCTCCCTCCACAACCGCATCCTGACTGTCCACCAGTTTGCTAAAGGAAATGACTCCCTGCGCCATAAGCTGCAGGTCTCCCGATACGATCAGGTTATCCCCGGTAGCCAGTGTCATGCCGCTGACGTTGGAATTATCGGAGATGATCGAAGTCACTCTGGACCAGTTCGGGCCCACAGAAGTAATGCGGCCTACCAGACCTCCCCCCGCTATAACATTCATATCGTCCGCCAGTCCGTCATTGGATCCCTTATCAATAACAAAGGAAGAATACCAGTTGCCGGAATCCCTGCTGATGATCCGGGCTCCGATCTTATTATAATCACCGTATTCCTCATCCAGCTCCAATAAGCCTCTTAATTCATTCAATTCATATTTGTCCTGCTGCAGCAGAGTGTTTTCCTCCGTGAGCGATGCCACCTGCTCCTTCAGGGCACTGTTCTCCGCTAAAAGTGTGCGGATCTGCACCAGTTCATCCGAACGGTTTGATAGCCATTCTCCCGCCTTAGCGATGCCCTGTTCAAAGGGAACGATCACATATCCCACCACACGGTTAAACGGGCGGTTAAACACATTGGTCCCGAAGGTCACCAACATCATTACAGTACACAGGATAGTTAAAATAAAAAGGAGATATTTACTCGGTAAAGTAAACCTCTCCCCTTTTCTTTTTACGACTGGGCTCATTTACTCATCCCTTCAATTGCGTAAGCTACAGATTTATAGTTATCATCCTTGATGATCTTGGCAAGTCCCATTGCCACGCTGGTCAGAGGATTCTCTGCTACATTAACATGCAGTCCGGTACCTGTTGCCAGTCTCTCAGCTAAATGGTTCACCTGGGATGCGCCGCCGGTCAGATAAATGCCGTGACGATAAATATCCGCTGCCAGTTCGGGCGGAGTTCTCTCCAAAATCACCTTTACATTATCGATAATCGTATTGAAATGCTCTTCCAGGGACTCATCCACCATTTTTGTGGGGATCTCACGTTCTACCGGAAGACCGGTCACAATATCTCTGCCGTATACGATGGCACCCTTGCCCTCTTCTTCCAGTTCTTTCAGGGCAATCTTTACATTTTCCGCTGTCTTGCCACCAATGATCAGTGAGAATTCTCTTCTGACCGCGGCACGGATGGCATCGTCGAATTTCATACCACCCACCTTGATCAGACGGCTTAATACGATACCACCCAAAGACAGAATGGAGATCTCCGTGGTCTCGTAACCAACATTTACCACCAGCACACCCTGGGAATTTTTCACATCGATATCCAGTCCCAAGCCGTCGGCTACCGCCTTTTCCACTACCATGATCTTTTTAGCTTTTACGTTTGCTCCCTTGACCAGATCGTAGAACGCCCTTTTTTCCACCTCAGTGACATCCGTCGGCACCGCAATGAAGAAATCGGAAGGCTTGGTATTGCCTTTTTGCAGATCTCCGATAAAATACTTCACCAAAGTCTCCATATTTTTAATATCCGCGATCACACCGTTGGAAAGCGGATAAGAAATATGAATATTACTGGGCGCTTTTTCATACATTTCAAATGCAGAGTTTCCGTAAGCAAATAAAGTATTTTTGTTCTCGATGGCAATCATATTCTTCTCGATCATAATGTTGTCATCATTGCGATTATAGATCTTTATATTGTTGGTACCGAGGTCGATACCGAATGCGTTGTTTGCCACTGTCGTTTTCCTTTCTTATATCATCTCAATAATTTTTGTTCTTTAAAGCTAGTATACCTGTTATCCCCGATAATAATGTGGTCTAACAGTGGAATATCCATCTGTTCTCCCGCTCCAGCCACGTTGTCGGTAAGTTCTCTGTCCGCTCTGCTTGGCGTCGGATCACCGCTGGGATGGTTATGCACAAGGATGATATTCACCGCTTTGTCTTTCAATGCTTCTAAAAATATCTCTCTGGGAGAGATCAGAGCCATGTTCACACAGCCGTCCGACAGCTTTTTCTCCCGGATCAACTGTCCCTTGGCATCCAGGCAGAGCAGATACACACATTCTGTATCCTTATGCCGCAGCTTCTCCATGAAATATTCCGCCACCATATCCGCACGGGTAAAACAGATCCCGGTGCTTGCTCTCGCCCGGCTCATACGATTGGATAATTCAGCGATGCATTTTAATTTCACTGCTTTCACTATGCCGATCCCACGAATCTGTGTCAATTCCTCCACGCTTACATCGTGCAGACCCAAAAGTCCTTCCCTGGGATATTTTGCCAGTGCCAGGACCTTTTCTGCCAGCTCCACTGCGGAAGTATCTTTGGTTCCTGTCCGCAGGATGACTGCCAGAAGTTCCGCCTCCGTAAGGTTCTCCGGTCCGAAGTTTAAGAATCTCTCATAAGGCAGCTGTAAATCCGTTACATGTTGTGTTAATTTTGCAGGCATAAGTCTCCTTCTGCCTTCTCCGACGTATGTTCTCTAACGGATAAAACGGTATACCACAAAAGCAATGATCACACCGATCACACTCGCTATGGTAATATTGAACTCCAGCCCGAACGTAAGAATGATAAAACCAAGATTCAGTTCTACCGGACTGCTGAGTCCGAAATTTTGTCCGTAATTCAGAAAGGTACCGTCAAAGTAAGTTCCTATAAATCTGCCGATCACAAATCCGATCAGCACCAGTACAACCAAAACCCAATTAATTCTCTTCAAACTACTTCCTCTTCTTTCTTTCGTGTACACTTTCCGGATCCGATGGGGTGCTCCCCGCGAACCTCCATCTTCCATACGTCTTTTAATACTATCACAAAAAGCTTCTTCTGTACACAAATTTAGTGGATTTTATTTTGCGCTTTTTCTACAGGATTCGTATTTTCTTTCATGTTCTACATTGCCTGCCTTAGCTGTTCTTCTGTCACGATTCCCTTCTGCAGCAACGCCTGCAGGGATTTCAAAATGCCGAACTTGGCATGCTGCCAGGTCAGTCCACCCTGAAAATATACGGCATAGGGTGGCTTAATGGGACCATCTGCGGACAGTTCAATGGAGGATCCGGATACGAATGCCCCTGCCGCCATGATGACCTGTGCATCATATCCCGGCATATCCCAGGGTTCCGGTGTCACATGGCTGTCTACCGGAGCCGCTGCCTGAATTCCCTGGCAGAAGCCGATGACGCCTTCCGGCTGTCCAAACGTTACCGCCTGGATAATATCATGTCTGCTCTCCGTACCGTTCGGTACTACCGCAAAACCTAATTTTTCATAGACATTAGCTGCAAAGATCGCTCCCTTTAATGCACCCGCCGTCACAGTAGGCGCCAGGAAAAATCCCTGATAAAAATCCTTCAGAATGCCAAGAGATGCTCCTACTTCCTTACCGAGTCCCGGAGATGTCAGACGGTATGCAGCATTTTCCACACACTCTTTTTTACCGGCAATATAACCGCCAATAGGTGCCAGTCCGCCACCGGGGTTTTTGATGAGGGATCCCACGATCATGTCCGCACCCACATCGGAGGGTTCCATCGTCTCCACGAATTCTCCGTAGCAGTTATCCACCATACAGATCACATCCGGCTTGATGCCTTTGATAAAGGCGATCAGCTCGCCGATCCGCTGTACGGACAGGGTCGGTCTGGTCTGATATCCCTTGGATCTCTGAATGGTTACCAGATGGGTCTTCTCATTAATGTTTTCACGGATCTTATCATAGTCAAAGCTTCCGTCCGGCAGCAGGTCTACCTGGCGATAGGTTACACCGTATTCTGCCAGAGACCCTTTAGACGGGCGGATGCCGATGACTTCTTCCAAAGTATCATAAGGCTTGCCTACGGGGGACAGCAGCTCGTCTCCGGGTCTTAAGTTGCTCATCAGAGCCAGTGCCAGTGCATGGGTACCACAGGTGATCTGGGGACGCACCAGAGCATCCTCTGTGTGGAACGTTGCCGCATAAACCGCCTCTAAGGTATCCCTTCCCAGGTCGTTATATCCGTAGCCGGTAGTACCCAGCAGGCAGGCTTCACTTACCTGATGCTGTTGCATGGCTTTTACCACCTTTAACTGATTATACTCCGCATTCCGGTCCACCTCGTCAAAACGCTCCCGCAGACTTTTCTCTATGACACATCCATAGTCATATACCGTCTTGCTGATCCCCATGGAAAGATACATTTCTTCATTACTGTTATTGCTGTTTTTCATAGATCCCTTTTTCTCCTAATTCCTTTATCATATATTCTAAAATTTTCTCTTCGTCATAGTCAAATTGCTGTTTATCCAGCCAGGTAACTGCGTTCTCCCTACGGAACCAGGTCAACTGTCTCTTGGCAAAATGCCTGGTGTCCCGCTTCAGAGTATACACCGCTTCCTCCAGGCTGCATTCTCCGTCCAGGTACTCCAGGATCTCTTTATAGCCCAGCCCCTGCATGGATACCATTCCTCTGTGACAGCCCATTTTTTTCAGACTTCTGACTTCCTCCACCAGTCCTCCCGACAGCATTTCATCGATACGGGTTTCGATCCGCGCATACAGATTTTCTCTGTCATCCGTCAGGACAAAATAGCTGAAATTGTATGGGCTCGTGCGCTCTTTTTCCCTTTCATTATGCGCAGAGATGGGTTCTCCGGTCAGTTCATAATATTCCAGTGCACGGATGGTTCTCTTGATATTGTTTGCATGAATGTTCTCTGCTGAAACCGGATCAATTTTTCTGAGCATCTCATGTAATACTTCCGGTCCCTTTTCTTTCGCAAGCTGTTCCATTTTTTCCCGGTATTCGGTGTTCTCTTCGTTCTCCGTAAAATCAATACCCCGAAGCACCGCCTGAATATAGAACCCGGTGCCTCCCACCAGGATTGGGATATGCCCTCTGTCATAGATCTGTTCCATGCTTTCCAGACACCGTTTCTGAAATACCACCACATTAAATTCTTCCCACGGCTCCAGAATGTCGATCAGATGATGGGGCACTCCCTGCATTTCCTCAGGGCGGATCTTGGCGGATCCGATATCCATATGTTTATATACCTGCATGGAATCGGCTGACAGGATCTCCCCACCTATAGCTTTCGCCAGGGCAATGGACAGTTTCGTCTTACCAACTGCGGTGGGACCGGTCAGTACGACTAACGGTCTTTTTATAGATTGTGTTACCGACATACTTTTTCTTCCTTACACATTATCCATTATTCTGGGTGCAGTTTGCAGCATCGATAGCAATGACTAACATCAGTCCTTCCAGTTCGTCCTTAGGATCAACAAAGTTAATCGTGTAGGTATCTCCCCAATGGAACAGTTCCTTGGAGATATGAATGATACTGCTGCATCCGTTGTATACATCATAATCCCATCCCAGAAAATCTCCTTCCACGCGCCAGCCGTTATAATCAATCTCGTATCTGGGTTTGAAAAAAGAAAACTGTTTGCGGATCTCGCCTTTCACCTGCCCGTTGATTTCGATTTCAAATGCCGGAAGCAGGGTAAACAGCCGCTGCCTGATAACTCCCAGTTCACGATCATTTCTGTCATATATGTGTAACTGGTGTCCCAGGGAGAAAAATTCCGCCTTTACAAAGTATTTTGCATTTTCGTTCTCATCATAGACATCATAAGAATCTGTCCAGGAAAACACTCGTTGTTTGATCAGTAAACGCATTATACGATCCTCTTAAATTTCTTCTCCAGGTCAGTCTCCGTCATAGTAATGATGGTGGGTCTGCCGTGGGGACAATTATAGGGGTTATCCAGTGTCAGAAGTTCATCGATCAGCTGTTCCGCCTCCTGAAGGCTTAATCGGTTGTTACCTTTAACAGCTGCCTTACAGGACATGGATGCGATCTTCTCCTCGATGACCTGGAAGCTGCCGCGGTTGCCGGTCTCCTGGGACAGTTCATCAAGCACCGCTAAAAACAGTTCTCTCTCACTGCATCCATAGAGATCTACCGGGACACTGCGCAGGGCATATTCGTTGCCGCCGAAGGCTTCGATCTCGAATCCGAGCTGTGTAAAAGCGTCCTCATAAGTATGAAGAATACTTTCCTCCTGCCCCGTCAGGCTGACAATGATGG
>ERZ773138.551-NODE-551-length-44589-cov-5.970247_pt1 | contig 44589 bp, 39 predicted proteins | sample MGYA00511114_ERZ773138 | MGnify/ENA primary metagenome ERZ773138 (study PRJEB29015, sample SAMEA2737805) | human gut metagenome | biome: human gut; feature: human-associated habitat; material: faeces | place: China | collected 2012 ...
TCAAAATATCCCTGTAGCTAAAGCTAAAAATTCAGTATCTAGCGGTGATATCATTGAAGATATCAAATCTGCTATAATCAGTGGTGAAAAAGAATCCATTGCTCAAATGGTAGAACAAGCTTTAAATGAAGGACATAAACCAAATGAAATTACAGATAAAGCTTTAAGCGCAGCAATGAATGTCGTTGGCAAAGATTTCGGTGCGAAAAAAATCTTTTTACCACAAGTTATGTTATCCGCTGAAGCAATGCGTGAAGCTTTCATCAAAATCAAAGAACGTATTCCAGCTGATAGCGTAAGTAATAAAGGTACTATCGTCATTGCCACTGTAAAAGGCGATATCCATGATTTAGGTAAAAATATCGTATCTGCACTTTTAGAAAATAACGGTTTTAAAGTTATCGATTTAGGTAAAGATATTGATAAAGAAGAAATCATTAAGGCAGCTATAGATAATAAAGCCGATATGATCGGTCTATGCTCCTTGATGACAACTACTATTACACAGATAGATGAAGTCATCGCTGAATTAAATAAAAGCGATTATTCCACAAAAGTCATGATCGGTGGCGCTGTAGTAACTCAAGAATATGCTGATAATGTCGGCGCTGATGCTTATGCTCCTGATGGCGTTGAAGCTGTAGAAATCGCTAAAAAACTTATTAATAAATAAAATTGAGGATAAATTTATGCAATATAAATATCATAATATTATTTTTGATTTAGACGGAACATTGATTAATTCTGGGCCTGGTATTATTCATGCTGTACAATATGCTTTAAAAAAATATGGCATAAATGAAACAAATATGACGGTTTTAAAAAGTTTTGTAGGTCCGCCATTAAATCAGCAATTTATCAATTGCTATAATTTTAGTCATGAACAAAGTCTTGAGGCTGTAAAATATTTTCGAGAATATTATACAGATAAAGGTATTTTAGAAAATGAAGTATATGAGCAAATACCTGAATTATTAAAGACTTTAGCTGAAAATGGTTTAAAATTATTGATTGCTTCTTCTAAACCTGAAAAATTTGTAAAAAATATTTTAAGTCAACATGATTTACTAAAATATTTTGCTTTTGCTGGCGGTAGCTTATTTGATGGCAGTCGTATAAATAAAGATGATGTATTAGCTTATGTTTTAAAACAAATGCAAATTACAGATTTAAACGATTGCATAATGGTAGGTGACCGTAAATACGATGTCATTGGCGCAAAGAAATTTAATTTAAAATGTGTTGGTGTAACGTATGGATATGGCAGTCTTGAGGAATTAAAAGATATTAATGCCGATTTTATTATTGATAAACCTTTAGAATTATTGAGTATTATCAAATAAAAATTGCAGAGCGTAAGCTCTGCAATTTTTTTATTTTTCTTGTACAAATACAAAATTTTCTTTTATAAATTCCACAAATTTACGTGAAGCTAGTGACATTGTATCCCAATTTTGCCATGCTAAAGCTACATTGCGTTCAGGGTGTTCTTTTATTGGTCGAATAGCTAAGCCATCTTCAAATCCATTTAAAACTAAACTATACATTGCAGATATCCCTAAGCCTTGTTTTACCATAGCTAAAATTGAATAATCATCATAAACTTTATATTCAATCTGTGGCTCTAATTTATAATCAGCAAAAGCATGCATAATCACACTATGGCGACCTTCATCTAATAAAATAAAAGATTCTTTGGCTAATTGGTCTAAAGATATAATCGGTAAATTAGCTAATTTATGATGTTTAGGCAATACTGCCATCATTTCATCTCTATATAAAAATTCCATATTGATTCCTGAAACTACATCACTATTTACAAAACCAAAATCAATTTCTCCATGTAAAATCCATTTCTTTATGCTTGTATATTCACCTTGTTTTAAAACAAAATTGACTGTAGGATATAATGATTTAAAACTTTTCATCAATTGCGGTAAAATATTTCTGCTCACACTAGTAAAAGTGCCAATACGTATAACGCTATGCTCTAAACCCTTCATTTCCTGTTGCCTTTGTTTCAATGAAAGTTCAGCATGAAAAATTGCCTGTATATACGGATAAAAAGATTTACCATCATCTGTTAATGTTATGCCTTCTTTTTTCCTATCTATCAAGATGGTTCCTAATTCTTGTTCTAACGCCTTTATACTTTGACTAATCGCACTTTGCGAATAGCCCACTTCTTTTGCTACCTTTGTAAAATTTCCATTTTCTATGACTTTACAAAAAATCCCATAACGCGAAACCATATGCATTCGCTCTCCCATTAGTTTTACTTATGTAGTTATTATAAATATTCGTTTTCCTAATGTAAATATAACTGCTATAATATTTATACAAAATACATATTTAAAAATAAAATACAAAATGGAGGAAATCGCTATGAATGAATTAGATATTGCTGACGATGTTTATCCAGTAGACAATATCTCTGTAAAAAAACAAGCTTTTAAAGATGGTATACGTGATGGTTTTCCTATTGCTCTTGGTTATTTAGCAGTTTCCTTCTCTTTGGGAATCACTGCTAAAAATGCAGGACTGACAGCACTTCAAGGGTTTTTAACAAGCTTTCTTGTAAATGCTTCCGCTGGTGAATATGCTGGCTTTACTTCTATTGCTACAATGGCAACATATATAGAAGTATTTCTCGTTATCTTAATCGCTAATTCTCGTTATTTGATTATGAGTTGCGCTTTAAGTCAAAAATTATCGCCAGATATTCCATGGTATCAACGCATTTTAATAGGCTTTGATATCACAGATGAATTATTTGCCATTTCTATCGCTAGACCTAATTATCTAAATCCTTTCTATTACTTTGGTGCTATGTTCATCACTATGCCATGTTGGGCTGGTGGTACAGCTCTTGGAATTGTTGTAGGTAATTTATTGCCAATTCAATTGATAAGTGCTTTTAGTGTAGCATTATACGGCATGTTTTTAGCCGTTATTATTCCACCTGCACGAAAAAATAAAGTAATCGGTGTATTTGTTATCATCAGCTTTATTGCTAGCTACTTATCCACTTACCTTCCTTATATATCTGAATTATCAAGTGCTACACGTATCATTATTTTAACTATAGTATTATCTTTGATTGCTAGTATCTTATATCCAGTAAAAACAAAGGATGGTGAAGAAAATGTCTGAGGTATATATATACATTTTAGTCATGGCTTTAACTAGTTTTGCTATTCGTGTTTTGCCACTGACTTTAATTCAAACAGAAATAAAAAATCCACTGATAAAATCTTTTCTTTACTATGTTCCTTATATCACATTAGCAGTTATGACTTTTCCTGCAATTATACAGGTAACACAAACACCACTTTCTGGAGCTATTGCTCTTGTCATTGGTATTGTACTTTCTTGGTTTGGTGCTAATTTATTCCAAGTAGCCTCATCTTGTTGTTTATCTGTATTTGTTGTAGAACTTTTACTTTTATAAAAAATAAGCAACCATAAAACAAATAGTTTATGGTTGCTTATTTTTTATTATTTTACATATTTAATTTTATAAACCAATATTTTTTAAAGGTTTTCCTTCCATTAGATTTTTTTCAATATATTCTAATGATACCCCTTTTGTTTCTGGTATAAGTAAAATTGTGATTGCTATAAATATAATATTTAATATAGCATATAACCAAAATGTTTCTGCTGCACCTAATGTATTAACTAATGTTAAAAAAGTAGCTCCTAAGATTGTACTACTTATCCAACAAGTAGCTGTTGAACATGCAATCCCAAATTCTCTACTTTTTAATGGTTGAATTTCAGCACAAAGTGTCCACATTATTGGACCTGCACTCATAGCAAAACCTGTTATACAAATTAAAGTAATTGCTACTGCAGTAAATGGTATCCATGCATAGTTCATGCCATTTGTTATGAAATAAATACATATACCCAATACAATCATACTTAATGAAATGATAGAAAAACCTATCTTTAAAATAATTTTTCTACCTAATTTATCAACAAAACGCATAGCTATTATTGTTGCTAACAAATTCACTACACCACATAATACTGTACAAATCATTTGGTCTAAAGAAGATGTAAAACCTGCTAAACCAAAAACTGTTGGTGCATAATAGAAAATAATATTAATACCTGTAAATTGTTGCATTAACATCAATAACATACCTAAAAATACTACACGTCTAACATTTTTATTAGTTTTAAATAAGCTCCAACCTGCTTGTTTTACAGTTAAAGCACCTTTAATTTCTTTTAACTCTTCTTCTACTTCTTCTTTTGTTTCACGTAAATTGGATAATATCGTTTCAGCATTACTAAAACTTCCTTTAGAGGCTAACCAACGTGGACTTTCTGGTAATCTAGCAATTAAAGCAATCAATATAAAAGCTGGTATACTGACAATTCCTAACATCATTCTCCAGTTACCATCAAAGCTAAAATAAGTATCAGATAAAAATGCTACTAAAATACCAAAAGTACACATAAGCTGATACATAGCAATTAATCTACCACGTGTTTTCTTTTCTGACATTTCAGCTAAATATAAAGGACCAGTATAAGATGTTATCCCTATAGAAAAGCCTAATATAGCACGACATAATATTAATATATCCACATTTGGAGCAAATGCACAACCTAAAGAACCAATGCTAAATAATAACGCACCCCAAAATAATGATTTTTTTCTACCTAAGATTACAGATATTTTCCCTGTAGCTATAGCACCTATAGCTGCACCAAACATCATAGCACTTACTACCCATTCTTGAGTACTACTATCTAATTGTAAGTCACTTGCTACAAAAGGAAGTGCTCCACCCATTACACCACAATCTAAACCAAATAATAAACCTGCCATAGCTCCTGCAATAGCAACATATCTTTGATGTTTTTTTACTATCTGTAAATTATTACTTACTGATATATCATTATAGTTCATTTCTTATCCCTCATTTATTTTATAGATTATAGTTAAAAGTAATTACTACTTTTAACTATAATCTAAGGTAATAATGGCAAAATTATTAACAAAAATTCAAATGTTCAATAGCACCTTGATAATCATCTTGTTTATTCAAAATATCATCTAAAAGCTCTTTTGCTTTATCTTTTTCGTCTACACCAATATGACCTAAAGCTCTTAAATAATTACAATATTGAAGATTACGTAATTCAATATTATCTTGGAATACTTCAATTTCTGGTAAAGATACTGCAAAGAAATCATATTCGACTTTATCAAATAAATGTCTTTCACCATATGTTATTAATTGATGATAAGATTTTAAAGCGGCTTCTTTATGACCTAATTTTTCATTTGCTAAACCTTGATAGAAAATATAATCTGATGGTTGGTCATTATAATAAAGTACACTACTTGGTGTTGTGCTACCTTTAGTAGCTAAAGTCCAATATTTCTCTGCTTCATCTTTTTCATCCATCATTTGATAAGCAATTCCTAAATAATAGTAGGCTTGGTGATCATTAACATTTGGTAATTTTCCTTCACCTAAATTATCTGGATAAGTTAATGTTGATAATAATAATTCTACTGCTTTTTTAGGGTTATTATTTTTTATATTCATAATAGCAAGATGTATTAACGCATATTTATATTGAGTAATAACTTTACCTTCTCCACCTTCCCATGGATGGAAACGATGACTTTGTAATGCATTTAGAGCTTTTTCATACTCTCCTACACAATTTAATAAAGTTATATATCTTAAATATAAATCATCACGCTGTTTAGTAATATCCAAATGTGATTGCATGATTTCTAAACGCTGTTTATTACTAATACCTACTTTTGCTGCCAATTGATCAAATTCTAACCAAAGACGAGGATATTTACTATCTAATTCACATGCTTTTTTCATTGCATTTAAAGCTTTTTCATTATTATGTTCTTTATTATAATAAGAAATTGCAAGATTTCTATAAGCTACTGCTAAATCTTCTTTATTTTTCACAGCTTCTTCCCAATGATTAGTAGCTTCAGTATATTGTTTCTTATCATAAAGTAAATTTCCTAAATAATAATGTGCTAATGGTGCAATATTTAAATATTGTATAGCATCTTTTAAAATAGCAATTTCTTCTAAGCGATTAGGGAAACAATAATCACAAGACATCTGTTCTGCTTTTTCATAATATATTTTAGTCTGTTCTAAATTATTCAATTTATGACTAATATATCCTAAATAATAATAAACTAATGGATTATCATCTTCACAATTTATCAATATATTATATGCATCTTGATAAAGACCTGCTTTAAGATAAATCAATGATAACTCTAAATAGTTATGAGCAAATTTTCTCATCTTGTCTTTCCAAGAAGCCATATCATTATTTTTTACAGCTTCTTCATACAATATTCCCATATAAAGTGGATCAATGTTTATGCTTTCATTCAATACTGTATCAATATCTTTACCAAGCTTACGTAATAAGGCTAATTTTAAAGTACGAGCTTTCATATCATGCCAATTACGTATAAGTGATTTATCTACAAATTCTAAAGCTTGTTCAAACTCATTTTTTCTAGCTGCTAAACATGCTAACCAATAAAAAGCAGTATTTTGTGTTTCTGCACTCCATGTAGATTTAAAGAAAGCATCATACGCTTTATCATATTGTTCATCTGCTTCATAAGCTAAACCTAAATTAAAATAACATTCTCCATAATAAGGATTAGGATTTTTCCAAATCTGTTTATCTATAGCTGATTTAAAATATTTTATACTTTCTTTAATATGACCACGTCTAAATAATAATAATCCATATGCATTATTCAAACGAATATCACTACTATCTCTACGTAAACCTTCTAAATAATAATCTGAAGGTTCAAAAGTAGCATGACGATATTGTTCTAAATGTGTACCTGCTAAATATAATTCTTCTAGAGATTTCATTTCTTCTGGTTTTTTCATATATTCTGCAGGTTGTGGAATAGGTTTTATTTCTGGTTTATATACAGCATATTTTACTAACTCTTTGCCCTCACAGCTAACAATGACTTCACAATCTGTTAAATCTGTATCCATAACAAAAGTTGTTATAAAACATTTTTCTGGAGATAAAGATTCTACTGTTTCATATAATACATTGTTATTTTTAATCACTTTAATTTCTGCATTAGGATAAATTCCTGTTGCATATACTTTTAAAGTAACATTATTGTTTTCATCATCTTTGGAAATATTTATCATTGCATCTTTTGTAGCATTACTTATTCTACCTACGCCTTTATATGGCATAAAATACTGTACAAAAGATTTTTCTTCATGCGGTTTTAACCAAGTGAAATCTGGCTGATTGTCAGTATATACACCAGTCATTAATTCAATATATGGACCATCTTCATCTGTTAAATTTTTATCCCATGTTCTACCAAAATCACCATTACCCCATGTCCACTGTTTCTTTCCTGGGGAAATGTGATGATCTGCTACATGGACTAAACCAGCTTCTAAAGATTCATCATAATTACCAATAAAGTTAAAATCAGAATGAGCTGCCATATAAGATGTTGGTACTTTTACATTTTTATATCTGGAAATATCTACGCCAGCAGAATAATCCATTTTATAATATTCACCAGTTGCTATAGGGAAAGTAGATACTGCACGTTTACCATGGTCCATTACAGCATTTACATCTGGTGGAAAAACAGAATAAGTATAATCATTTACTGGTACTGCTGGATTTGCCCACCATAAGAAAGTCTGTGGCATATTTGTATTATTATATAATTGACCTTGAATTTCGATATATGCTTTTTCTGGATACAAAGATATTTTAGCCATACCTTTTGTTCCATACATTTTATCAATTTCACTTAAATATACAGTGCAAGAACCATCAGTATTTTCACTTATTTTATAATCTACTGGTGAATATGTTGAAGGACGATGATGTTGTGGCCAATTGAACTCTATACCACCAGAAATCCATGGTCCTGTAAGACCAACTAACGCTGGTTTTATTACATGATTGTAATATACAAAATCATATCCATTTGTTTTATCATAAGCTCTTTGAATTCGACCACCTAATTCAGGTAATATCATTACCTTTAAATAATCATTTTCAAGAAAAATTGCTTTATATTTATAGTCTTCTTTTACATCAGAGATCTTTTCTGTAACAGGTAGAGGATATACTTTTCCTGTGCTGCCCTGATAAGCTCTTTTTTCTATAAATAATGGATTTTTTTCTGGAGAATGTACCTTATATGTAGGTATTGTATAACTTTCTTCCCAAATTTTTACTTTATTCATAACTTTACTCCCTAAACGATTTATTTAACTTTGCATATAAATATTACAATAAAAAAAATTCCCTAAAAATAGTGAAAATTTCTTATTGATGGACAATTTTCCACAAATATGCTAGAATTGCTTCTATGAATGAAAAATACATCCTCAATACTGATGAAAATAAAAAACGTGATGGTTTTAAAGGTGAGCAATTAATTGTTATCCCTATAGAAGCCTTCCAAAACTATATTAAACATCCTCAAGTAAAACGCTTATATTTAACAGATATAGGTTTTTTCCCACATGCTCTTCATCATTATCGAAAACGTAAAGAAGGTGTTTCTGAATATATATTTTTCTATTGTACAAAGGGAAAAGGTATTATATCTGTTGATGGAAAAAATTATACATTGAAACAAAATGAAGCATTTTGTATTCCTTCCAATAAAAGTCATTTTTATTATGCTTGCGATGATGATCCTTGGAGCATTTTATGGATGCATTTTAAAGGTGATGATACTAAATACTTTCCTTTAGATGATTGCAATATTATACATTTCAATTCAGAATATGCTACAAATCGCATGTTCTTCCTTTTTGATTTATTATTTCGCGTATTAGAAGGTCATTATTGTTTAGGTAATTTCATCTATATTTCACAAGTTTTATCTTTAATCTTAGCCGAAACATATTATCGTGAAAAACATCAATCTGTGTCTTTACAAAATCGACAAATAACTCATATAATCCGCTTTATGTATAAGAATTTGGATAAAAACTTCTCTTTGCAAGAAATACTTTCTGAATTTAATTGCTCAAAAAGTTACTTGAATTCTATTTTCCAAAAATATACGCAATCTGCACCTATGGAATTTTATACAAACATAAAAATGCAAGAAGCTTGTAAAATGTTGCGTTCTACAGATTTATTAATTTACGAAATCGCTCAAAAACTTGGATACAAAGATCCATATTACTTTTCTCGTTTATTTAAAAAAATTATTGGGTCTTCACCCGCTTCATATCGAAAATAATATTATTAACTAAGTAAATAGCACATAGTCCATTAATTTGTACTATGTGCTATTTTTTTTATTTTTATTAACGATTATATTATTTTTATAAAATATAAATCAGGAAGTGATTTTATGATTAAAGCTATTCTATTTGATTTTGATGGTACTATTGCTGATACATTACCACTAGTTGTAAGTTCTATACAAAAAGCTACTTTTCCATTTTATCAAAGAGTTCTATCTTATGATGAAATAGCTCAAACATTTGGTCCATGTGAAGAAGGTAGTCTACAAATGCTTTTACCTAATCACTATAAAGAAGCAACTAATTTATTTTATAAATATTACGAAGAAGACGCCAACTCTCTCAATTGTGAACAGCCTTTTCTAGGTATTATAGAACTTTTACAAAATTTAAAGAAACATAATATAATTATTGGTCTGGTAACAGGTAAAGGTACTATCACTACAAATATTTCTTTAAAGAAATATAATATGTTAAATACTTTTGACATTATAAAAACTGGCTCTACAGAAAAATCCATAAAAACAGAATGTATTATTGATATCATAAAAAAATATAAGTTAAATGCTGAAGATGTAGTTTATGTTGGTGATATGCCAAGTGATATTGATTCAGCTAAACAAGCTAACTGCAAAATAATATCTGTTCTTTATGCAGATAAAAAAAATGAACAACAAATCCTAGCAAAAAAACCAAATAAAATTTGTTATTCATTAGATGAATTATCTTCTTTTCTACTTCAGCAACTAAACAATGAGGTATTTTTATGATTACAAAAGAATATTTCGGAAAAACTTCAAAAAATGAAGATGTTTTTTTATATACCATAAGTAAAAATGACTTAATATTAAAAGTTTCTAATTATGGTGCAACTATTGTATCTTTAATAACTAAAGATAAACACAATACATTATTAGATATTGTACTTGGTTATGATAACGCTTCTAGTTATGAACAACAGACTAATTATATTGGTGCTACTATTGGTCGTTGTTGTAATCGCATAAGTGATGCTAAATTTTATCTAAATAAAAAAACTTATCATTTAAGTCAAAATGAAAATAAACATCATCTTCATGGTGGTTATAATGGATTTAATAAAAAGATTTGGGATGCCACTATAATTGATGATAATACTTTAAAGTTAACAACTATAAGTCCTGATGGCGAAGAAGGCTATCCTGGAAAATTAACCGTATCTATTATATATAAAATAAAAAAACAAAAAATTTATATAGATTATTATGCTAAATCCAATAAAGATACAATTTGTAATTTAACTAATCACACATATTTTAATTTAAATGGTTATAATTCTGAGGATATCTTAAATCAAGAAATTCAAATTTTTGCTGATAAATTCAGCGAAGATAATGACTGCTTTTTACCAACAGGGAATATTTTATCCGTAAAAAACACCCCTTTAAATCTTCAAAAGAGACAAGTTATAGGTAAAAATATTAACCATCCTTATTATCAACTAAAAAATGCTAAAGGATTTAATGTAAATTATATATTAAAGAAAAAATTTTCTACTAATATAACTCATTTTGCAACAGCCTATGCTTCAAAATCTGGAATTATGTTAAAAGCATATACTAATATGCCTTGTTTTGAATTTTATACAGGAGGTTTTTTATCTGATAAAATTCTAGGAAAAAATAATACTCCTATAAAAAAATATGGTGGTTTCTGTCTAGAACCACAATTTGCACCGAATGCTGTAAATATGCCTAATTTTATAAAACCTATTTTAAAGAAAAATAAACTTTATTTTAGTCGCACTATTTTTGAAATCACTACACTAAAATAAAAAAAGTCTAGAAATAACTGAACTGCACCCCAAAAGTTGTTTTGTATCTAACTTTTGGAGTGCATATCATTATTAAGATGCCTTTTTTTATTTTTTTGTAGTTATAATTTTTACAATATATGCTACTTCATCATCACTTATTTTTATATTATAATCTTGCTCTATATCTTTTAAAGCTATTATTATTTTATCAAATAAAAGTTTTTCTTTTTCTTTGTATAAATCTAAATTATTATATTTTATATCAATTTTACTTAAACATCTATCTAACATACATCCCATATGAATCATTAAGTCTAGTACATATTCTTCATTTTTCGGATTATATTCTATTTTTTCTATAAACTTCCTAATTTTAGTTATAGCATATTTAGGATTTATAAATTTAACATATTTTTCCAATAAATCTTTAGCTGTTTCAAAAATAGTATAATTTGCTTTATTTTCAGGTAACATAAATATACCATTAATATTTCCATCTAATAAATGAAAGAATACTTGTTGTATTTCAGATTGCATTAATTGATTTATTGGAAAAAATGGGATTGGTAAAATAGGATCAATTGTTCCAACAACTGCTAAAATATAATACCTATCTTGCATTTTTTTAAATACATCTTTTGCATTTTCTAAATCAACAGGAATAATTTTTATCTTATCAGCATAATATTTATCAATTAATTCTTCTAAGATATTTTTAGCAATTATACTACTACCTTTGCCTGTTGCACAAACTGATAAAATAGCTAATTCTTTCTTTTTAGCAACAACAATTTTATTACAATTATCCTCAACAAACTTTGCCTGTTCATATACATTATCTATATCTTCCATATCATATAAAACATGTCTTAACATTTCTAAAGCTATTGGTGTTGAGACATTTTTTACCACTTTAGTTTTTATACCTGTTTCAGATGTTAATTTCTTATCAAAATCTAATAAAGATCCCATATCTGCCAATATTATAATACCTTTACCCTTATTTATAGCTAATGCCATTGATTTTAATTTTTTATATGTTTCATCAATACTTTGGGATAATGGCATATCTATTGCTTTCATCATATTAGTATTTAGCAACATATTACAGGTATTAGCAATACTTGTAGCTGTTGAATCTCCATGACATATTATAATTATTCCTATTTTATTATTATCCGATATCTCCACTCTACTATGAAATAATAATAATGCTAAAAATCCTTTTTCACTTTCTGGAACAATTATTCCAAATTTATTACTAATTTTTTTCACTAAATCATTTGCTACACTAAATTCTTCTGGATGTTCTTTTTTTATCTTAAATAAATGTTGATTACTACTTACATTATTCTCTTCTACTCTCTTTATTAATTCTTGAATATGTAATGATAAACTAAATAAAAAATGATTAGAAAAATTAACTTGTAATTTTTCTCTTGCGTATTCTATAAACTGCATTGTTGCTAATACAATATCTTTAGATACTAATTTATAAAGATTATTTAAATTAGAATTTGTATTATTAAAATGTTTACTTACACTACATAAATAATTATCAATATCAGTTTTTAATACATCTGTTATATTTTCTAGAGCTACTCCCTTTTGTTTTAAACTATCTAATTTCTTAGTTATAATTTCATATATATCATTTGTTTCTTCATATTCTATATTTTTACTATTAGGTCTAATAACTATATCTTCAGAAAACATATTTAAATAACTTGTAATTGATTTATCTAACTTTAAATAATTCAATAATACATCTCTAATTTCTTTATTTAACATTTGATATCCAACATATATTCGTTGATTATTTTGTAAATATTGTAAAAAAGCATTTGCACATAAAAGTTTTATTTCTGACCTTAATTGTCCAATATTACCTCCAATGAAATCAAATAATGCTAAAGCTTTTAAAACTTCTGGTGCTATTAATATTTCTTGTTGTAAATTTATTGCTTCAAAACGGAAAAATTGTTCTATAAGTTCTATTTTTTCCGCTATAGGTTTATCTTTATATCTTGGTAAAATTATATTTACTGGAACACGTCTAATAAATGTATTTAATAATGTAGTAGATGGATCTTCTGTAGTTGCTGCTATTATTAAAACATTACTTTTTCTTTTACTTCCATCTCCTAATCTATTATATTCACCTTTGTCCATAAGATAAAATAACATTTCTTGTCCATCTGGTGGTAATCTATGTACTTCATCTAAAAATAAAATTCCTCCATTAGCTTTTTCTACTAATCCTATTTTATCTGTATCAGCACCAGTAAATGCACCTTTCACATGTCCGAACAACTGCGATAATAATAACTGAGGATTATTAAAATAATCTGCACAATTAAAGGTTACAAAAGGATAATCTTTATTTTCTTTATTATTCATCAACAATCCATATGCATGCATAGCTTGAGCAAATGTTGTTTTCCCTACTCCACTTTCCCCTAATAATAGCGTATGTAATCCTTTAGGCGGATATACAATTGCTGCTTTTGCCTGTCTAACTTGTGATAGTAAACTACTATTATATCCTAATAACATTTCAAATGGATCATTTATAGATGTATTTAATATATATTCCCTTAATTCATTAAAAGTATATATATTTTTTATTGGTACATTATATTTTTTATTCATTTCATTTAATATTTCTTTATCTATAAATGTAACTGGTCTACTATTAATTTTTACTAATTTACCATTCTTACACAATAGATTTAATATACTACTAGCATTATTACGTAAAATACCATATTCATTTTGTATCTCTAATGCTGTTATACCTAAATTTTTACCATCTTTTAAACCCTTTATAAAAACCTCAACCTTACAATTGCGTTTTATAAAATCTAAAATATCATTTGCTTGACTCATCTTATACTCCTTATTTATTAGAATTTTTATAAAAAAGATAATATATACACTATTCATTTTATAATATATACACTAGCATAAAAATTATAATTTGTGTATATATTTTTTTATCTTTATATATTATTAATATACATTTTTAATATACATTAAGTTGGCACAGAAATTGCATTATAAATATTACAAAAATATATTTTAAGGAGGTGCTTGTTATGTCTACTTCTATGTTACATGAAGATTTAATATTTTTAAATTATAAAACTACTAACTTTAAAAATTTGATCGAAGAATTATCTCATATTTTATATAAAAAAGGTTATGTAAAAGAAAGTTATACTTCTGCTATTTTAGAAAGGGAAAAACAATTTCCTACTGGATTAAAAACACCTGGTATTAATATTGCTATGCCTCATACGTATCCAGAACATGTAATAAAACCTGCTATTTTAGTAGCTACTCTAGAAAATCCTATTGATTTTCATGAAATGGGTAATAGTTCTAATACTGTTCCAGCAAAATTAATTTTTATGTTAGCAGTTACAGATCCTAAAGGACATTTAGAAATATTAAGTAAGTTAATGTCTATATTTTCTCAAGAAGATAAACTTATTGATCTATATAATTCTACTCAAGCCAAAGAAATTATAGACAAATTAAATAAAGTTTTAAATTAAAAGGAGTTTGATTATCATGAAAAGAATTTTTGTAGCTTGCGGTTCTGGTGTTGCAACAAGTCAAACAGTTGCTTCTAAAATTCAATCTATGTGTGAAGATGAAGGATTAGATGTTTCTGTTGAAGCTGTAGATATTAAATCTTTAGAAAGTATTATTGATCAGTGTGACATTTATGTTTCAATTGTTTCTGACAATGCTGATGAATGGGATGTTCCAACTATTAAAGGTATTCCATTCTTAACAGGTGTAGGTATGGACGAAGAATTTGAAAAATTAAAAGAATTAATTGAAGCATAAAAAAAAGCGGACTCTATGATATAAAACACCATAGAGTCCAAAAAAATATATATTGCACGACTATTATAACATAAAAATAATTCATTACAAAACTACAATCAAAGGAGGAAAACTGTATGTTTAATGATATATTAAATTATATTCTTGGCCTTGGAGCCGCTATATTTTTACCTATAATAATGATTATACTTGGTTTATGTGTAAAGATGAAATTAAAAAAAGCTATTATGGCAGGTCTTACATTAGGTATTGCTTTTACTGGTATGAATGTTGTTTTAGGCTTTATGTTTAGTAGTATTAGTCCTGCCGCTCAAGCGCTCGTAGAACGTACTGGATTAGAACTAACTGCTATTGATGTTGGTTGGTCCCCAATAGCTGCTATTGCTTGGGCATGGCCATTTGCTCTTTTTATGTTTCCTCTACAAATTGGTATTAACTTAGTTATGCTTGCTTTAAAATTAACAAATTGTTTAAATGTCGATTTATGGAATGTCTGGGGAAAAATATTAACTGCTACTTTAGTTGCTTATATTACTGGAAATATTGCCTTCGGTTTTATTGCTGGCGCAATTCAAATAATCTTAGAATTAATTAGTGGTGATTTAATTCAAAAAAGATGTTATGAAGCTACTAAAATTCCTGGTGTTACTTGTACTCATCCAATGTTTTTACAAGGTCCTATTTTATTTTTAATTAATCGCATTCTAGATTTTATTCCTGGTATCAATAAAGTTAACATTGATGCTAATGAATTAAAAAAACGTATTGGTATATTTGGTGAAAATAGTGTAATGGGATTCATTGTTGGTGGATTAATCGCATTTTTAGGTGGTTATGCTATTAAAGAAATTTTAATTACAGCAATGTCTGTTGCAACTGCAATGATTTTATTCCCAATGGTAGCAAAACTTTTCATGCAAGCACTTGCCCCTATTGCTGACGCTGCTGGTGCCTTTATGAAAAGTAAATTCAAAGGCCGTGATTTTTATGTTGGTTTAGATTGGCCATTTATGGCTGGCTGTTCTGAAGTCTGGGTTATTGCTATTGTATTGGTTCCCATTGAATTAATTCTTGCTGTTGTTTTAAGCCAATTAGGTTTAAATACATTAATTCCACTAGCTTCTATTATCAACGTTGTTTTAACACCACCAGCTATGATTATTGCTAGAAAAAATCTTGTTCGCATGTTTTTAATTTCTATTATTGCTACTCCATCTTATTTAATTGCTGCTACTCAGTTTGCACCACAAATTACAAAGATGGCTGCTGATACTAATACACTTCATGCTGAAGCAGGTCAATTCATATCTTGGATGCAAGTTGAAGCTCCTGAGTTTAGATGGTCTATCGTACATGCATTTAATGGCGATTTAACTGGTATTATTGGAATTATTATCTTTGCTATTTTATTTGCTTGGTATTTCCTAAGCATGAAAAAAAGCAATGCTCAAGATAGTGCTAAATAAATAAATTACTTAAAATATTAAATTTGAAAGGTTGTATAAATATGTTAGAAGAATTAAAAAAACAAGTTGTAAAATATGCTCTTCAAGCTGATAGAAGTGGTTTATGTAAACATAGATCTGGTAATTTTAGCGTTCGTGATCCTAAAACAGGATATGTATGTATTACTCCTACTGGAATGGATAGAGAAGAAATGACCTATCATGATGTTGTTGTTATAGATCTAGATGCTAATGTTATTGAAGCAGAAACTGCTCAACGTAGACCGACTAGTGAAAGTTTAATGCATTTGGAAGTATATAAACAACATCCTGATATCAATGCCGTAGCTCATACTCATTCAAAATATGCTACTGCTTTTGCTGTTCTAAAAAAACCTTTACCTGCCGTTGTTTATGAAATCTTAGGTCTTGGTTGTAAAGAAGGAATTGTTCCTGTTGCTGATTTTGGTAGACCAGGAACACCAGAACTAGCTATTAACACTGTAAAAGCTTTAGAAAAATCAGATGTTGCTTTAATGCAAGCACATGGTGTAATCGCTATTGATAAAGATTTAAAAGAAGCTCTCTTAAAAGCTAGTTATGTAGAAGAATTAGCTGAAATTTATTATCATACTCTTGTTATTAACAATGGTAATGAACCTCCTTATGTATCAGATAGTGAACTTCAAAAATGGGAATATCCTAAAGAAATTAAACTATTGGATTCATTAACTAGAACATCTTCAAAATAAAACTATAATAAGGAGGATATATTATGAAAAAATTAATTAATAAACCAGAAGACTTTGCTCGTGAAACAATAGAAGGAATTGTCTTAGCTCATCCAGAATCCTTAAAAATGGTAAATAATAGTTGGCACTGTTTAGTTCGTGCAGACGAAAAAAAAGAAGGAAAAGTAGCTATTGCTACTGGTGGTGGTTCTGGTCATCTCCCAGTATTTTTAGGATATGTTGGTTATGGTCTTGCTGACGGAGTAACTGTTGGTAATGTATTTGCTTCTCCAAGCGCAGAAGCTATGCATGAAGTTGATAAAGCTATTAATTCTGGTGCTGGTGTATTACATTTATATGGTCGCTATGGTGGCGATATTATGAATTTTGGTATGGCTTCTGATTTAGATGAAATGGAAGACATTCCTGTAAAAGAAGTATTAGTAACCGATGATATTGCTTCTGCACCTAAGGGTAGTGAAAATAAACGTCGTGGAGTTGCAGGTTTAGTATTTGCCTATAAATGTGCTGGTGCAGCTGCCGAAAAAATGTATAACTTAGACGAAGTTGCTCGTATAGCTCAAAAAACTGTTGATAATACAAGAACAATGGGCGTTGCTCTTACACCTTGTATTGTTCCAGAAGCTGGTAAAGCTACTTTCAGTATTGCTGAAGATGAAATGGAAATCGGTATGGGTATACATGGGGAACCAGGTATTCATCGTACTAAATTAATGAAAATTGATGATGTTGTTAGTAATATTATGGAAAAAATCCTTGAAGATCTACCATTTGAAGATGGTTGTGAAGTTGCTGTTTTAGTAAATGGTCTAGGTGGTACACCAAAAGAAGAATTATATCTTGCTTATCGTAAACTTTATCAAATCTTATCTGACAAAAATATTTCTATACATCGTAAATATATTGGTGAATATGCTACTTCTCTTGAAATGGCAGGAATGTCTATATCTTTATTAAAATTAGATGATGAATTAAAAGAAATGATTGATGCTCCTTGCTATTCTCCATTTTTTGAACAAAATCATTAATAAAGGAGGATTTTCTTATGGAAACTATTAATAAACTCAAATTAAAGGAAATTCTTGGTAATATTTTGGAGTCTATGCAAGATGCTAAAGATGAATTAATTGCTCTTGATGGTGCTATGGGCGATGGAGATTTAGGTCTTACTATGTGCAAAGGATTTGAAGCAATTTATCAAGAAATTGATATACTAGAAGAAACTGATATGGGGAAATTAATGATGAAATTAGGAATGAAAATGAATTCTGTAGTTCCTTCCACAATGGGAACATTAATTTCTACTTGTTTCGTAAAATCTGCACCAAAAGCCAAAGGCAAATCTGAATTAAATCTAACAGATTTAGTAGAAATGGGCAAAGCTGCTGTTGATGGTGTTATGCAACGTGGTGGTAGTAAAATCGGTGATAAAACTATGCTAGATGCTTTAGCTCCAGCAATTAATGCCTTAGAACAATCATTATCTGAAAATAAAACATTAGCTGAAGCTCAACAAGCTGCATATCAAGCATCAATAGAAGGTGTAGAAAAAACAAAAACTTTAAAATCTGTTCATGGTAGAGCTGCTTATTATAATGAACAATCTATAGGCAAGCAAGATCCTGGAGCTACTGCTGTTATGTATATTTTCCGTGGTATTGCTAAATCATTTTAAAACCTTTTCTTCTAAAAAAAGTCTAGAAATAACTTATATAAGTTATTTCTAGACTTTCTTATTTTTTTTATTATAGAGAAATTACTTCTGCTAAATGTCTTAAATCTTCTGGGTATTCTTTTTTATTAGTGATTGCATCACGTAAATCAATGCAAACAATATTTCCACGTTGCATACCGAAAACAATATTATGAAGTCCAGAAACAGCTGCAAGTGTTGCTTGTTCACCTAATACACTTGCAAATACACGGTCATTAGCTGTTGGTGAACCACCACGTTGAACTAAACCTAAAACAGTCAAACGTGTGGAAATTCCTGTTCTAGCTTCTAATTCTTTTACTAACTCTTGCATATTGCCAGTACCTTCAGAAGCTAAAATTACTAAATAAGATTTACCACCATCATGTAATTTTTGTACTTTATTGATAATTTTTTCCTTATCAAATTCTTCTTCTGGTACTATAACCATATTTCCGCCACCAGCAACGGCTGAATATGTAGCAAGCCAACCGCATTTATTGCCCATTACTTCAATAATAAATGTACGACGATGTGCTTTTGCAGTATCACGAATTTCGTTGATTGCCTGTAAAATAGTATTTACAGCTGTATCTGTACCAATAGCATAATCTGTTCCCCAAATATCATTTTCAATAGTAGCTGGAATACCAATTACAGAAAATCCTGTTTCACGTTCAAATTCTTCTGCTCCACGTAAACTACCATCACCACCGATGACAATCAAAGCATCAATATTATGTTTTTTTAGATTTTCATAAGCTAATTGACGGCCTTCTTTTGTACGGAAACGCTTACAAAAACTTGTACCCAAGAAAGTACCACCACGCTGAATAATATCGGCTACAGATATAGAAGTTAATTCTTCCATATTATCATCAACTAAGCCTCTATATCCATCATAAACGCCCCATATACGCACGTTATTATTAATCGCAGTTCTCACTACAGCTCTAATAGCCGCATTCATTCCTGGTGCATCTGTACCACTTGTCAATACAGCAATATTTTCTACTGACATAAAAAAACCTCCTCAAAATTTAAAAGCATTTATATATTTTATTCGCTAAATAATAACTAATATCCTTGTAAAAATCCCTAAAAAAACAAAATCTCCAAATATTATTACTTGGCTTGACAACTCATACTTTAAAATGATAAATTTTAGTTAACAATCTGTGTAACTGACGGAAGTGGAATTAACTACATGAAGCACAGATTTATATAGCCGACCGTCTGGGCAACAAAATCTAATAGTATTATATTTATTTTACAGGAGGAATATCGTAAATGAATTCTATGGAATTAAAATACGGATGTAACCCTAATCAAAAACCTGCTCGCGTTTTTATGAAAGATGGACAAGATTTACCATTCACAGTTTTAAATGGACGTCCAGGTTATATTAATCTTTTAGATGCCTTTAACAGTTGGCAATTAGTTCGTGAATTAAGAGAAGCTACAGGTCTTCCAGCTGCTGCATCTTTTAAACATGTAAGCCCTGCTGGTGCAGCTGTTGCTGTTCCTTTATCTGAAACATTGAAAAAAATGTATTTCGTTGAAGGTATTGAACTCACACCTATGGCTACAGCATATATTCGCGCTCGTGGTGCTGACCGCATGTCTTCTTATGGAGATTTTGCTGCACTTTCCGATGAATGTGATGCTGCTACAGCTCGTTTCTTAGCTCGTGAAGTATCCGATGGTGTTATTGCTCCATCTTACAGCGCTGAAGCTTTAGAAATCTTAAAAACAAAACGTAAAGGTAACTATCTTGTAATTCAGATGAACCCTGATTACAAAGCACCTGAACTTGAAACAAAAGAAGTTTTTGGCGTTACTTTTGAACAAAAACGCAATGATATTAAAATCACTGAAGAATTATTCAATAACATTCCTACAAAAAATAAAAATATCACAGATGAAGCAAAACGTGATTTACTTATCGCTTTAATCACATTGAAATACACTCAATCCAATTCCGTATGCTATGCTAAAGATGGACAAGCTATCGGTATCGGTGCAGGTCAGCAATCCCGTGTACATTGTACTCGTCTTGCTGGTAATAAAGCAGATATCTGGCATTTACGTCAAGCACCTCAAGTATTAAACTTACCATTCAAACCAGATGTTCGCCGTCCAGACCGCGATAATGCAATTGATGTATATATCTCTGATGAATATATGGATTTACTCGGTGGCGACGATTGGAAACGCGTATTCACTGAAAAACCACCAGTATTCACTAAAGAAGAAAAAGATGCTTGGCTTGCTCAAGTAAAAGGCGTAGCTCTTGGCTCTGATGCATTCTTCCCATTCGGCGATAACATTGAACGTGCTCATAAATCCGGCGTAGAATTTGTCGCTCAAAGCGGTGGTTCTATTCGTGATGATAATGTTATTGAAACTTGTGATAAATACAATATGGCAATGGCATTCGTTGGAATTCGTTTATTCCATCATTAATTTCTATAAATAGAATTGTAATGAATATTAATCTTTTTTATTCAATATGTATTTTAATTTTAATAAGTATTTTTTGTATATTTTTTCTTAAATTATATAAAAAAACAAACTCATTAAAAATATATTTGATTTTACTTACACTTATTAGTCTAAATTTATATTATTCTAGTCATTCACCAATTACACCTTATCCAGATACATTACCAATAAAAGAAACTATTCACATGACTGATAAAGAAATTGTTTATACTATTGTTAAACAAGAACTATCTTATCATAAAAATAAAAGTCTTTTTGCTAATGGTAAAATCTTTGATTATAAAGATATCTCTGTATATAGTGTACCTAATGAACCAACTATATATTCCGTAGTATTTTCTATTCAGTCAGGTGATGACGATTTTTGGTTGCCTGGTAATGGGACTAAACAAGAAAATAATTGGATTATTAATAAATCAAATTATATGCAACTTATTAAAGAAAAAGATTATTATCGTCTTATTTCTATAGGGACAGGATTATAAAAATGGCACTAACTATGTTAGTGCCATTTTTTTATTTATAATACTTATCTTTATATAAATCTACATTCATTTTATACATATCTGCACGATAAGATGCCAATGAATATTCAAATGGAATATCATTTTGATTATAGGCAACCGTTGTTATATATAATAATGGAGCATTTTCCATAATACCCAATAAATCAGATAAATAAGGGTCAGCAACTGTTGCATGAATTTGACGATTAATATGGGCAATCTCTATATTATATTTTATTTTTAAAGTATCGTATAAAGAATTTTGCTCTAAATCTTCATCAATTAAACCCTTACATAATTTTACAGGTATAAAAGTTTTAACATAAACTATAGGTTTATCATCGGCATAGCGCAAACGTTCAAGACAAATAACTTTATCTTTTTCCGTTAGCTTCAATTTTTTCATAACTTCAGCAAAAACATCTATTTCTGATATAGATAAAAGCTTCGTTTTAGGCTTTAATCCATAATATTGCATCTCTTGATTATATGTCTGGATTTTTTGAATGAAATCTCCAGCAATTTTAGGACGAGTAACAAATGTCCCTTTTGATTTAATTCTATTTAAATAACCTTCATGTACTAATTCTAAAAACGCTTGTCTAACTGTCGGTCTTGAAACATTTAAATATGCGCATAATTCTTCTTCTGGTGGAACTAATTCACCATCTTTTAAGCTATTATCTTCAATATGCTTTATCATAAAAGTTTTTATTTGATAATATAGTGGAATAGGAACTGTTCTATCTATTTTTAATTGTTTATATATCGAATTCATTTATAATCTCCTTTCAAAAAAATTATAAAATATTAACTATCTTTTATCAATAAGTTATTATATATTGACTTAATTTTGTTATTTTGTTATTATGTAATTACATAATAACAAAGAAAAGAGCGATAACTATGAATAAATTTAGTAAATACTTTGATCACACATGTTTAAAACCTTATGCTACTAGAGAAGATATGGCTAAACTTTGCGAAGAAGCTAAAAAATATGATTTTATGATGGTAGCTATCAATTCCACACAGACAAAATTATGCAAAGAACTTTTAAAAGGAACTGACATTCATGTAGGTGCTGCTATCAGTTTTCCTTTAGGACAAACTACAATTGAAACTAAAGTCTTTGAAACTAAAGATGCTATTGCAAACGGTGCAGATGAAATTGATTATGTAATTAATATTACAGAATTAAAAGAAAAAAATTATGACTATATCAAAGAAGAAATGACTCAAATCGTAGATGTTTGCAGAAAACATAATGTAATTTCTAAAGTTATTTTTGAAAACTGCTATCTTACTGATGAAGAAAAAATTAAATTATGCGAAATAGCACTTGAAGTAAAACCAGACTTCATCAAAACTTCTACAGGCTTTGGTACAGGTGGCGCTACAGTTGAAGATGTAAAACTCATGAAAAGTATTGTCAAAGACACAGTAAAAGTAAAAGCCGCTGGTGGAATTCGCGATTTAGATACTTGCTTAAAAATGATTGAAGCTGGCGCTGAAAGAATTGGCACATCTTCTGCTATAAAAATCACAGAAGCATACAATAATAAATAATTAGGAGCATACCTATGGGCAAATACTTACTAGCTCACGACTTAGGAACATCTGGAAATAAAGCCACTTTATTTTCCATAGAAGGGCAACTCATCGCTAGTTGCACATATAATTATGATGTTTATTACTCTAATAATAACTGGGCAGAACAAAATCCTAACGATTGGTGGCAAGCTGTCATATCTACCACTAAAACATTAATAAAAAATATTAATCCTAAAGATATTTTAGCTGTATCCTTTAGTGGCCAAATGATGGGTTGTGTCTGTGTAGATAAAAAACAAGAACCACTAAGAAATGCTATCATTTGGGCAGATATGCGTGCTACAAAACAAACTCAACAAATAGCTAAACAAATATCACCTCAAAGATTTTATGAAATAACAGGTCATCGTCTTTCTCCTAGCTATGGTGGTCAAAAACTTATGTGGATAAAAGATAATGAACCGCATATTTATGCTAAAACGTATAAAATGCTAAATGCAAAAGACTTCATCATTTTAAAATTAACAAATCAATTTGTTACTGAATACAGTGATGCCTCCTCTACTTGTTTAATGGATTTAAATAAATTATGTTGGTCTGATGAATTATTAAATATTATGGGCATTGATAAACAAAAAATGCCTAAACTCTTAAAATCCACTGATATTGCGGGATATATAACTAATACTGCTAGTGAATTAACTGGACTTTGCCCTAATACACCTGTTGTTTGTGGTGGAGGCGATGGGGTATGTGCTGCCGTTGGCACTGGTTGTATCAAAGAGGGAATTGCTCATAGTAGTATTGGTACTTCTTCTTGGATATCTATAACTACAAAAAAACCTATTTTCTCCAAAAATAAAAGCACTTTTAATTGGGCTCATATAGTTCCTGGATATATCCTACCTACTGGTACTATGCAAAGTGGTGGGGGCGCTTACTCTTGGTATATAAATAAATTTTGCCAATATGAACAAAATCTAGCTCAAAAAGGACATAAATCTATTTATGACATATTAGAACAAGAACTTGCTAATACTTCTGTTGGTAGCAATGGACTATTATTTTTGCCTTACCTTATCGGTGAACGAAGTCCTTGGTGGAATACAAATGCTAAAGCTAATTTCATTGGTCTAAAAATGGAACATCAGCGAAAAGATTTATTGCGAGCAATTCAAGAAGGCGTTGCTATGAATTTAAATATTATTTTAAATATATTTAAAGCCGAAAATATCCATATATCTGAATTAGTAGCTGTTGGGGGTGGAGCTAAAAGTAAATCATGGCAAAAAATATTTGCTGATGTTTATAATACTAAAATTATCCTGCCAAAATTATTAGATGAAGCTGCTTCTATGGGTGCTGCTATTACTGCTGGTGTTAGCATTGGTATTTTTAAAGATTTTGAAGTAGCCAGCAAATTTATTTCTTTAGATAAAATAATTGAACCTACCCCTACAAACGTAAAAAAATATCAAAAATTACAGCCAATTTTTGAAAAAGCTTATTTGCAATTGCAATCATTATTTGAACAATTAAATGATTTCAGTGAAAAGAGGGTTTTAGATGAATAATATTCTTTTAAATAATGGTGTAAAAATTCCTCAAATTGGTTTTGGTACATGGAAAGCACCAACAAGTGAAGTTACTATAAATGCTGTAAAAACAGCCATCGAAAATGGTTATACACATATTGATTGTGCTAGCGTTTATGGCAATGAAAAAGAAGTTGGTCAAGGCATTATCGCTAGTAATATTTCTCGCGATAAATTATTTATCACAGGTAAATTATGGAATGATGTTCGCGGTTATGATGAAACTATTACAGCCTTTAATCAAACATTAAATGATTTAGCTATTGATTATTTAGATTTATATTTAATTCATTGGCCAAGACCACAAAAATACCATGATGATTATATTGAAAAAAACCGCCAATCATGGAAAGCTATGGAAGATTTATATAAACAGGGAAAAATTCGTGCTATTGGTGTGAGCAATTTTAAAGAGCATCATATTGATGAATTACTTGAAACTTGTGAAATCAAACCTATGGTTAATCAAATTGAATTTCATCCTAGCTGTTTGCAAAAAGATATTAGAGATTATTGTAAACAACACAATATCGTAGTTGTCGGTTATAGTCCTTTGGCAAATGGTAAAGTATTTCAATGTGAGGAATTAAAAATCTTTGCTCAAAAATATAATGCTTCAATAGCGCAATTATGTGTTCAATATGCTTTACAACACAATGTTATACCTCTTGTGAAAAGTGTTACTAAAGAGCGTATTATTGAAAATCTAAAAATAAATTTTACAATTAGTTGTGAAGATTTGTGTGTTATTGATAATATAACTACTTGTGGTGGTTCTTACAAAGATAGTGATAATATTAATTTTTAATTATATTAAATAAAAAACTGCACTTTAAGTGCAGTTTTTTTTATTTTAAAAATTCTTCAATCTCTATAAATTCATCATCTAAAAAATACACATATTTTCTTTAATTTAACTCATAAATTGACAATATTGTTAACACTAAGTATAATTATTAGCTATGTGTGTATTTATATAAGATATATGTACATAATAAATTCATCGAAAGGACTATTTTTATCTGTATGAACACTTCTTCTCAACACCAAAAATCAATGATTAATACTATAATCGATGGTATCGCTGGTATATTTTTACCCATTGTTAGTTTACTAAGTGCCGCTGGTATCTTAAAAGGTATTATTGCTGTATTAATTGCCACAGATGTACTAATTAAAGAAAGTGATAATTACCTTGTTTTAAATGCTATGGCTGACAGTTTATTTTACTTTTTACCCATGTTATTAGCCTATACATCGGCTAAAAAATTTGGTGCTAATCCCTTTACTGCTGTCGTTATTGCAGGTATTTTCCTTTATCCTTCACTAAATCATATCTTAGAATCTGGTCAAACTGTAGAATTCTTCCACATTCCTTTAAAAGGTGTTACATACCATTCTAGTGTTATCCCTATTATTTTAGCTTCAGCATTATTAACTTTTGTTGAAAAATTCTTAAATAAAATTTTCCCTGATATGGTAAAAGGGTTTTTGACACCTCTTTTGTGTATTATCTTTGTAGGATTTGTAACATTATTCTTATTTGGTCCTATTGGTATGGTTATAGGTGATTTTCTCGCTAATATCTATGAATATATCTATAATTTTTCCCCAATTATTTCAGGAGCTTTATTAGGCACAGTCATTCAACCAATGGTAATCTTTGGTTTCCACTGGAGTTTTATTTTAATCGGTATGAACAATATTGCCGTATTGGGTTCGGATACAGTTTTAGCCTTAATGGGACCTGCTGTATTTGCTCAAGCTGGTGCAGGACTTGCTGTATTTTTAAAAAGTAAAGATACGAAATTTAAATCCATTTGCGCATCTTCTATTTTATCAGCATTATTTGGTATCACTGAACCAATTATGTTTGGTGTAAATTTACCTCGCAAAAAGCCTATGATAGCCGTATGCATCGGTGGTGGTATTGGTGGTGCTATCGCTGGTTATTCAGGCGCTAAAGCTATCGCTTTTGCCTTTCCTAGTCTAGCTTCTCTTCCTGTATTTTATGGCGATGGCTTTCTATTGTATATTTTAAGTGATGTAATTGCTGCCATTATTGCTTTCATCATCGCTTATTGTTTAAAATTTAAAGTTGATTTAGCAAAATAAAAAGATAGTACAAATGTACTATCTTTTTTTATTTTCTACTTTATCTATATTTTAAACAATTGGATTTCGCTCTGGTGTACCTGCTTTACGCGGATATACTTTAGGTGTTGCTTTTTCTTTTTTGATATAGACAACAGCTCTTTTATCTTCCAATTCAGGGAGTTTTACAGGCATAGATTTAACTAATTTCCCACCTAATACAGAAAATGCTTTTTGCGCTTCTTGTATTTCTTCTTCATATTGACGACCTTTTAAAGCGATAAAAGTACCACCTTGTTTTACAAAAGGCAAACAATATTCACAAATGATAGGTAATCTAGCTACTGCTCTTGCTGTTGCTAAGTCAAATTTTTCACGATATTTTTTATTTCTTGCTGCTTCTTCACTGCGTGCATGGATTACTTCTACATCTTTTAAGCCTAATTCATCAACTACAAGTTGTAAAAATTTCACACGCTTATTTAAAGAATCAAGCAATGTCAATTTTAATTCTGGATAAAATATCTTTAATGGAAGTCCTGGAAAGCCTGCTCCTGTCCCAACATCAATAAGACTTACCTGTCCTGTAAATAATTCTTTTTGATAGCAACTAAGTGAGTCTACGATATGTTTTATAGCTACTTCTCTAGGCTCTGTAATCGCTGTTAAATTGATTTTTTCATTCCATTCAATAAGTAACTCATAATATCTATTAAAAGCGCTTATTTGGTCGCTAGTAAGCTCTAAACCATATTCTTTAGCTACTTCACTTAAGTCATTTACAAAGCTCATGCATTTTCCTCCTGTCGACGATATTGTTCTAGATAAACAAGTAATACAGAAATATCTGCTGGAGATACGCCAGAAATACGACTTGCTTGACCTATGGAAATTGGTCTTATCGCATTTAATTTTTCTCTAGCTTCATCGCGAAGGCTAGATACTTCATCATAATTTATATCTTCTGGCAGTAATTTTTCTTCAAGTTTTTCCATGCGTTCAACTTGTTCTAATTGTTTTTTGATATAACCTTCATATACCAAAGTAATTTCTACTTGTTTTTTCACATCTTCACTGATTTCAGGAAGCTCTACGATATGTTTTAAATCATCATAGCTGATTTCTTTACGTTTTAGTAAATCCGCTGCTGTAACAGTATTGTGAATAGAGCCTAATTCAAATTCCTGCATTTTTGCTAGCGTTTCTTTATTTGGATGAATGCGAATTTCACTCAATAATTCAATGGTATTTTTAATGCTATCGCGACGTTTTACAAAGCGAGCATAACGTTCATCAGATACTAAGCCAACTTGACGACCTTTTTCTGTCAAACGTAAATCAGCATTGTCTTGACGTAAAAGCAAACGATATTCTGCACGAGAAGTCATTACACGATATGGTTCGTTAGTACCTTTAGTTACTAAATCATCAATCAAAACGCCAATATATCCATCAGAACGTTTTAAAATCAAAGGCTCTTTTCCTTGAATTTTCAAAGCGGCATTGATACCAGCAATAAGACCTTGTGAAGCTGCTTCTTCATATCCAGATGTACCATTTGTTTGCCCAGCTGAGAAGAAACCGCTTATTTTCTTAAATTCCAAAGAAGGTTTTAATTGTAATGGGTTGATGCAATCATATTCGATAGCATAACCAGGACGCATAATTCTCACATTTTCCAAGCCTGGAATAGTGCGTAAAAATTCCATTTGTACATCAATAGGCATACTTGTAGACATACCTTGTACATACATTTCTTCAGTATCTAAACCTTCTGGTTCAATAAATAATTGATGACGTTCTTTATCTGGGAAACGCACAATTTTTGTTTCAATAGATGGGCAATATCTAGGACCTACACCAGTGATAATACCATTTGCCATCGGTGCACGTTCGATATTGTCTCTGATGATTTTATGAGTCTGTTCATTTGTATAAGTGAGCCAACAAGGAACTTGTTCACGAGTTTTTACATCGCTCATGAAAGAAAAATTATGAACTTCATCATCACCAGGTTGAATTATCATTTTAGAAAAATCTAAAGAACGACGGTCTACACGAGCTGGTGTACCTGTTTTAAAGCGCATGAGTTCAACACCAGCTTTTAATAAACATGAAGATAATTTTATAGCTGCTCTTTGACCATTAGGACCGCCATCATATGTATTTTCACCAATGATAATGCGTCCTTTTAAATATGTCCCAGAAGCAAGTACTACAGCCTTACAAGTATAAACTTCACCAGTTTCTACTACTACGCCTGTTACTTTATTGTCTTCAAATAAGATTTCATCTATCAATAATTGTTTTACATCGAGATTTTCTTGCAATTCACAAGTATGCTTCATTGTATTTTGATATAGTTTTTTATCTGCTTGTGCTCTCAAAGCCTGTACAGCAGGTCCTTTACCAGTATTAAGCATACGGTACTGAATACAAGTTTTATCAGCATTTACGCCCATTTCTCCGCCTAAAGCATCAATTTCACGGACTAAATGACCCTTAGCTGGGCCGCCTACAGATGGATTACATGGCATCATTGCTATATTATCCATATTCAAAGTTGTAAGTAAAGTATTACAACCCATACGAGCACTAGCAAGAGCTGCTTCTACGCCAGCATGACCTGCACCAATAATAATTACATCATAATTGCCTGCAATAAACAAAAAAATTCCTCCTATTTCAAACTATATCGTTTTATTTACCTATACAAAATTGACTAAATATCTGGTCAATAATATCTTCATCTACTGTATCGCCTGTTATTTCTCCCAATTTTTCCCAAGCAGAGCGAATATCTATGACAATAAAATCTTCTGCCATATTCATTTCAATAGTATTTAAACAATCCTCTAAGTATTTTTGTGCTTCTTTTAACGCATTAGCCTGACGCACATTATTTACAAAAACGCCTTCAGCTTGTTTTACTGTACCACTATATACGCGATTTACAATCTCTTGCTCTAATTCTTTTATACCATCATTGTTGAATGTAGATATCTGCATATATTTAAAATTACCCTGCAAACGTTTTTGTAAATCTTCTATATCTAAAACACAAGATAAATCATTTTTAGTAAGTAAAACTATGCCTTCTTTACCTTGCAATAAATTAATGATTTCCTCATCTTCTTTTGTTAAATCAGAAGATGTATCAAATAAAGCTAAAATCAAATCTGCCTTTTGTACATAAGACATGGATTTTTCTACACCAATTTGTTCTACTTTATCTTCAGTTTCACGAATACCAGCTGTATCTATAATCTTTAAAGGAACTCCACCGATATTTGCATATTCTTCTAAACTATCTCTTGTAGTCCCTGGAATATCTGTTACAATCGCTCTATCTTCACGCAAAAGTGTATTTAAAAGGCTAGATTTACCTACATTTGGCTTACCAATGATAGCTGTTACTAAACCATCACGCAAAATTCTACCAGTATTAAACGTAGATAACATTTCTTCTATGCGATTTTTTATACTTCTAACCTTTGCACTAGCTTCATCTTTTGCCACATCTTCGATATCATCTTCTGGAAAATCTATGGAAGCTTCTAAATGAGCTATGACTTCTAAAATATCATGGCGCATAGCTTTGATTTCATCAGAAAATTTTCCTTGAAGATGACCTGCTGCCATGCGAAGTGATGCATCTGTTCTCGCTTTTATGATGTCCATTACAGATTGAGCTTGTGATAAATCCAATCTACCATTTAAAAAAGCACGTTTTGTAAATTCACCTGGCTCTGCCATTCTAGCGCCATTTTGCAATGCCAATTCTAAAATACGGCGAACAACTAATGCACCACCATGACTTTGAATTTCCACCACATTTTCTTTTGTATAAGAATTAGGTGCCCACATTGCTATACATAAAGCTTCGTCAATGACATTACCTTTTTCATCTACAATCTTACCATATACAACTTTATGACTTTCAAAATTTTCTACAGTCAAATCCCTTTTGGCACATTTAAATAACTTACTAGCAACAATTCCAGAATTTTCACCACTGATGCGAATAATACCTATGCCACCTTCTCCAGGTGGTGTAGAAATTGCTACAATAGTATCATTTTCCCCAAAGTTTTTCATCAAAAATCCTCCAATTAGACACAAAAGGACTGCCCCAAATAATATAAACAATTGGAAACAGCCCTTTCACAGCTTTATTTTCACTATTAAATTACTAAATCTTCGTTTTTATTATGTTTAATATCCACAACTATTTTACGATGAGGTTCAACACCATCACTGTAAGTTATGATATCAGCATAATCTTGAAGTGCCATATGAATAATTTTACGTTCATGGCGATTCATTGGCTCTAAAACTACTTTTGTGCGATATTTTCTAGCTTTATTAGCTAATCTTTCTGCTAATTGACAAAGTGTTTCTTCACGGCGTTTACGATAGTTTTCCACATCTAAAACAATGCGAACTCTCGCACCTGTAACATTTTTATTAGCAACCATATTTGTTAGATACTGCAATGAATCAAGTGTCTGACCATGTTTACCAATCAATACACCTAAATCATCACCAATGAGATTGAATTTATAATTTATATCTTCTTCAATGCATTCAATCTGTATATCTTTGTGCATGGATTTGAAAATCTTCTTTAAAAATTCTTGACCTTTTTCCAATGGTGTTAATTCCTTTTCAGTTGCTCTTATTTTAGCAACTCTAGCACCAATTAAACCAAAAAAGCCCTTTGAAGGTTCTTCTAATACTTCAAAAATAACACGTTCTTGAGGCAAATCCAATTGACTTAAAGCCAATTTTTTTGCTTCTTCAATGTCTTTACCAGTTACTTCGATAACTCTTGCCATATATTATGACCCCTTTTTTGCAGAAGTATCTTCATGTCTATACATCCACCACTGCTGCAATATCTGCATAATATTATTGACAATCCAATAAATAACTAAACCAGCTGCAAAATTACAACTAATCCAACCAATAAATAAAGGCATTACTACAGACATAATCTTCATCTGCATTTGCATCTGTGGAGAACTAGAAGCTGAAGATGTTTGTTTTTGTACTACATAAGTACTTATTGCTGATAAAACAGGCAAAATGTAGTATGGGTCTGGATTAGATAAATTCATAATCCATAAAAATGTTGGATCTCCACCATAATCAATGCTTTGAAGAGCATAAAACATTGCCATCAAAATAGGCATCTGAGCTAAAAGTGGCAAGCAACCAGCTAAAGGATTTACCCCAGCATTTTTATAAAGCATACCCATTTCCTGTTGTAATCGTTTTGGGTCATTTTTAAACTTATCTTGAAGTTTTTTCATTTTTGGTTGCAATTCTTGCATTGCCTTCATAGATTTTACCTGTTTTACAGTCAACGGATAAAATGCCATTTTTATAATAATAGTCAATACTATAATTGCCACACCATAAGATTCCAAACCTACTGTGCTTAGAAAATCATGGAAAATACCCAAGATAAATTCTAATAACTGCACAATTGGATTAAAAATAGAAGAAATAAAATCCAAATCATCACATCCTATAAGTAAATTTCAAATTACCAACGAATAACCATAAATAAACATCTATTTTACAGGGTCGTATCCACCTTTATGAAAAGGATGACAACGCAATATGCGTTTTATTGCCATCCAGCCACCGTGAACGACACCATATTTTTCTACCGCAATTAAGGCATATTCTGAACAAGTCGGAATATAGCGACAGCAAGGCGGTTTCAATGGAGATATAAAATTTCGATAAAATAAAATCAAACCAATGAAAATCCGCTTCACTTTTTTTCAACCTCTTTTTTCAAAATGTTAGCACGCTTACATAGTGAATAAAATGATTTCTCTAAAGCTGTAGATTTTAAATCTACAGCTGCCGCTCTGCCTACAAGTAAAAGACAATAATCATCTTTTATTTCATGACGATGTAGTCTATATACTTCTCGAAGCAATCGCTTTACGCGATTTCTAGTAACAGCATTTCCAAGTTTCTTACCAGCAGCAAAAGCTACTTTGTGAGAAGGGTGAAATGCTTTGTAATAATACATAACCATGTTCTTATTTGCTAAAGAACGGCCACAACGATAAATTTTTTGAAAATCACTATTTTCTTTAACAATGAGTTTCTTTTGCAAACTATATTTCATGTTACCCTCACTTGGGAAGTTAATCTGGCGTTTATGCTCATATATATTAAGCAAAATACAAAAAACTAAATCATTCCCAGTTGTAGAGATAGTGAAAAGCACTATCTCTACTTATGACAAAAGGAAAAAGAGGCCACCGTAGTGACCTATTATTATGCGGATAACTTATGTCTTCCTCTAGTACGTCTTCTTTTTAAAACAAGGCGACCACCTTTAGTTTTCATACGTTGACGGAAACCATGAGTTTTCTTTTTCCAATGAGTATTTGGCTGAAATGTCTGTTTCAATTTTCACACCTCCTTAAAAAACACCATAATAGTTCAAATTATAGCTATTAGAATTATAGACTACTGCTGTTTTTGTGTCAACAGATTTCAAAATACTTGTTGATATATCATGCTCATTTTGATAATATATTTATGCACTTATCCACAGGTTTTAACAAATTCTGTGGATAAGTTTTATAAAAAATTTTAAGAAAGGATTATCTCCATGACGGATATTCAATTACAGGCAACTTGGGAAGAAATATTAAAAAATCTTGAAAATTCACTATCCACGCGAGTTTGTAATAATTGGTTAAAGCCATTAAAACCGATAAAACTCACTACAGAAATGTTAGAACTAGGTGCACCTAATGTCTTCACAAAAAATTGGGTAGAAAAATATTATTTACCATTTTTAACAGATTCTTGCTATGAAATCACTAAAGCACATTTAGAAATTTCCATCACTAATCTTGAAAGTACAAAAGACGCAGAAACTATTTATCCAGATGAATTAAAACAACAACAATTAAAAAAACGCAATACTAGAGTTAGAACGAAGAAAAAAGCTACCAGTTTGGCACAATCTAATGATTTATTTCAGCCAACACTAACAGAAGCGATGCAACCACCTAGTGAAATGACAGAGACACCTCTTCCTATAAATCCTGGAGATAAATCTTCACTTAATCCTAAATATACTTTTGAAAGTTTTGTAATTGGTAATTCTAATAGTTTTGCTCATGCTGCAGCACTTGCTATTGCTGAAAATCCTGCAAAAGATTACAATCCATTTTTTATGTATGGTGGTGTAGGATTAGGAAAAACACATTTAATGCATGCAATAGGTCATAAAATTTTGCAAAAACATCCACAAAAAAGAGTGTTATACACAACTAGCGAAAAATTCACAAATGAATTAATTAATTCTATTAAAGATGGCACATCTGCTGCTTTCCGTCAAAAATATCGCAACATTGATGTATTACTTGTGGATGATGTTCAATTTTTGGCAAATAAAGAACGAATTCAAGAAGAATTTTTCCACACCTTTAATGCTCTAAAAGATGCTAATAAACAAATTATATTATCTAGCGATAGACCCCCTAAAGAAATAAAACCTTTAGAAGACCGTCTTTGTTCTAGATTTGAAGGTGGATTACTTGCAGATGTTCAAGCACCAGATTTAGAAACAAGAATTGCTATTTTAAAGAAAAAAACTTTAATGGATAATTTAGATGTACCTCTTGATGTCATGACATATATCGCTAGCCATATCGACAATAATGTTCGTGAATTAGAAGGAGCATTGACTAGAGTTGTAGCTTATGCGTCATTTAAACATTATCCTGTAACTAATGAATTAGCTGTTGATGTTTTAAAAAATACCATCACTAAACAGGAAACGACAATTAAACAAGTGGATAAAGTTATCAACATAGCATTAATTCAAGAAACAGTTGCTAAATATTTCAAATTAACATTAGCAGATTTAAATGGAAAAAAACGCAATCGCAATATTGCTTTTCCTCGCCAAATAGCGATGTATTTAGCTAGAGAAATGACTGATGCTTCTTTACCGAGAATAGGTGGCAACTTTGGTGGTAGAGACCACACAACTGTTATGCATGCCCATGATAAAATCAAGAAACAATATCAAGATAATCCAAAAACAGCTAGCGTTATTGATGAAATACGTAAATTAATCACAAGTTAAAACTTATTAACAAGGGTTGTGGATAAGCTTGTTGATAAGCTGTGCATAACTTGTGTATAACTTGATAATATACACAACGATGTGGATATGTGGATAATTAGTCACAAAATATCCACAAGATATCAACAGGCATAAAGCCATATACCATAAGGTTTTAAGCCACTTATCAACATATCCACAGGCACCTACTACTAATACTACTAAAATATAATATATATATAATAATAATAGAATAATAACATAGGAGTGGATAACTCATGAAAATCACCTGTGAAAAGAAAGAACTTGTACAAGCAATACAAACAGTTTTAAAAGCTGTACCAAGTAGACCACAAATGCCTATATTATCTGGCATATATATCAAAGCACATCAAAACTATATAGAATTACAAGGAACAGATTATGAAATTAGCATTATCTGTAAAATAAAAGCAATAATTGAAACAGAAGGTACTATCATATTACCAGGAAAATATTTATACGAAGTTGTTCGTACTTTACCTGGTGAATATGTAGAAATAAAAAATAACGACAGTGATAACTCTGTAAACATTCGCTCTAATTCTGCACAATTTAATTTATTAAATATGCAAGAAAATGAATTCCCTGTTATTGAACCATTAAAAGGTCAAATTAATTTTAATTTAAAAAATGATATATTCTTAAATTTTATCAAAAAAACATCTTTTGCTTGTGCAACAGATGAATCAAGACCAGTATTTACAGGCTGTTTAATGGATATTACTGATGAAAATATCGTAATGGCGGCAACAAATATGCACAGATTAGCATTAATAAAAGAAAATATAAATTATATATCAGATAATAATATTAAAATAATTATTCCTGCAAAAATATTAAATGAATTTACACATATATTTAATTCTGAAATACCAACAGATATTCAAATTTCCTGTACACATAATAAAATAAGCTTTTCTTATGAAAATATATATGTAATTTCACGTTTAATTGAAGGTCAATTCCCAGATTATAACCGCGTTATTCCTAAAGAATTTAAAACACATGTAAATATTAATAAAAATGAATTCCAATCTGCTTTAGACCGTGTATCTTTAATATCTCGTTCTGGTGATTATAATATTATTCATTTTGAATTTGTGGATAACATTGTAAGAATTTCCTCAGATAATCCAAATATTGGTAAAGCAGAAGAAACAATAAATGTGGATATTGAAGGTCCTGGAATAAATATTTCTTTTAATGCTAAATATATTATAGATGTATTAAAAGCTATTGATGCTGAAAACTTTATTTTTTCCTTTAATCAACCATTAACAACAGCTTCTATTACGCAAAGAGATAATAAAAACTTTGTTTATGTTGTTACTCCTGTACGCACAAAGACTATGTAATCATTATGAAAATAGATTTATTAACATTATATAATTATCGTAATTATAATAATTTAAATTTAAAATTATCTTCAAATATAAATATTTTTACTGGTTTTAATGCACAGGGAAAAACAAATATAATTGAAGCTATATATTTTTCTTCTTTAGGTATATCTCATCGAACTCGCACTGAGGGGGATTTGATACTATGGGGGAAAGATGAAGCTAGTATAAATGTTAAATTTTCAAAAAGAGATATTAATTCTATATTAAAAATAATTTTAAAAAAGAATAAGCGAAAAGAATTAAATTTTAATGGAGAAATTATTAAACAGAAAGATTTACCAGGATTATTAACAATGATATTATTTTCTCCAGAGGATTTAATGCTTATTAAGGGTTCACCCCTATTGAGAAGAAGGTTTATTGATATAGAATTATCTCAAATTAGTAGAATTTATTATAATGAATTAGTGCAATATAATAGATTATTATTACAACGCAATAATTTATTAAAAAAAATCCGTGAAAATAAAAAGCTTATACCTATGCTAGACACTTGGGATGAACAAATTGCAAAGACAGCAGCATTTATTGTGGAAAAAAGATTAAGGGGTATAAAAAAATTATCAAAATTAGCTCAAGAAATACATTATGAAATATCTCAAAAAATGGAGATACTTAATATAAGATATAATATCCATAATTATAAAAATGAGGATTTAAATAGTTTCGACGATTTATTTAATTTTTATATACAAGCATTAAGTAAATATAGAGATAATGATATTTATAGGGGGTCTACAAGTGTTGGACCACATAGAGATGATATTGATTTTTTCATCAATGATATTTCATTAAAATCTTTTGGCTCTCAAGGACAACAGCGTAGTTCTGTTTTATCTTTAAAATTAGCAGAATTAGAATTTTTAAAGCTTGAAACAGGAGAATATCCTATATTATTATTAGATGATGTAATGAGCGAATTAGATACGCGTAGAAGAGATAATTTATTATCTTTATTGCAAGATAATAATGTACAAACATTAATTACAGCAACAGATATAAATTTATTTAATTCCCACCCTAAAAATAAATTTTTCAAAGTAGAAAAAGGAATTGTCAGTGAATAAATGAGAAAGGCATATAATATTATTTATTATATGAATTAATAATATGAAAAGAGCATATTCAAATAATTTATTTGAGACTGGAAATACAATAATTCCTAAAACAATGAAAAATCTAGGTCTTTTAAAAGAGTATAAGAAAAACCAAATTTTTTATAAATGGGGTGATATAGTAGGCAAGGAAATAGAAAAGCATATATCCCCTCAAGAAATAAATTTTGGTGTATTATATGTATATGCAAATTCGTCTGTATGGGCAAATAATTTTCAATATTTAAAGATAGAAATCATTGAAAAAATAAATGATTTTTTAGGGTATAAATTTGTTAAAGATATACAATTTACTAGATTGAGAAAGAAAAAAATAGATAATTATTCATCTGTTTTAGAAAGAAAGATTGATTTAGGAAAATATGTACGAAGAGTCCCAATAACAGATGAGGATTTAATATTAGCAGATGCTAAAGTCCAACAAATAGAAGATGAAAAATTAAGGCAAAAATTAAAAACGATTTATTTAAAAAGTATACAATTAACAAGATTAAAAAAAGATTACGGGTGGATAGCTTGTAAGCGATGTGGCAGATTAACGCCAAAAGAAAAACCTATTTGTTTTAATTGTCTGCGAGAAATAAAAGAAGAAAAAGAAGCTACTATAATTGAAATATTTGAAGAAATGCCATGGGCTAATTATCAAGATATATCACAATATGTAGATTGTAATATGGATATGGTAAAAAAAATGCGTGATAAATTAATTCAAATGATAGCAAGTAAATTATCGCTCGATGATTATACTAGTGTGGAAGCTATAAAATTAGTTATGCTATATAAAGCTATTTCTCCAGAAAAATTAAATGAATATATAATAAAAGATACATTAAATAAATTACGTTTTGATATGGCTTTTTGGGATAATAATAAAATAAAAGTGAAGAGAAAATAAAAAAGATGTGTATATCTCTATAAAGATATACACATCTTTTTCTATTTATCCACTTATCCACAAGATGATATATATTTTTGTGGATAAACAGATGTTTTTTATCTATTTTTTGTGATTAATCAATAAATTTTTTTAATTTATCCACAGATGTATTCACAATTAATGTGGATGGAAAATTCACTTCAGTTAAAATTTGATGTACATATTTATGATTCCCAACATCATTTGCGATATGAGCATCACTGTTGATAATTAAATTAGTTTGATGTTGTGCACAATATTTTAGTAAGATTTTCATATTTTCACGAGAATTTAATCGTTCACCATCAGGTCGTACAGAGCTATTGTTGAGTTCTAAAAGAACATTATATTCTTTAGCAGCAAGAGCGAGTTTTTCATAATCAACAGGATAATAACCATTATCAGGATGACCTATAATTTTTATTTTATCATGTTTCATAGCATTGATTATGGCAGATGTATTTTCTTCTTGGCTACCAGGTTTTATACATATATCATGAAGACTAGCAATACCGTAGTCTATTTTACTGAATGCTTTTGTGGATAAATCCATAGTTCCATCATAATCTATAATATTGATTTCAGCACCCATGCGAATTAGTAGATCATCTTGTTTTCTAGGGATAACTTTAAAATTGTAAAAATATATTTCAGAACAAGTTCCAGGCATTTTATTTGTATGTTCTGTAATTCCCAATAATTTTAGACCTTTAGTTTTTGCACTATCAATCATTTCTTGAAGTGTGCTATAAGCATGACCACTAGCGATTGTGTGGGTGTGGACATCTAAGATATCAATCATTTGTAAGTCCTTCTTTCCTTATAATATAGCTTTATTTTGAAATATCTTTATAAGCCTGTCAATAAGTACTTTTGACTAAAAATATTGTATACATATATACATATATTTTTTCATTGATATTTTGTTTTATTATGATATAATAATTTTAGTTATGTAATATATGTATAAAATCTATAACAAAAAGTTATAGATTTTATTAAAGATGAGCCGATTGCCATAACATTTATATTTAAAGTTACTAAGAAGGCTCTTTTATAATAGTATTTAGTATAAAGAGAACCAATGAAATGATAAGATTGGCTTATAGGAGGTCATAATAAATGTTTAAAAGAGTCTTAATTGCTAATCGTGGTGAAATAGCAGTACGTATCATACGTGCTTGTCAAGAAATGGGTATAGAAACTGTAGCTGTTTATTCTGATGAAGATGCAGATGCAATGCATGTAAGATTAGCAGATTATAGTTATAATATTGGTCCAGCTGATGCTAGTGAAAGTTATTTAAATATTGATGCTTTAATGGAAGCTGCTGAAAGAACAGAAGCAGATGCTGTTCATCCAGGATATGGATTTTTATCCGAAGATGCTGATTTTGCAGAAATGGTAACTAAAGCTGGAATGACATGGATTGGTCCATGGGCAGATACTATCCGTAAAGTTGGCGATAAAGATGAAGCTAGAGCTGCAATGATACCATCAGGTATTCCAATGTCAAAAGGTAGTACTCCATTGACTAGCGTAGAAGATGCTGTTGAACAAGCAAAAGATGTAGGCTATCCTATTATTTTAAAACCAGTAGCTGGTGGTGGTGGTAAGGGTATGCTTATCGCTAACAGCGAAGATGATTTAAGAAATATCTTAACTATCATTGATATAAATAAAGTAAAATATTATTTTGAACATTATATTGAACATTCTCGTCATATTGAAGTACAGATTGTAGCTGATAATTATGGTCATGTTATTCACTTAGGTGAACGTGAATGCTCTTTACAACGTCGTAATCAGAAATTATTAGAAGAATCTCCTTCTATTGCTTTAACTCCAGACCGTCGTGCCGAAGTTGGTGCTTTAGCTATTAAAGCAGCAAAAAGTGTTCACTACAATAATATTGGTACTGTAGAATTTTTACTTGATTTGAAAACAAATCAGTTTAATTTCATGGAAATCAATCCACGTATTCAAGTAGAACATGGTGTAACAGAAGCTGTTACAGGTATTGACCTTGTGCGTACACAAATTCGCATAGCAGCTGGTGAATCTTTAGACTTACAACAAGAAGATGTAAAATTCACAGGTCATGCTATTGAATGTCGTATCAATGCTGAAGACCCAGATAATAATTTCATGCCATCTCCAGGAAAAATTGATTTCTTCTTAGAACCTGGTGGACCTCGTGTTCGTGTAGATAGTGGTGTTTGTGCAGGACTTTCCATATCTCCATATTATGATTCTTTGATTGCAAAAATCGTAGTACGCGGACGTACTCGTGGCGATGCTATTAAAATTATGCGTCGTGCTTTAAATGAATTTAAAGTTGGTGGCATCAAAACAACAATACCACTTCATCAACGTATTTTGAAAAATGAATACTTCTGCACAGGTGATATTGATACAAGATTTATTAGAAATCATTTCTCTAAATATGTACAACCAATGACACCTGCACAGTTGAAAGCTTCTAAGACAGCTAAAACTGAAAAAGAAATTATTAATGCTATAAATGCAAGTATGTATTATGCTTAATTTATAAAAATATATAGTAATATACCTAGCCCTGATAACAGAGATAAATTGTTATCAGGGTTTTTTTATTGACAAAATAAATAAAAATGATAAATAATGAATTAATTCAATTTATATTTAGGAAAGGTAAAGGTGGAGATAATGAGTAATTCTCGTGTAAGAATTATTAAAGACCCAGAAAAGAGAAAACAAGAAATCATAGAAGCAGCCTTACATTTATTTTCCCAAAAGGGATATGAGCATACAACTATACAAGATATTGCTAAATATTTAAATATATCTCAAGGATTATGTTATCGTTATTTTAAATCTAAAGCGGAGATATTCACAGCAACTGCTGAATTTTATGCACAGCAGATTTTAATTCAAATAAGACAACCTTTTCCTGAAAATATGAAAGCAATTGATAAATTTAATGTTACGATAAAAAGACTTTTTCAATATATTATCAAACATGGTGAGTTTGAAGCTAATAGTGAAGTAAGTGCCTTACGTGCGGATAGATTAGATAGTATTTCCAGACAGATTATAGAAGTGATCATACCGATAATTAAGCAAGGTAATGAAGAAAAGATATTTAATTGTCATGATATAGAAAGAACGACTAAGATTTTTATTTTTGGTTTGGTGCATACTTTTCATGAAGAAATGCCTAAGCAAAATATAAAGGATTATATTAAGTCTTTTTTAGAGTATTTAAAGACAAATTTAGTATTGATTTTAAATATAAAAGAACCTGAATTACTAGGTGAAGGTTGGGAAAACATTTTATAGATATAGATGTAAAAAACTAGGTGTTATATTATATCGACACTTAGTTTTTTTTATTTGACGGTATAGTTTATTTGTAGTAATATTTAAATGAATGAATTTATTCATTCGTGAGATGAGATGATAAAATTTGTTATTATATTAGGATTTTTCTGATATTATATAAGTGATGAATAAAATAGAAATGAATACAGAAGGAGGGATTTATGATGAAGAAAATATTTTTTGTGCTATGTTTGTTATTATCTTTATATTTATGCACAGGTTGTGGAAAAAATGAACAAGTTGTGGATAACACTGTTTATGTAAAAACACAGACAATTGATTATGGTGCAAGTAGTAATGAAGATAATTATGCAGGTGTAGTTAAAGGTCGCTATGAAACTAATTTGGCTTTTCAAGTTAGTGGAAAAATATTATCTAGAAATATAAATTTAGGAGATAGAGTATCAGCAGGAGATGTCTTGATGGTCATTGATGATAAAGATATTAGACAGAGTGTAAATGCTTATGATGCTCAAGTAGAGGCTGCTAAATCGCAGTTGAATTTAGCACAATCTAATCTTGCTAGATATGAACAGTTATATGCAGCTAATGCGGTTAGTGCTCAATCTTTAGACCAATATCAAAATGCATATGATAGTGCTTTATCAGCATATAATCAAGCTGTAGCTCAAGCGACACAAGGGTATAATTCTTTGGGTTATACACAATTAGTCGCAAATGCAAATGGTGTTATTTCTAGTGTAAGTGGTGAAACTGGTCAAGTCGTAAGTGCAGGTCAGACCGTAGCTGTACTTATTCAAGATGGAGAAAGAGAGATTGAAATATCCATTCCTGAAAATAAAATTCAAGATATAAGCATAGGCCAAAATGCGACAGTTGATTTTTGGGCTTTAAAAGGCACTACTGTTCAAGGTGTAGTCAGAGAAATATCACCGATAGCTGATGCCGTAGCAAAGACTTATAAAGTTAGAATTAGTCTTGTAAATCCTCCATCTGATATTCAATTAGGTATGACTGCAAATGTTATATTTGCAGGAGCAAATAATGGTGATACAAATATTAGTTTGCCATTGAGTGCGTTGTATCAAGTGGAAAATAAAACTCAAGTTTGGATCGTCAATGATGCTTCTTGTGTGGAATTAAAAGATATAAATGTAATATCTTTGGGAAAAAATGACGTGATTGTCAGTGGATTAAATAAAGGTGATGTAGTAGTAACAGCAGGTGTGCATAAACTTTATGAAGGGCAATCAGTAAAATTAGCGGATGGTGATACTTTATGAGAAATTTAACAGAAGTATCATTAAAAAATAAAAATCTAGTCTGGTATTTTATTGTTGTGATTTTTTTTGCAGGAATTTTTTCCTATACGAAATTGGGACGAATGGAAGATCCTTCATTTACGATTAGACAAATGGTAGTATCTGTAGCTTGGCCAGGAGCGACAGCTTCACAGATGGAAGAACAAGTTACAGATAAGATTGAGAAAAAATTGCAAGATACACCAGGTCTTGATTATGTAAAAAGTTTTTCGCGTTCAGGCGAAGCTGTTATCTATGTGAATTTACGTGATGATATAGATAATGATAAGATACGACCTACATGGCTTGAAGTTCGCAATATGGTTGATGACATAAAAAAGGATTTACCAGAAGGCGTTTATGGGCCATATTATAATGACCGATTTGATGATGTATATGGTTCTATATATGCTATCACAGGTGATGGTTATTCTTATGAAGAAATGCGTGAAAAGGCAGAAAAAATAAGACGTATCTTATTGACTGTGGATAATGTCAGCAAAGTAGAACTTGTAGGTGAACAGCCTGAAAAAATATATATAGAAGCTTCATTAGATAAGCTTTCTGAATTGGGTATTAGTCCTCAAGATATCATGCAAGCAGTGCAGACTCAACAACAAATGACACCTGCGGGCATGATTGAAACTCAGACGGATAATGTATATTTACGTTTAAGTGGTCAATTCGCTGATGTAGATATGCTCAAAGAAATGCCTATCAATGCTGGGGGCAAAATTTTGCGTTTGGCAGATATAGCCAAAGTAGAACGTAGATATGTAGAACCAGCAGAACCAAAGATGTTCTACAATGGAAAACCAGCTATAGGTCTTGCTGTTTCCATGGAAGCTGGAGGTAATATTTTAACTCTAGGTGATAATCTACAAAATACTATTGAAGAAGTGCAAAAATATATACCTACAGGTTTAGAGATAAATCAAGTATCTAATCAGCCTCAAGTGGTAAAAGACTCAATAGATGAATTCGTAGGTTCCCTGCGAGAAGCAATTATCATCGTATTAGCAGTCAGTTTTTTGAGTTTAGGACTCAGAACAGGTATGGTAGTTGCAGGTTGTATACCTCTTGTTATTTTAGGCGTATTTGTTGCTATGGAAGCTTTGGGTATAGATTTGCATAAGGTTTCTTTGGGAGCGTTGATTATTTCCTTAGGTTTATTAGTTGATTATTGTGAGCCACACACTTGTGATTTTAATCATGAGTTAGGCAAATAAAATAGTCAGCGTATATAGAAATATGTACGTAGAGATAGACAAAGAGCTATCCA
>ERZ773138.559-NODE-559-length-44069-cov-8.388172_pt1 | contig 44069 bp, 40 predicted proteins | sample MGYA00511114_ERZ773138 | MGnify/ENA primary metagenome ERZ773138 (study PRJEB29015, sample SAMEA2737805) | human gut metagenome | biome: human gut; feature: human-associated habitat; material: faeces | place: China | collected 2012 ...
AGACGAAGGCTTTGCCTGAGAACCCGAATCTGATTGCAATCGAGTAAAACGCCGGCCATGTGCGCCAAAGCACAACGCACATAAGATGCCCCGGAGAGCTGTTAAGCCCTCCGGGGCATTTTTTGTTATACAGCGCGCAAAGCCCTGACAGAGATTTTATCTGGATTTGATTGTATCCCTGCAGCAGTTTATTCAAGCAGGTCACCCCTGCGCCTGATAAACAACCTCAAAATATTCGCAAACGCATTTCATGCTCTCGTCAAAGGTGGTGCCGATCTCCGCACAGGCGGTCTCAAACGCCTTACGGTGAACCTCCTGCCATTGCGCGAGCGTGCCGTCCCCCTCAGCCAAAGCGCAGTCCTGCGTTACCTCGGCAAAGGGGATGATCTCAACCTTGACGGTGCGGGTAATGCAGCGCGGCTGCATCTGGCTGTCAAGCACTACGGTGTGGTCCCCGGTCTTGGGCAAAAGCTGCATCTGGGCCTGAAACAGGCTGTACAGGCCGGTGTTGGCGTGCTTTTTGCCGCTTATAATGCTGTCCAGTATCTCATCGGTGCCGTTGCTGTCGTAAAAGCATACCGAATAGGCCGGAATATCCAGCCCGGAATCCCTGATAAACTGTTCGATCTGATCCATAGTACCCCCCAATAATTACTATAATGATACAACACCCATACCGGAAAGTCAATCGGACAATGCCCCGATTGTGTAACCGCAGCGGGCCGTGCATGCAATGCGTAAAATTGCGGAAAGCGGAATTATAATCAAGTTGATGTAAACAGATGTATAAAAAACCTTGCCCGGTCAAAAATGCGCAATATTTGCTGGGAAATTTCTATAACGCTGCCAAATTTTGGTTGTACAAAATAAAAAACTGTGTTATTATATAAAATAGTTGGTTGCAGCTTATCATAGAGGAAGTCAAGAGTGTACGGAATGGCAGACCCTGCAGCCGATATTTACCTGAAGGGGAATTTGAATGAAAAAGAAAAGATGGAGCCGCCTGCTTGCCCTGCTGCTTGTGCTGTGGCTTAGCGTGTCTCTGCTGGCAGGCTGCGGTGCAGAAAGCACCGAAGCCGCAGCGTCCAAAGAGGATGCCGAGACCATACAGGTCTACCTGTGGACAACAAACCTCTACGATACCTACGCGCCCTATATCCAGTCCCAGCTGCCCGATGTGAATATTGAATTCGTCGTGGGGCATAACGATCTGGATTTCTATAAATTCCTGCAGGAAAACGGCGGTCTGCCGGATATTATCACCTGCTGCCGCTTCTCTCTGCATGATGCTGCATCGCTCAAGGGCAGCCTGATGAATCTCGCCATGACCAACGAGGCGGGCGCAGTCTACAACAACTATCTCACTAACTTTATGAATGAGGACGGCAGCATTAACTGGCTGCCGGTATGCGCCGATGCGCACGGCTTTGTTGTCAACCGCGGCCTGTTTGAAAAGTACGATATTCCGCTGCCGACCGACTATGACAGCTTTGTCTCTGCCTGTCAGGCGTTTGCGCAGGTGGGTGTGCGCGGCTTTACGGCGGATTATGCCTACGATTACACCTGCATGGAAACACTGCAGGGGCTGTCTGCCTCGGCGCTTGCCTCCTCCGCAGGGGTGAAGTGGCGCACGGCGTATTCCGACCCGGCCGATACGACCCGTGTGGGGCTGGATGAAACGGTATGGCCGCAGGTGTTTGCGCGGATGGAGCAGTTCATCACCGATACCGGGCTGAACCGCAGCGACCTTGAGAATAACTACGATACGATTGCAGAGCTGTTTGCAAATGAGCAGCTTGCCATGTATTTTGGTACCTCCGCCGGTGTGCAGCAATACCGCGACCAGGGGTTGGACACGGTTTTTATGCCGTTTTTTAATGATAACGGCGAGAAATGGCTGATGACCACGCCGTATTTTCAAATTGCGCTGAACCGCGAGCTGGAAAACGATGAGGCGCGCCGCAATAAGGCCATGCGGGTGCTGAAGGTCATGATGTCGGCCGATGCGCAGAACCTTGTCTGCGCCGGACAGGATACCTTGAGCTACAGTCAGGATGTGCCCCTGCGCTTTACCGATGCACTGAGCGATGTGCGGCCCGTGGTTGAAGAAAATCACATGTATATCCGCATTGCCTCCAACGACTTCTTTGCCGCCTCTCAGGAGGTTGTTTCCAAAATGATCGCGGGCGAGTATGACGCCGCGCAGGCCTACCGCGCCTTCAATGACCTGCTTATTGAGAAAGAGCCTACGCCCGATGAAACGGTCTTGACCGTACAGAAGGGCTATTCCGGCATCTTCCACAAAAACGGCGGCAATGCGTCTTATTCAGCTATGGCCAATACGATGCGCGGCATCTATGGCACCGATGTGCTGATTGCCGCTGCCAACAGCTTTACCGGCAATGTGCGGCAGGCGGAGTATACGAAGAAGGAAGCCGCCGCTATGGTAATGCCGAACAATCTCCGGTCCTACCGGTGCGAGATGACCGGCGCCGAGCTGAAGGAAACCGTCAAGGCCTTCGTGGAAGGCTATGAGGGCGGGTTGCCGGTATTCAACCGCGGCTCGCTGCCCGTTGTCAGCGGCATTGCCATTGAGGTACAGGAGAACGGCGGCAGCTATACGCTGACCGGTGTTACAAGGGACGGGCAGCCGGTGCAGGATGACGATACCTTTACCGTGTGTTGCCTTTCCGCGCCAAAGTATATGCAGCCCCTGCTGGCGGACGGCAGCAGTGCCTTTGAAGAAGAGGATATGACCGTCAAAAATGCATGGCTGGACTATGTTTGCGCAGGCAGCGCACTTCTTGCCGAGCCGGAAAGCTACATCGTTTTGAGGAATGAAAATGGCTGAGCAAAAGAAGGACGCCCGGTTTGGCCCGCGCATGAGCAAAAGTAAGAAGCACCGCATCAAAAGCTGGCTTGCCGCAGCGGTCGCCGTGCTGCTTGTGGTGGCTGCACTGGTTATTGCCGGTATCCAGTATTCAAAATTTGTGACGCAGACGATCTATGAGGAGAGCACCGCCCATCTGGTGGAGGTTTTGCACCAGTCCAACAAGATGCTGAATGAAACGGTCAACAAGAATATGACCTATCTGCATATGTGGTCCGGCTCTTTACAGCGTTTTTCTGATGAGCGAGAAATCCGTGAGTTTATGGAGGCTGCCCAGCAGGAAACCGGATTCACCGAGTTTTACTTCCTCTCGGCGGAGGGAAATTATATGACCGTGACCGGCGAGACGGGCTATCTTGGTCTGCAGGGCAATCTGGAGGAAAATATCTCGCAGGGGAACGATATAGTCATGAGCGCCGTCCTGCCCGGCAAGCCCCAGATGCTTGTATTTGCCTGCCCGGAGATACGGGGCAGCTATCAGGGCTTTGCCTATGATGCGATTGCCGTTGCCTATAATAATGAAGCAATCGTGAAGGTGCTGGATATTTCCGCCTTTCAGGGCAGCGCTATCCGCTATGTGGTCCACTCCGATGGGCGCATTGTCATCAATGGCAAGGCAGACCCGGAGTATACCATCTACAACCTTTTTGCTGTCCTGCAGGAGTATTTTGACCTGACGCAGGCAGAGACACGAGCGCTGGCAAGGGACTTTGAGCAGGGAAACAGCGGCTCAACGCGGGTGACGCTTGACGGTGTGAACTATTACCTGACCTATGTAAGCGTCAATGTGCAGGATTGGATGTTGGTGAGCCTTGTCCCGGCTGACATCGTAAACGCCGGCATGAATACGCTGCAATCCAGAACTGTGCTGATCGTGACGGCCTTTGCGCTCTGCCTTGCGGTGCTGGCCATCCTGCTGATCCTGCAAAAAAGCCATGTCAAGCTGCGCCGGAAAAATACTGAGCTTCTCTACCGGGAGGAGCTGTTTGCAAAGCTCTCTCTGAATGTGGACGATGTGTTCATGATGGTGGATGCAAAGACCGCCCGGGTGGATTATGTCAGCCCGAACATTGAGCGGCTGCTGGGCCTCCCGGAGCAGGCGGTACGGCAGGATATTGAGGTGCTGAAAAACCTGCACCCGAAGGATGCCCCGGACCGGGATAAAGATTTCTTAGCGGGCCTTATAAGCGGGCAGCAGCGCGAATGGAACTTTGATTTTATTCATCAGCAAACAGGGGAACACCGCTGGTTCCATAATATTGCCATGGGCAGTGATGTCGAGGGCAGACGCAAGTACATTCTTGTGTTGTCGGACCGAACCGCCGACAAAAAGGTGAATCAGGCGCTCTCGGAGGCTGTTCATGCAGCGGAAACTGCCAACCGTGCCAAGAGCACCTTCCTTTCCAATATGTCCCACGACATCCGCACCCCGATGAACGCCATCATCGGCTTTACTACACTGGCTGTCAGCAATATTGACAACAAAGAAAAGGTGCGGGACTATCTGGGCAAGATTCTCGCATCGAGCAACCACCTGCTTTCCCTTATCAACGATGTGCTGGATATGAGCCGCATTGAGAGCGGCAAGATCCATCTGGATGAAACCGAGACGAACCTGTCCGATGTGCTGCACGATTTGAAAACCATCGTCAGCGGGCAGATCCACGCCAAGCAGCTTGAGCTGTACATGGACGCAATGGATGTCACCGATGAGGATGTCTACTGCGATAAGACCCGGCTGAATCAGGTGCTTTTGAACCTGTTGTCCAACGCCATCAAGTTTACGCCTGCCGGCGGTACGGTCTCGGTGCGGCTCAAGCAGCTTACAGGTAAAAAGCGCGGCTGCGGGCAGTATGAAATCCGTGTGAAGGATAACGGCATCGGCATGAGCCCGGAGTTTGCCAAAAAGATATTTGAGCCGTTTGAGCGCGAGCGCACCTCCACGGTCAGCAGGACGCAGGGCACCGGCCTTGGCATGGCCATCACCAAAAACATCGTAGACATGATGGGCGGCAGCATAGAGATCCAGACGGAGCAGGGGAAAGGCACGGAATTTATTGTCCGTGTGCCGCTGCGTATCCAGTCGGAGCGTAAACCGGTCGAGAAGATCGCAGCGCTCGAGGGCGTGAAGGCGCTGGTGGTCGATGATGACTTCAACACCTGCGACAGCGTGACCAAAATGCTCATCAAGGTGGGTATGCGGTCGGAATGGACACTCTCCGGCAAGGAGGCCGTGCTGCGTGCGCGGCAATCGATGGAGATGGGCGATGCCTTCCATGCGTATATCATCGACTGGCGCCTGCCGGATATGAATGGTATTGAGGTCACCCGCCAGATTCGCGGCTTGGACGATGATACGCCGATTATTATTCTGACTGCCTACGATTGGTCGGATATTGAGGTCGAAGCCAGAGCCGCCGGTGTTACGGCGTTCTGCTCGAAGCCGATGTTCATGTCCGACCTGCGCCAGACGCTGATGACCGCCCTCGGCCAGAAGGTGACCGGGGAGGAGGAAGAACTGCTCCCCAACAAGAGCGAGGATTTCAAGGGCAAAAACATTCTGCTGGTCGAGGATAACGAGCTGAACCGTGAGATTGCGATGGAGATTCTGGGCGAGTACGGCTTCCGGGTCGATACGGCAGAAAACGGCGCTGTGGCCTTGCAAAAGGTAAGCACCTCCGTGCCGGGCTGCTATGATCTGGTGCTGATGGATGTGCAGATGCCGATCATGGACGGCTATGAGGCCACGCGGCAGATTCGCGCGCTGGAAAACCCGGCCCTTGCCGGCATCCCGATCCTTGCCATGACCGCCAACGCCTTTGAGGAAGATAAAAAGAGCGCGCTCGACTGCGGCATGAACGGCTTCCTCTCCAAGCCAATCATCATTGAAGAATTGGTGCATGAGCTGCAGAAGATTCTGTAAAAAAACAAATAGCAAATAAAATTGCGGCTGTATCGTAAGATACAGCCGCGCTTTTGTATATACGCTGTTCCTGTCGCAGAGAAGGTAGGGGCGAGCATTGCTTGCCCGCAGGCTTGACGCAAAGGCTTATTCCGCTGTCGGGCGCTGGGCGTTTTTGCCGGTCAGCGCAGCAATAACCTTTACAAGCAGCTTGCTGTCAATAGGCTTTGTGATATGCTCATCCATACCGGCTTCTTTCGATTTCAGCCGATCCTCGGTGAAAGCATTTGCCGTCATGGCGATAATGGGGATCGTTTTTGCGTCCGCCCGGTCAAGCGCACGAATTTGCCGCGTGGCCTCATAGCCATTCATGACCGGCATCAGGACATCCATAAGGATGGCGTCAAATTCGCCGGACGCACTTTTTGCAAAGAGGGTGACGGCCTGCTGGCCGTCCCACGCCTTCGTGACCGTGGCACCTTCGTTCTGGATCAGGAACTCGGCAATTTCCATGTTCAGCTCATTATCCTCGACCAGCAGGATATGCAGCCCGCGGATGGACCCCGCAGGGGCGGATGGCTCGGGCGTATGGCTGTCGGCCTGAGTGTCGATCTTAAAGGGAATCGTGATTACAAAGGTTGTGCCTACGCCCTGCGTGCTTTCAAAGCTGATGGTGCCGCCCATTTTCTCGGCAAGGCTCTTTGCGATGGACATGCCAAGACCGGTGCCGCCGAATTTGGACGCGCCGCCCTTCTGCTCCTGCGTAAAGGGCTCGAAGATACGCTGCTGAAATTCCTCACTCATGCCGATGCCGTTGTCCTCACAGACGAACTGCAGCGTTGCGATGCTGCTGTCAGCCGAGGGCAGTTCGCGGGTGTACAGATAAATATGACCGTGATCCCGGTTGTACTTGACCGCGTTGGACATGATGTTCATCAGCAGCCGCTTGAGATGGACCGGACTGCCGATCAGATTGCGATGCTCAATGGTTCTTCCCTTGTGCGCCACCGTGATATTGCGTTCGTCCGCAAGGCGGCCGACTACGCCGGTGACCTCATCAAGGAGGGTTACAACATCAAACGGCTTTTCCTCAAGTTGAATCTCGCCCGATTCCAGCTTGCTCATGTCAAGAACTTCACTGACAAGCTCAAAAAGAATGTCAGAAGCCTCCCGAATTTTCTGGCGGCATTCCGCCTGTTTTTGCAGATCATCGCTGTAATGCTCTGCAACATCAAGCATACCGCTGATGCCGTTGATCGGCGTGCGGATGTCATGGCTCATGCGCTGCAAAAATTCCGTCTTGGCGCGGTTGGCGGCCTCGGCCTTTTTGACCTCCTCCAGCAGGTTTTTCTGGTACTCCCGCTCCTTTTCCTCCTGCTTACGGAGGCTTTTCAGCTTGTCCCTGCGCAGCAGCTGCCAGATCATCAGCAGCACGCTCAGATAGCCAAGTACAAAAACGGCCAAACTCTGGGGCAGTGTGCGGAAGGTGATGGTGTCGGGAATATAAGCGTAGATATAGTGATCGCGCTGGCGCAGCATGATGCCGTAGGAACGCACACCGTCAACATTCAGATGCATCAGGTGCCTGCTGTCGGCATTTTTCTTTAAGGTCTGGATCGCATCATGTGTATTTGAACTTTGCCCAATCAGCGCAGTGTCGTTGGATGCAATGATCACGCCGCCATCGGTTATGATGATCGTTCCATCAGTGGCCTTCTGGTAGCCGCTCAGCAGGCTCTGCAGTGTCAGGGTATAGCGGTTTGCAAATTCAGCAGAGGTATAATAGAAGGTGACAATAACGCCGGGCGCATCCCTGCGCGCGCAGGCAGACATATCAATGTGTGAGCCGTCGTTATGATTGATCCGCTGCGAATAGACCTTTTCGTCATGAATGGCGGTATCCAGAATAATATCCCGGTTAAGATTGCCGTGGACCCTCGCCAGCGCGCGGTCATCTGAGCTGTATTCACACACGGTATTTCCGTCCGGGTCCAGCACGACAATGCCCGTCAGCCACAGCTGCTCGGTACTCTCCCGCAGCAGCTTACGGGTAAGCTCCTGCCCGGCCGCGGTCTCGGCCTCAATATTTATGCTGACCTGACGGGTGCTCTCGATGGAGCGCAGCAGGCTTTTGGATTCGGACGCCTCATTATAATAGGTATAGGTTGCGCATTGGATCTTGACATAATTTACGGTGTCCAAAAGGTTGGCCTGCTCGCGGGCCTTATCACTCTGAAAGAGCGACAGCGCGACAAGGCAGAGCAGACATATTCCCAGCAGCGCCCCGCAGATCCAGAATTTTTTGCCCGGGGCAGCAGATTTAGTTGTCTTTTTCAAGAGTATCCACCTCAAGGTATTTTTCCGGCTCATCAAGATACTTTCCGATGATTTTCAAGGAAGTGCCGTCCTGCCGCATTTCCTCCAGAGTGCGGTCAAGCTCTTGGCAAAGACCGCGGTCATCGTTGTTTGCAAAGGCAACGCCGATGCCGACCGTCATAAGAGGATCTTCCAAAATGCGGAATTTGGCATCGTAATCCTTCATATACTGCACGACGGATTCCTCGTGCGCGCCCACCGCATCGGCATAGCCTTTTTCCAGAAAGGTGAAGATCAGCTCTCTGTGGCCAAGGCTGATGAGGTTGCCAAGCTTGGGGATCCGCTCGTCAGTGTGCTTCAGAAAGATGCCCTCCGGCTTTGTTGTGGACTGAACAGCAAGGTTTTTGCCGGCGAGATCCTGCAGGGTATAGATATCGCTGCTCTCGTTCACGGCAACAACCTGGCGGCTTGCTATATACGGACCGGCCCACTGGTAATCGTCCAGTCGTCCCTCCATAGAAAAGCAGCCCATGATGCAGTCGATAGCGCCGCTCTCAACGAGTTCCTTCTTTTTCTCCCAGTCGATCTGTACGATCTCGACCCGGTAGCCCATCCTTGAGAAGGCCTCGGTGGCCAGCTCGACATCAATGCCGGTCGGGTTGCCGTCCTCATCGAGATAGTTGTACGGCGGGTAGCTGTCACTGCCCAGCTTTATGACAGGCAGGTCAGACGCTCCGCTGGTGCTGCTTGCCGTGCTGCAGCCGGTAAGGAGCGCGGCTGCCATAAAAAGCGAAATCACAGCAACAAGAATTTTCCTGATTTTCATCACTTGTATCCATTCTGCCCGGTCTATGCCGGGCTTTGCGCATACCCAAATATGTGACCCGGTATGCGGCAGGTAAAGATTAAGACAAAATAACAGAGTTATTATAGCACACAATCGTGATTTTTCAAGAGCAGAATGTAGGTGCCGTATCTGTATACGGTAAAGAAAAAGTAAAATATACCTGTGCGGTGCTGTGCATAGCAATTTGATTAGACACAATGCGGCAAATCGCACAAATGTATTTACTATTATGCGGTAATTCTGGCTATAAGAGCAAAAGCAAAATGAATTCCTATAAACATATTGACATAGTAGGTAAATGGGTGTATCATACACCCATCGAATCCAAACAACTACCGCGAAGGGAGAAGTCACGATGTACCGTATCAGCAAAATTGCATCCATCATGTGTTGTCGAATGCCGTGTTGCCGGGCAAACTGTATGGCCGCGGTGCATTCGCTCTGTTCGCGCTGCACCGATGTAGGGCACCCGCATTGCGGGTGAAGCCATATACCGTACCTGCCCGGCCGCTTCTGTTAAGCGCCGGGCATTTTTGTATCCTGATGTAAAAACAAACGATAGACGACCGATATAAAGGAGAAATTGAGTATGAAACGCATTGTTAAAAAGACCGCCGCCGCTCTGCTGGCCTTCACCCTGACCGCCGCTGTTTTTTCCGGGTGCGGCAGTACCGCCTCCTCCGCTGCATCGGCAGACGCAACGGCTGAAAGCACCTTTGCTGCGAGCGCAGAGGGCGGGGAACTGGAAAAGGTTAAGGCCGCCGGCAAGCTGGTCATCGGCGTCGAGGGTACCTACCCGCCGTTCACCTACCACGATGATAGCGGCGAGCTGACGGGGCTTGACATTGAGCTGGGCAAGGCATTGGCCGAAAAGCTTGGTGTCGAGGCAGAGTTTCAGGAGGCTGCGTGGGATTCGCTGCTCATCGGCATCGACTCCGGCCGGTTTGATACGGTTATCAACAGCGTCAGCATCACCGATGAGCGCGCCGAAAAATACGATTTTTCCGACCCCTATTATTATGAAGCGCGCCGCGTTGTCGTGCGGGCCGATGATGACAGCATCCAGACGCCGGAGAACTTAAAAGGCAAGAAGATCGCCACAAACGCTACGAACGCCTTCATCCCGTGGTATGAGGCGCAGGGCGCAGAGATCGTCGGCGTCGACACCAGCTCTGAGGCTATCGACCTTGTGCTTTCCGGCCGCGCAGACTTCCTCGGCACCAGCGTACCGGTGCTGAACGCCTATCTGGACGAGCATCCCGATGCAAAGGATAAGCTGAAGGAGGCCTTCGTCATCCCGGATTCCGAGGATGTCATTGCCATTCCCGTCCGCAAGGGGGAGACCGAATATCTGGATGCCATCAACGCCGCGCTTGCAGAGCTGCGCGAGGAAGGCAAGCTGAAGGAGATCTCTGAAAAGTATCTGGGCGGTGACTATACCGAGTCCGCGTATCAATAACTGTATTACAGGCAAGGTGAAACACAATGACGGAAAGATTGGCGGAGATCCTGATCTCCTCGTTCCCGCGGCTGGTGCTCTACTGCTTTAAGGCCACCATCCCGCTGACGGTATGCATCTACGCGCTGAGCCTTGTGCTGGCGTTTGCACTGGCACTGATCCAGGTGCAGAATGTCCGCATCCTCAAGCAACTGGCCCGCGTCTATGTTTGGGTGTTCCGCGGCACACCGCTTATCGTCCAGATGTATATCATCTTCTTCGGTCTGCCGTCACTGGGTATCACGCTGGATGCGTTTCCCTCAGCGGTCATCGCATTCTCGCTGAATTACGCCGCTTATATGTCCGAAACGATACGCGCTGCGATCCAGTCCGTGCCGGAGGGACAGTGGGAGGCTGGGTATATGATCGGCCTGAGTTCCGGTCAGATCATGATGCGGGTCATTCTGCCGCAGGCGGCGCGGGTCGCGTTCCCTACGCTGTTCAGCTCGCTGATCGGCCTGACGAAGGACAGCTCGCTGGCGGCGAGCATCACGGTGGTCGAGGTGTTCAAGACCGCCCAGCAGATCGCAGCCCGCACATTTGAGCCGTTTGCGCTTTACTGCGAGGTAGCCCTTGTCTACCTGCTCTTAAACACCGTACTTACCTTACTGCAGGGCGTGCTGGAAAAACGCCTTGCGTGGAATACACCAAAACAAATTGCACAGCTTGGAAAGGAGCCTGCTTAATTATGGCTATTATCAGTGAGATCAACCCCGAGACTGCCCCCGCAAGCATTCAGAAGATTATTGCCGACCATCTGGCCGAGGGTCACGCGCTGACCGCAGAAAAGCGCACGCTGCTGCACAATGCAGCTGCGTTCAACGCCGTGGAGGCCGGTTCCTATGCGCTGGATGATGAGCTGCAGCGGCTGATCGGCAAGCGTGCAGCAGACTTTTTTGAATATGCCATCTCTCAGACGAACGGCTGCCTTGTGTGCAGCATCTATTTCCGCAACCTGCTCAAGAAAAACGGTATCGACTTTGATGCTTTTGAGTTTACCGAGAAGGAGCAGATTCTCATCGATTACGGGCAGGCCATTGCGGAGGACCCCAAGCATGTGCCGCAGGAGCTGTTTGATAAGCTGAAAGCAAACTTTACCGAGGAGGAGATCGTAGTGATCACCGCCATGGGTGTGATGATGATCGCCAACAACTATTTTAACGATATTCTCGGTGTGACGCCGGATAAACTGGTCTGACAATAAAAGGAGCCTGCCCATGTTGGAAGTAAAGGATCTGCATTGCAGCTACGGCACGACCCAGGTGCTGAAGGGCGTTGACATTCGTGTCAACAACGGGGAGGTCATCTCGATACTGGGCAGCAGTGGGTCCGGCAAGACCACCCTGCTGCGGTGCATCAGCTTTTTGCAAAAGGCCGACAGCGGCACCATCCGGTTTGATGACTTTGAAAAGGATATTACAAAGCTTCGCCATAATGAGATCCGTGCCCTGCGGATGAAGATGGGCTATGTGTTCCAGAACTTCAACCTTTTCCGCAACATGACGGTCAGGCAGAATGTGCTGGAGGGGCTGATCACCGCCCGCGGCGTAGACCGGGCCGAAGCAGAGCAGACCGCAGACGAGATGCTGGAAAAGGTCGGGATGCTCCATCGGAAGGATTTTTACCCGGACCAGCTTTCCGGCGGGCAGCAGCAGCGTGTGGCCATCGCCCGGGCCATCGCATTCCGGCCAGAGGTACTGCTTTTCGATGAGCCTACCTCGGCGCTGGACCCCGAGTTGACCCGCGAGGTGCTGAATACCATCACCCAACTGGCTGCCGATGGACTTACGCTGGTGGTCGTCACCCATGAGATGGGCTTTGCCCGCAATGTGTCCGACCGCATCATCTTTATGGAAAACGGCATTGTGGCGGAGGAAGCCCCCGCCAAGGAGTTCTTCCTGCATCCGAAGCAGGAGGCAAGCAAGCGCTTTCTGCGCACGGTCACGGATGATTTCGATTACAGCATCTGACAGGGGAGGAAAGGCAGTATGGCAGGGGTGGTACATTCCATTGATGAACTGGTGGGTCATACGCCGCTGATGGAGCTTGACCGTTTTGAACGGCAGCAGCACTGCGGGGCGCATATCCTCGCAAAGCTGGAATTTTTTAACCCGACCGGCAGCGTTAAGGATCGCGCGGCGCTGGCGATGATTCAAGCGGCCGAACAAAGCGGGGCGCTGAAGCCGGGCGGAACCATTGTGGAGCAGACCAGCGGAAACACCGGCATCGGGCTGGCGGCATTTGCCGCTGCACGAGGCTACAGGATGGAGATCTTTCTTGAGCGCGGTGCCTCGCTGGAGCGCCGATTGATCCTGCAGGCCTACGGCGCACGGCTGCTGGACTATAAGGATGCAATCGGCCTGCGCCCCGAAGCAGAGCGCAGCCACCCATGGCAGGAGCCGGAGCGCGAGGCAACTCTGGCGGAAATCGCCGCCTATTGCAGACGCACGGGGGCGTATTTCAACAATCAGGCAGCCAACCCGGCCAACCCGGAGGCGCATTTCCGCACAACAGGGCCGGAGATCTGGCAGGATGCCGGCGGCAATGTGGATGTGCTGGTCTGCATGGCAGGCACAGGCGGTACAGGCAGTGGCACGGCGCGGTATCTGCGCAGCCGCAACCCCGGGCTGCGGGTCGTGCTGGTGCAGCCCCATCCAGACTCCCGCCTGACGCCGGAGCATCCGGATGTGCAGATCATCGACGGTGTTCTGCCGGCCTACGGTGTGCCGGAAGAAGAACTGTCGGAGTATCTGACACCGGATTGGAGCGATGAATACATCAATGTCCGCACGGCCGAGGCCTACGCAACGGCCCATGATGTCCTGCATACGGAGGGACTGTTTCTCGGCACATCGGCGGCGGCTGCACTGCATGCCGCCGTGCAGGTCGGACAGCGTGCGGAATATGCAGGCAAAAGCATCGCAGTCATTCTGCCGGACAACGGTATGAAATATCTGTCCACACCCATGTATCAACAGACTATATAAGGGGGATACAACCATGAGAATCGGCAATGTAGGTATTTTTGTAAAGGATTTAGCGGGTGCACGAAAATTCTTTGAGGATTACTTCGGCGCAACGCTGCTGAAAACCTATAACGAGGAGGAAAACAACTACTACTCCGACATCCTGCAGCTGGATGAGGGTGCATGGATCGAGCTGATGACAAAGCCTGAGATCGTAGATGCCCCCAAGAATCTCAACCGCACGGGGCTTGCCCATATCTGCATCAAGGTGAACAGTCGGCCGGAGTTGGACCACATCATCCAAAAATTCAAGCAGGACGGCTATAAGATCCAGTATGAGTCGTCCAACCCGACCGGCGGCGGTGAAGTGCGTGCCGTGACCTTTGAGGACATTGTGCTGGAAGTCAACTACACGCCGGAGGCGTAAAGCAAACAGGGCGGGGGAGAGTGACCGCCCGGAATACCCAACAGGGAGAGTGGTACTATGAGTTTATCTATCGAGAGCCGACGTATCCATCTGGAGGGGGACGATCCCGCCCCAGAACGCCGCCTTTCTGGCGGCGCTTTCGACAAAGAGCGCCAAGGCCGAGACCACGGATGAGATCGGCGCCTATGTAAAAAGCATGAAGGATGCGCTTTAATGCCGGGACGATTGCAATCCGCAGCCTAAAGCGGTATAATGTGGCACAAGCTTTGATGAAAATACAGGCACAAAGACCGTGTGTCGAAAGCCTGATAAAAGGAGACTTGAGATGGACCGCCGCATTGTGACTGCCGCACAGATGAAAGAAATTGAACGGGCTGCAAATGAACGGGGAATCCCATACCTGCAGATGATGGAGAATGCGGGCCTTGCTGCCTACGCGCAGCTGCGGGCACGATTCCCGCAAGCGGCATCACTGCTTGTTGTTTGCGGTAAGGGAAACAACGGCGGTGACGGCTTTGTGCTTGCCCGCGCGGCTGCTCTAGACGGTTGGCAGGTGACGGTCCTGCTGGCGGAGGGCGAGCCGAAAACACCTGATGCCATAACCAATTATGCACGCCTGGAGGGCCTTCAGATCGCCGTCTGCCGCGATGCTGCAGCTCTGGAGCTGCAGCACTTCAGGGTGGTGGCGGATGCCTTGTACGGCACCGGATTCCATGGCAGTCTGCGCCCGGCCGGACGCGCCGCCTGCGCGCTGATACATTGCGCGCATGAGGCGGGAGCATTTGTGTTGGCCCTCGATCTGCCAAGCGGTATTGCAACCGATACCGGCGAAGTCGCCGAGGGGGCTGTCAGTGCCGATTTGACCGTGACATTCGACAGCTATAAACCGCTGCATGCTGCCAAAAATTCTGCCGTGTACTGCGGTGAGATCGTATGTGCAGATATTGGCATTAGATGTTTGGACGATGCAGGGGCATAAGTAAATTACGAAGATAATGGACTTGCATCTGGTACAGTGTATTTTTCTTTCATTATTTTCGTGTGCGCGTGAAGCAACTCCAGTGCCTTTGTCTGTATGCGGGAAAGGTCTGCTTGGTTTGTATGTGCGAATGCAAGTTTGATTTGCGCACAGGCCAGTGCATGACTATCCTTGCTCTTTCGTGCATCCGCTGTCGACAGGAACTTTTGCAGCAATCCTAAATCGCTGCAGTAATGCAGCTCCACCAGCTTTGCCCGGTATTCTAACTCTGCGGGAGTGATTCCCGGGAATCGCTTCATGTCAACGGTGTGCTGTGCCTCGTGCTTTAAAAGAGATACAAGAAAACGTTCACTTTCAAAATCATACGCCTGCTCGATGCAGTTGATCGTTCCATCGGGCGAAGCCCAGCCGCCCGTACCCTGCTTGCCGAAGGTCAGATAATCCAGCCAACTCCGGAACACGAAGCCTTTCAGAATGTTGACGGTGTATTCGGCTGTACCATCCGGCAATTCGACACGGTAGACGGTCGGAACCGTGTCACGCCAGACATACGGGCCGTAATAGCCCTGTGTTTTCCCGAAAAGTGCATGATAGCCGTTTGCTTCAAACACGGACTGAAGCTGTTCGACTAAAGTATCTTCATCGGCATACGGCATATTCAGAAGATGCTTCAGCCCGGTCAACAGCTTGTCTGCGGCCTCCGCCTCCGGTAAGCCGCAATAAAAGGTGTCCCGGAAATATACCTGATACAACCGCAAAACAGCGTTGAGCATGTCCGGTATTTCGTAGTTTCGGTATTTACAATCTTCAAAGATTGCGGTATACGCGGGAAGAATCTCCTTGCACTCCTCATGGATGCGCATATAGGCAAGAGCGCCTTTCATGTCTCCGTTGAGAAAAAATTGGCTGATCTGCATAGCTACTCCCTTTAAAGGCAATCGGCGGTCTTTTATGGCTGGCTGCCGTCATATAAGTTGATTTTCTTTTTATAATACACAAATCCCACAAAATCTGCAAGCGCCCAGCCGATGGGAACGGACCACCAGATGCCGGTTACGCCGATGGAGGGCAGGGAGGACAGCAGGTAGGCGAGGGCAACGCGGGTGCCCAGCGAGATGACGGTAAGCACAACGCTCATGCCCGGCTTTCCCAATGCGCGGTAGAGGCCATACAGCAAAAACAGGCAGCCGATACCGCAGTAAAACGAACCCTCAATATGCAGATACCGCACACCCTCACGCAGAATTTCGGTTTCCCCGGCATCGACAAAAAGCAGCATCAGTGGTTTGGCAAATGCGCAGACAAACGCGGACAGCACCACGCAGAAGGCAGCCGAAATCAAGACAGCGCTTTTCAGACCCGAGCGTATGCGGTCGTTTTGCTTTGCACCGTAGTTCTGCGCAATAAAGGTGGAGAAGGCGTTGCCGAAATCCTGCACCGGCATATAGGCAAAGGCATCGATTTTTACGGCAGCAGCAAAGGCTGCCATCACAACGGGGCCAAAGCTGTTCACAAGCCCCTGTACCATAAGAATACCGAGATTCATCACCGACTGCTGGACACAGGTCAGCGAGGAATAGGAGAATATTTCCCGGACCCTCTGTGCGCGTAAGGTGCGCGGCCTTGCAACCGAGCGCACCTGCGGAAAGCGCACCCAAGTGTAGACGGCAATACCCACACCGGAAATATACTGCGCAATCACGGTGGCCTGTGCAGCACCCGCGACCGCCTTGTTTAACCCTACAACAAACCAGAGATCCAGTACGATGTTCAGCACCGAGGAAACCGCCAAAAAGACCAGCGGGATCACTGAATTGCCGATGGCCCTTAAATACGAAGCAAAAAAGTTGTACAGGAAAATGGCGGGTATCCCTAAAAAGACGAGGAACAGGTAGACGCGCATATCGCCCCAAACCTCGGCAGGGACCCGCAGAAAAATACGAAGCCCGTCAAGGCATGCAAAGGCGATAAGGTTCAAAAGCACGGTGATAAGCACAATGCAATAAAATGATGCGCAGAGGCTTTCCCGCAGGGAGGAATCGTCCCGCTGCCCGAAACGCATGGAAAACAGCGCGCCGCTGCCCATGCAAAGCCCCAGAATGACCGAGGTCAAAAAGGTCATCAGCGTAAAGGCAGACCCGACTGCCGCCAAGGCGTTTCGTCCCAAAAATTGCCCGACGATAAGCGTGTCAGCGATGTTATAGCACTGCTGCAGCAGGTCACCCAAAATCATGGGGATGGCAAACAGAAGCATTGACCGCACGACAGGACCCTTTGTTAAATCTCGGTTCATAACGAATCCTCACAAAACGAAAGTTGATAATTACGGATCGCAACTATTATAGCGCGGCAAAGACGGCGCGTCAACGGCATATTTACTTTTGGAAAGAATGGTGCTATGATACGCATAGAAAGTTTACAGACGGAGGGAACGCTATGTATCTGGACGGGCTGGACACACTGGATCAGAAAATCGTACGGCTGCTCATAGAAAATGCGCGCATTTCCTACTCGGACATCGGGGAGAAAATCGGCATATCCAGAGTCGCGGTGAAGGCAAGGATCCAGACGCTGGAGCAAAAGGGCATCATTGAGGAGTATACGACCGTCATAAACCCGCAGAAAATCAGCGGTGCGGTGTCCTGCTATTTCGAGATTGAGACAGCGCCCGACTGTCTGGCACAGGTCACGCAGATTTTGGACCGGCACGACACTGTCACGCAGATCTACCGCGTGACCGGCAGGGATAAGCTGCATGTTCACGCCGTGGCGGCTTCTGCAGAGGAAATGGAAACATTTTTGCACACAGTCATCGACACCCTGCCCGGTGTGCAGAGCTGCAGCTGTAATATGATTTTGTCGCGCATCAAGGATATAAAAGGGCTGCGCTTATAAAGGGCGTCTTGTACCATGCGGCGCAAAAGGCCACATACCGAGCTGATATGCTTGATCCGCTATTCTAAATGTATCTAATCTTTAGGGAGGCAACTGCCTATGCAGCCGTTATCTGACCGTACTGCCGGTTTTACGGATTCTGTCATCCGCCGAATGACCCGTATCTCCAATAAATATGGAGCGGTAAATCTTTCACAGGGGTTTCCGGATTTTGACCCGCCGAAGGAAATTTTGGACCGTCTGGCCGAGGTCGCCCATGAGGATTACCACCAGTATTCCATCACTTGGGGCGCACAGAATTTCCGCGAGGCTCTGGCTGCAAAGCAGACGCACTACATGGGCCGCGCCATCGACCCGGACAGTGAGATCGTTGTAACCTGCGGCAGCACCGAGGCGATGATGACCGCTATGATGACGGTAACGAACCCGGGGGATAAGGTTGTCATATTCTCACCGTTTTATGAGAATTACGGTGCGGACACGATTTTGAGTGGTGCGGAGCCGATTTATGTACCACTGACACCGCCTGCTTTCAACTTCGATCCGGAGGTGTTGGAGGATGCTTTCCGCCAGCATCCCAAGGCGCTTATTTTATGCAATCCATCAAACCCCTGCGGAAAGGTGTTCACGCGTGCGGAGCTGGAAACCATCGCTGCATTGGCGAATAAATACGATGTCTATGTCATCACCGATGAAGTTTATGAACATATCGTCTATGCGCCGCACACCCACACATATTTTGCAACTCTGCCCGGCATGTGGGAGCGGACGATCTCCTGCTCATCGCTGTCCAAAACATATTCTGTAACAGGCTGGCGGTTGGGCTATGTCATCGCACCCGCGCCCATCATCGAGCGCGCAAAAAAGGTACACGACTTTTTGACGGTCGGCGCAGCAGCCCCATTACAGGAGGCCGTTATACCCGGCTTGAAATTCGGGCAGGACTATTACGATGATTTGCTGCAAAAATATACCCATAAGCGAGATCTGTTCTGCAAAGGCTTGGACGATTTGGGCCTTGTCCACAACATCCCGCAGGGGGCGTATTATGTGATGCTGGACATCTCTGCGTTCGGTTATGACAGCGATCTGCAATTCTGTGAGGATCTGGCTGCCAAGGTCGGCGTAGGTGCGGTACCGGGCTCCAGCTTTTTCCGGGAGCCGGTCAATCATTTGATCCGTTTCCACTTTGCCAAGAAAGATGATACTCTGAACGAGGCACTCAACCGTTTGGAAACACTGCGAGAAAAAATCCCTGAAAAATGAACAAAGTAAAAACAAGAGGAAATGAAAGCGCCTCTGCCGATACCCAACCGGCAGAGGCTTTTTGCATGCAAGGATAACCGCGCGCTTTGCAAGTATCTTTGCCCCATCACGGTGTTTCTCAAACCGATGAGTTACTTTTCGCTTCTTCGTGTCCAAAGGTATGGCCCACAAAACCCTATTCTAGGATGGCGCTTACGACCAGCCTGAAAAAAACCAATGTCCGTCTTTTGGCAGCAGAAATGATTATAGTATGATGCAATGAGCAGAGCAGTGTTTTGTCGTGGCAGGCTGGTTTGGACTAAGGCAACACCGCATAATTCCCGCCTTACGGCTTAAGCACCGCTCCGGCGGATCTCCGCGCCAAGAGCCGCCGCAAGCGGCGGTTGCGCTCCGAAGCGCCTCGCTGCGGCTCGGTGTGCGGCACGGCATCTGCGTTGCCAAAATGCTCGATAATACACAAAGTATTATCTGCGCTTTTGGCTTAGCAGCTGCTGCACCTCGCTCGCCGTATCGGCACTTAGAATTATGCGGTCTTGCCCTAAAAATCTTCTGTCGATGCCGCAATAAACCTAACAATCGAAAGCAAAATTCCAAAAATCCTGTGCTTTCACATGAATCGTAGAAAAACACTTGCGTTTCTTGTGCAGTCTGCTATAATAACAACATCATCCAGAAGATGAACGGGACAAAGGGGTCGCGTACTTACCAAAGTATGCGGCCCCTTTTCCTATAGCACAAAGGCGTGCAGTACCTGTCACAGGGCTGCACGCCTTTTGTTTTGGATGAAAGAGGGCATATCAGAGAAACGGAAAGAGAGGGTCACACCATGAAAAAGCGTACTAGAGTTTTAGCACTTACCGTGGCAGCCGCCATGTCCGCAAGTCTGTTGGCAGGCTGCGGCTCCAGCGCCCAGCAGGGCGAAGCGGCCGCTTCCAGTGAGGCCCCGGCCAGCACCACTGCCGCAGCGGATGGCGAGGAAGACAACATCATTCGTGTGGGCGTTGTCTGCTCGATGACCGGCGGATCCGCCATTTACGGCGAGGGCGCACAGAACGCCATTGATATGGCCGTCGAGGAGATCAACGCCGGGGACTCCGGCTATAAGATCGAGATCGTCAACGGCGGCAAGGTCGCAGACGATGCCAAGGACGCCAAGCAGGCCATGAACGCCTATAACAAGGTCATGGCGGACTCTCCGGAGGCCATCGTCGGCAGCTTCTTCTCCTCGGTCACGCTGCCCATGGCAGAGCAGGCCTCCAAGGACGGTATGCTGCTGCTGGCGACCGGCGCAACCAACGCCGACGTTACCTTAAAGGGCGACACGATCTTCCGCAACTGCTTCATCGACCCGTATCAGGGCAAGATGGCAGCGCTGTTCGCCAAGGACAAGGGCTTTACCAAGGCCGCGGTCATCTACGCCAAGGACGATGACTACTCCAACGGTCTGAAGGATGCCTTTATTGAAAACTGCGAGGCCAACGGCATCGAGGTCGCCTACACCGGCGAGTGCATGTCCACCGATACCGACTTCTCCTCGCAGGCAGCGCAGGCCGTGGCCAGCGGTGCAGAGCTTTTGTATTATCCCTGCTTCCTTGACACCGTTCCGCTGCTGGTCGGTGCAGCCCGCAATGCAGGCTTTACCGGCGCGATCATGGGCGGCGATGCCTGGGATGGCTGCGACATCACCGGCCTTGCCGCACAGTTTGAGGATTGCTACTTCACGAACCACTACTCCAGCGAGGATACCGCCCCGGCTGTCCAGAACTTCGTGCAGAAGTACACCGAAAAGTACGGCACCGAGAGCCTGAACGCCTGCGCCGCCCTGTATTATGACGCTATGTACATGCTGGTGCAGGCCGCTGAGAATGCAGGCGGCACCGACACGGCCAGCCTTGTCAAGGGCATGACCGGCATGAGCTTCACCGGTGTCGGCGGCGACATCACGCTGGACGAGAACGGCGACGCGATCAAGAGCATTGCCATCAACACCTTCGTGGACGGCGCAGTCAAGTGGACGGAAACGCTCGGCGCTGACGGCAAGGTCGTTTCCAAGGCTGAATAAAAAGTAAAGTCCAAAGACGAATGGGAGAGGTACACGGTGGTGCTGCAACCCGCAAGGAACGCCTGCCGTGTACATTTCTTTTTTTGAAACACCGTAGGAAAGGGGAATGGACCACAAATGAGCTTCTCATTGTTTTTCCAAAGTCTGATCAATGGATTGAACCAGGGCGCGATTTACGCACTGATTGCCCTTGGCTACACAATGGTCTATGGCATCATCCGCATGATCAACTTCGCGCATGGTGATTTTATCATGATTGGCGCATACACGCTGTTCTACACGATTCCGCTGATGGTCAACGCAGGTATGCCGGCCTGGCTGGCGGTCATTGTCGCCATCGCTGTCTGCGCGGTCGTGGGCGTGCTGGTGGAAACGTTCGCCTACCGCCCCGTGCGCAAGGCCGGGCCGATGTCGGCACTGATCACGGCGCTGGCAATGAGCATCTTCCTTGAGAACCTGGCCATGGTGCTGTTCGGTGCCAAGCCGCACAATGTGCAGGCCATCTTCAGCCTGCCGACCGTCACCGTGGGCGGTGTGGCGCTGCCGCTGAATGTGCTGCTGACCATCGCCATCGGGCTTGGCATCATGATCGCGCTGCAGCTGTTCGTCAAGAAAACCAAGCTCGGCAAAGCGATGCGCGCCGTGCCGCAGGATAAGGATGCGTCAACTTTGGTAGGCATCAATGTCAACAAAATTATCACCACGACCTTCGCCATCGGTTCGGGGCTGGCGGCGGTGGCGGCGCTGATGTACTGCGCCACCTATCCACGCGTCACGAACGACATGGGCTCGATGATGGGCATGAAGGCCTTCATCGCAGCCGTCCTCGGCGGCATCGGCATCATCCCCGGCGCGATGCTGGGCGGCATCCTTATCGGGTTGATTGAAATTTTTGTCAAGCTGTTTGCCCCCGGCTGGTACGAGGCTGTGACCTACGGCACGCTGATCGTCATTCTGCTGGTGAAGCCTTCCGGCATTTTGGGCAAGAATGTCGGCGAAAAAGTGTAAGGGAGCGTGAACGAGATGACGAAACGACGGCTGGCCTCCTACGGGCTGAACTTAGTGGGCGTTGCGCTGCTGTATGCGCTGTTCACGCTGGCTTTTGCCTGTAACGCCTTCGGCAAAAGCACGACCTATATTCAAGGCATCTGCACGACTGCCTGCTACACGATCATCATGGTCACTTCGCTGAACTTGGTCGTGGGCTTCATGGGCGAGTTTTCGATGGGGCACGCGGGCTTTGTCTCGGTGGGCGCGTATGTCTCGGCCATTGTGTCCGGCGCGCTGGCCGGGCACGGGCTTTCGGATCTGGCGCTGCTGCTCGTCGCCATTCTGGCGGGCGGGCTGGCCGCGGGGCTGATGGGCGTGGCGGTCGGCATCCCGGCGCTGCGCCTGCGGGGCGACTACCTCGCCATCGTCACAATGGCCTTTGCCGAGATCATCCGCGTCTGCTTCTGCAACTTTTCCATCACCGGCGGCGGCAAGACGATGAGCGGCATCCTCAAGCTCGCGACGTTTGACCGCGCGTTCTGGATCATGGCAGTCTGTGTGACGATCATGTTCCTGTTTGTGCGCAGCCGCTTCGGCCGCACGGTGCAGGCCATCCGCGAGGATTACATCGCAGCGGCGGCCTCCGGCATCAACGTGACCTATTACAAGGTGCTGACCTTTGCCATTTCGGCGTTCTTCGCGGGCATCGGCGGCGGCGTCTACGCCCACTATATGACGGCGATGATCCCCACGAACTTCAACTTCAACTATTCGGCCGAGCTGCTGAGCGAGGTCATCATCGGCGGCACTGGCTCGCTGACCGGCTCCATCATCGGCGCGGCGTTTTTGTCCAGCCTGCCGGAGCTGATGCGCGATTTCTCCACCTACCGTATGCTGGCCTACTCGGTCGTGCTGGTGCTCGTCATGCTGTTCCGGCCGGGCGGCATCTTCGGCCGGTGGGAGTTCAGCCTGACCCGCCTGCTGGAGGGTGTTTTAAACAAATCCGGGAAACCCAAGGCCAAGGCCGCGAAAGGAGAGTGAACCCGTTATGGCAGCACCCGTATTAAAAGCACAGCATCTCGGCATCCAGTTCGGCGGCCTGAAGGCTGTGGATGACTTCAACATGGAGATCGGCGAGTCGGAGCTGGTCGGGCTCATCGGCCCCAACGGCGCGGGCAAGACGACAGTCTTTAACCTCATCACCGGCGTCTACAAGCCCACCGAGGGCTCCTTCTACCTCTGCGGTGAGCGGATGAACGGCAAAAAAACGCACCAGATCGTGCAGGCGGGCATCGCCCGGACGTTCCAGAACATCCGCCTTTTCAAAAAGATGACGGTCATCGAGAACGTCAAGACCGCCATGCAGGAGCACACGACCTACGGTATGGCGGACGCCATCTTCCGCACAAAGAAATACTGGCAGCAGGAGGCGGAGATCACCGCCCGCGCCAAGGAGCTGCTGAAAGTCGTCCACCTCTCCGGCAAGGAGGACTTGGAGGCCGACAACTTGCCCTACGGTGAGCAGCGCCGGTTGGAGATCGCCCGCGCGCTGGCCACCGACATGAAGCTGCTGCTCCTCGACGAACCGGCGGCCGGCATGAACCCCACCGAGACCGAGGAGCTGCTGGAAATCATCAACTACATCCGCAACGAATTTAAAGTGTCCGTCCTGCTCATCGAGCACGATATGAGCCTTGTCATGAAGATCTGCGAGCGCATTCAGGTGCTGGATTTCGGCACCACGATCGCCTCCGGCACGCCGGAGCAGATCGCGAACGACCCGCACGTCATCGAGGCGTATCTGGGCAAGGACGAACCGGAGGAGGCCGCCCATGCTTGAGATCAAAGACCTGCACGTCAACTATGGCGCTGTCCACGCGCTGAACGGCGTGTCCATGACGGTGAAGGACGGCGAGATCGTCTCCCTCATCGGCGCAAACGGCGCGGGCAAAACAACGACGCTGCGCACAATCACCGGGCTGGAAAAAGCCGCCAGCGGCTCCATCACCTTTGACGGCCACGACCTGCGCAAGACCGAGCCGAGCAAGATCATCACCCTGAAGCTGGCGCACGTGCCGGAAGGGCGGCACATCTTCCCCCAGATGACCGTCGAGGAAAACCTTGAGATGGGCGCCTTCACCGACCCCACCGATATGGCCAAAACGATGGGCGACGTCTACGAGCGCTTTCCACGCTTGAAGGAGCGCAAGCGCCAGCTGGCGGGCACGCTCTCCGGCGGCGAGCAGCAGATGCTGGCCGTGGGGCGCGCGCTGATGGGAAAGCCCAAGATGATCTTGATGGACGAACCGTCGATGGGACTTTCGCCGCTGCTTGTCAAGGAGATCTTCGCCATCATCAAGGAGGTCAACAAGCAGGGTATCACGATTTTGCTCGTCGAGCAGAACGCCAAGATGGCGCTGGCCATCTCTGACCGCGCCTATGTGCTGGAGACCGGCAATATCACCCTGTCGGGCGACGCGCAGGAGCTGCTGAACGACGCCCGCGTCAAAAAAGCCTATCTGGGGCAGTAAGGAGGGAACACCATGTATCCAAACTATCCCTATTTCGCCGTGGCGATCACCCGCACCTGCGGGTCGGGCGGCGGCAGCTACATCGGCAAAAAGCTCGCCAAGGATTTTGACATTGACCTGTACGACCGCAAGCTGCTGCGCCTGGCAGCCGAGGACAGCGGCATCAACGAGAAGATCTTCGCCGCCGCCGACGAGAACACCAAGAAAACGCTGCTCTACCGCGTGTCGCAGCACGTCTACGACGGCAGCTTCATCCCGCCGGAGAGCGGCAACTTCATCAGCGACCAGAACCTGTTCAACTATCAGGCCAAAGTCCTGCGGGAGCTGCTGGACGCAGAAAGCTACATCTGCGTTGGCCGCGCGGCGGACTTCGTGTTAAAAGACAAGCCCAACGTGCTGACCGTTTACATCGACGCCCCCTACGAGGATCGCATCGAGCGGGAGATGAAGCGGCAGGGCATCGGTCGCAGTCAGGCCATCCGGTACATCGACAAGCTCGACCATTACCGGGAGAGCTATTACAAGTACCACACCGGCCGCCAGTGGAAGCGGGTCGAAAATTACGACCTCTGCTTGGACAGCGCGGCGATCGGGCTGGACAACTGCGTGGAGGTTATCAAGAAGATCATTGAGCTGAGGTTTGGGGTGAAGGCGGCCAAGTAATACCTTTGTGGCTGCCGGGAAGCGGCGCGGAGGGGTCAAGACCGCTCCCTACAAAGCGCCCACGAACGATATTTTGTAGGGAGGGGTCTTGACCCCTCCGAAAACATACAGCAGGGGAGGAAAGACTTATGGAAGCACTAGCCTATTATGATGGTAAAATCGGCACGCCGGAGGAACTGATGGTTCCCTTCAATGATCGGGTGCATTTCTTCGGTGACGGCGTCTACGACGCGACGGTCGGCGCGAACGGCAAGGTGTATCTGATGCAGGATCACCTCGACCGCTTCTACACCAGCGCCAAGGCGCTGGACATCCATATCCCGATGCCCAAAGAGGAGCTTGGCAGGCTGCTGACCGATCTGCTTGCCAAGGTGGACGGTACAACGCATTTTGTCTACTGGCAGGTCACCCGCGGCGTCGAGCCCCGCAACCACGTCTACGCCGAGGACCTGCCCGGCAAGCTGTGGGTGTCCATCCGCCAGAACCACCTCAACGACCCCGACGTGCCCATCAAGCTGGACACCGCCGAGGACACCCGCTTCTATCACTGCAACATCAAGACGCTGAACCTGCTGCCCAGCGTCGTGGCCGCCCAGCACGCCAAGCGCATCGGCGTGCAGGAGACCGTATTCCACCGCGGCGACATCGTGACCGAGTGCGCACACTCCAACGTCTCGATTTTGAAGGACGGCGTATTTTATTCGCATCCCAACGATGAATTTATCCTGCGTGGTATCGCCAAGACCCACATGATCCAGGCCTGCTACCGGCTGGGCATCACGGTCATGGAGAAGTGCTTTACGCTGGACGATCTGAAGAACGCCGATGAGATCATCGTGACCTCGTCCTCGAACTTCTGCCTGCACGCCTGCGAGGTGGACGGCAAACCCGCAGGCGGCAAAGACCCGGAAACGCTTAAGGCCATTCAGGACGAGGTGCTGCGCGAATACTACGCCTACACCGGCAAAACGACCGTCGTCGACTAAAAACAAGGGGGGCGTAACCATGACCCGCGATGAACTGGAAAAGCGCAACGTGGGCGAAAACCTTGATGCGCTGATGAATCTTGACCCGCGCGGCTACGGTGTCTGCCGTATCCTGTATGCAGGCAGCCGCGCCTTTACCGGCGAGCCGCTGACGATGCACGCCGCGCAGGTGCTGTGTGATACCGTAAAAGAGAACGACCTTGTGTACATTCTGGTCGGCTTTGTGCTGCTGCCCCATAAGGTTCCGGAGATGGACGGCACCGTCAGTGCGATGCTGCTGGCCCGCGCGTTGGTCATGGCGTTCAATGCCAAGCCTGTCATCGTCTGCCCGAAGGACAGTGTGCAGGCCATTGAAAAATGCGCCGCCGTTGTGGGGCTGCATATCTATGAGGATCTCGACACCGTGCAGGAGCTGCCCCTGAGCATGGGCGTTGTCGCCTTCACGAAGGACAAGGCCGCCGCCCCGGCGCAGGCCGAAGCGCTGGCCGCCCGCAAGCCTGCCGCAGTCATCTCGGTGGAGGCCAGCGGCGCGAACGCGCTGGGCGTTTACCATAACGCCGTCGGCAAGGATGTGGCCGAGATGCAGGCCAAGAGCGAGGCGCTCTGGAACCTGCTGCGCGCGCAGGGCGTCCCGAACATTGCCATCGGTGATCTTGGCAACGAGATCGGTATGGGTACGATTGCGGCGCATATCCGCAAATATGTGCCGTTTACCGATGCAGGGGAATGTAAATGCGGCTGCGGCGGCGGTATCCTGAGCGCCACGGCGGCGGACAACATCATCACAGCCACCTGCTCCGACTGGGGCTGTTACGGCCTGATGGCGGCGCTGGCCTATCTGAAAAAAGATATGGAAATTTTGCACCACGAGGAGATGGAATCCGAGGTTATGCGTGTGGCCGCACGCAACGGCTTTATTGATATGACGGGCTCGCTGCTGCCGGGAATTGACGGGTTCAGCACGCGGATGAATGTCGGCATCGTCAGCCTGATGCGCCAGTGTACAGCCTACGCCGTACGCTACTCCCACAATTCCGACCATTGGTTCGGCCCGGTGCTGGCAAAGCACTTTTTTGACGAAAACTGACGAGGGAGGTGCAGCCATGCTGCCGTTTACTGTCTGCCCGGTGGGAGACACCGGTCTGCTGGTGAGCTTTGAACAGCGCATTGCACAATCCGTCGGCGCGGCAGTAGCGGCGCTGAACACCCGTGTGGCTGCCGCAGCAATCTCCGGCGTGGTGGAAACCGTACCGGCCTTTGCCTCTCTGCTGATTTTCTATGATCCTCTGGTGACTGAGTACGATGCCGTGGCAGCCGCCGTGCAAAAGCTGGCGCAGGTACCGGGCAGCGATACCGCAGCAGAGGAAGGGCGGCTCGTTGAGATTCCGGTCTGCTACGGCGGGACCTTCGGCCCCGACCTTCCGTTTGTGGCAGAGCATGCAGGCTTAATGGAAAAAGAGGTCATTGAGCTTCACGCCGGGCGGGAGTACCGTATTTATATGCTGGGCTTTCTGCCGGGCTTTCCGTATCTGGGTGGGCTGGATGAGCGGCTCTTTACCCTGCGTCTGGCCTCGCCGCGCACTGCAATCCCGGCAGGTTCTGTCGGCATCGGCGGTGAGCAGACGGGCGTTTACCCCATCGCCAGCCCGGGCGGCTGGCAGCTGATCGGTCGCACACCGCTCAAATTGTTTGACCCGAGTGTCGGCAGATTGCCCTATGCTGCGGGTGACCGCATCCGGTTCTGCCCCATTACGCAGGATGAATTTGACGCAATAGCACAAAAGGAGGGAACGGTATGAGCATCACCGTGCTGGAGCCGGGCCCTCTGACGACCGTGCAGGATGCAGGACGCATCGGCTACGCAGCGCAAGGGTATCGGAGCTGCGGCGCAGCTGACAGCTACGCCTATCGGCTGGGCAATGCGCTTGTGGGCAATCCGGCGGGCGCGGCGGTGCTGGAATGTACGCTGCGCGGCGTGACGCTCCGTTTTGAAACAGACACCGTTTTTGCACTGACAGGCGCGGAGGGGCCGGCTGTACTGGACGATGCGCCTGTTGCCTACTATGCGCCGCTGCTGGCACGGGGAGGCAGTGTGCTGCGTATGGGCACAGCTGCTTCCGGGTTGCGCAGCTATCTGGCCGTGGGCGGCGGCATCGCAACACCGCCGGTGCTGGGTAGCCGCTCCACCGACCTGAAATGCCGTATCGGCGGCCTTGCGGGCCGCAAGCTGGAAAAGGATGATTTTTTGCCGACAGGGCCGTGCGACACACGAGAACTGTGGGAGAAGATCACGGCCAGAAGCTTAAATCGCCCGATCCATGACGCCCTTGTCTGCCATGGTACACATCCTGTGCGGGCGGAGGGCGCAAAAAAACTGCCGCTGCTGCGCGCAGTAGCGGGACCGCAGCAGGCTGCATTTACCGACAAGGCACTGCACGACTTTACCCACAGCATCTATACGCTTACGCCGGACTGTGACCGCATGGCCTGCAGACTGGCGGGACCGATCATCGAAACAGTCCGTGGCTCGGATATTCTGTCTGACGGCATTGCGGCCGGATCGGTGCAGGTCAGCACAAACGGACAGCCTATTGTGATGCTGGCCGACCACCAGACGACCGGCGGCTATGCAAAGATCGCCACTGTGATTTCTGCAGATCTGCCGATGCTTGCACAGCTTCGGCCGGGACAGAGCGTCTGCTTCACCTTTGTAACGCCGCAGCAGGCCGTGCAGGCTGCGCGCCGTCAGGCAGAGCTGCTGCAGGCGGTTGCTGCGCGGCTGGACTGAAAAAGGGGGATTTCGTATGAAGTATTCTACTGCTGCGCCGGCTGCGGTGCGGGCATTGATCCGAGAGAGCGAACTGACCGGCCCCACAACCGGCTACTGTGACGGCTATGCGCAGGGCAATCTTGTTGTACTGCCTAAGGCGCTGGCATGGGATTTCCTTTTGTTCTGCCAGCGCAACCCCAAGGCCTGCCCGCTGTTGGAGGTCGCTGATGCCGGGGCGCGCAGCTTTTCCCAGTTTGCGCCGGGCAGCGATATTGCCCGCGACATCCCGCGCTACCGCATCTACAAAAACGGTGTGCTGGCAGAGGAAACGACCGATGTTGTGCGCTATTTTGAAGAACGGAAGGATCTTGTCAGCTTCCTGATCGGGTGCAGCTTTTCCTTTGAGGCAGCGCTGCTGGAGGCAGACATTCCCGTCCGGCAGATTGAGGAGGGTGTCAATGTGCCGATGTACAACACAAATATCCCCTGCGAGTCTGCAGGGGGATTCAGCGGCACGATGGTGGTCAGCATGCGGCCCATTCCCTATGCAAAGATTCCGGCGGCGGTTGCCATTACGGCCGGGATGCCCCGCGTCCACGGTGCGCCGGTACAGATCGGCGCGCCGGAGGCCATCGGTATTACAGACCTTGCACACCCCGATTACGGTGACGCCGTGACGATCTATCCCGGCGAGATGCCGGTATTCTGGCCCTGCGGGGTCACACCGCAGGCGGTGGTCATGCAATCAAGGCCGGAATTTTGCATTACCCATGCGCCGGGGCACATGTTTCTGACCGACATCAAAAACACGGCGCTGAAATAGTAAAAGGAGGCCTTCGTATGCCGTCCATTGATTTGAACTGTGATTTGGGGGAGAGCTTCGGCGCCTATACGATCGGCATGGATGCCGAGGTATTGCCCTTTGTAAGCTCTGCCAACATTGCCTGCGGTTTTCATGCGGGTGATCCGTCTGTGATGCAAAAAAGTGTGCTGCTCTGTAAAAAATACGGCGTGCAGGTAGGTGCGCATCCGGGCCTGCCAGATCTGCAGGGGTTTGGACGCCGCAAAATGGCAATCTCTCCTGCGGAGGCTGAGGCGGATGTCATCTACCAGATCGGTGCGCTGAAAGCCTTCTGTGATGCAGCCGGGGTGCCGCTGCACCATGTCAAGCCGCACGGTGCGCTTTATAATATGGCGGCCAAGGATCCGGAGCTGGCGGCAGCCATCTGCCGCGCAGTCAAGGCGGCTGCCCCCGAGGCCATGCTGCTGGCGCTTTCGGGCAGTGAGATGATCAAGGCTACGCAGGCATTGGGGCTGCGCGTCTGCAGTGAGGTGTTTGCCGACCGGGGTTATCAGCCCGACGGCACCCTTGTGCCGCGAGGTAAGCCCGGCGCGATGATTGAAAATGAGGATGAGGCCATTGCGCGGGTGCTGCAGATGGCAAAGCAGGGGACGGTATGTGCCGTAGACGGCAGTACCGTTGCGCTGCAGGCAGATTCTGTCTGCGTCCACGGGGATGGGCCGAAGGCGCTGGCCTTTGTACGGAAGATATCTGCCGCGCTGCCTGCTGCCGGTGTAGAAATCAAGGCACAATAAAATAGACGGTTTTATCATGCTCTGCTGTTGAACGCTTGTGTTCAGCAGCAGAGCTTTTTCTTTTGCCAAAGCAGATTCTTTACGGAGGCTTTACCGCGTCTATCTTGTTTCTGCGGGGATACAGGCGTATTTTTATAACTGTGATTACACCACAGGAGCAGGGGCAAGGTCAGTGGGTCAGCAGTTCAAAGTGATTCCGCTTCGTGATCAAAAGGCCCTCCTTTTGCAGCTTTGACAGCTCAGCTGACATGGCAGCGCGCTCCACACAGAGGAAATCTGCCAGCTGCTGCCGATCAAAGGGAATGTCAAAGGAAAGTGACCCCTGCCGAAGCGACTCGGCCGAAAGATAAGAGAGCAGCTTTTCCCGGGTGGTCCGCTTGCTGATATGCGTAACCTTATCATTGAAGAGCAGTATCTTGTTTGCAAGGACGCTGACGAGATTGCGGATAAGCTTTTGGTGATGGTCGCAGGCGGTGGGACAGGCGGTGAGCAGCCGCTTGATATTGAGCAAAAGAATTTCACAATCCTCCTCCGCCACAACGCTGATGTTCAGAATGGCGCCCGGAGTGGCAGCGTAAGGCTCGCCAAAAAAATCCCCGGCGCTGCACTTGGATAGGATGTTGCGGTGACCCCAGAGATCCTCTTGTATCACAAGGGTGGTACCGGACAGCACAAGGCCCATGACCTCGGTGGAATCCCCGGCGCGGAAAATATAAGCCCCGCGCTGGCGGGCAATTTCGACTGCCTGTACACAGTGCAGAATGGACAAAATCTCATCCTCATTTAAACCGGTAAAGAAAGGACAGCTCCGCAGGACGGAAAGATGATTTTGCATAAAAGAAATCTCCTTGTTTGAAATCAAACATACAGGTTTGCTTTATTATACTATAATAGGATTGCAAAAGCAAAACGATGTAAACCGGGAGGTAAGAATATGATCCGCAAAATCATCCATATTGACGAGGACAAGTGCAACGGCTGCGGTCTGTGCGCAACTGCGTGCCATGAGGGCGCGATTGACATCATTGACGGCAAGGCAAAGCTGGTGCGGGAGAATTTCTGCGATGGCTTTGGTGATTGTCTGCCTGGCTGCCCCACAGGAGCCATCACCTTTGAAGAACGAGAGGCACCTGCATATGATGAGGCGGCCGTGCAGGAAAGCAAGAAGAAAAAGGAATTACAGGAAAAGATGAAGCACCTGCATGAGGGCGGCTGCCCCGGCTCCCGGATGCGTATGCTGGAGCAGCCGGGGGAGGCTGGCAGCAATATCGCAGAGCCGATGCGTCAGGCTCCCCAGCTCAGGAATTGGCCGGTGCAGATCAAGCTGGCCCCCATCAACGCACCATACTTCAACAAGGTAAAGCTTTTGATTGCGGCGGACTGTACTGCCTACGCATACGCGAATTTTCATCAGGAATTTATGCGCGGCAAGGTTACTTTGGTCGGCTGCCCGAAGCTTGACGCTGTGGATTACAGCGAGAAGCTGACCGAAATCATCCGCAGCAACGAAATTCAGGAGGTGACCATCGTACGAATGGAGGTGCCCTGCTGCGGCGGGTTGGAGATGGCAGCGAAAAAAGCACTGCAGGCAAGCGGAAAGTTTATCCCGTGGCAGGTCGTGACGATCTCTATTGACGGAAAGATACTGGATTGAACTCCACTTGTTCTGCGGAGTCGGACAATAGGGGACTGCTGCAAGGAAAGAGGGGCCGCCTGAGCGGCCCCTCTTTCGGAGGATATATGCTGTTATGCAAAGAAGGAGATGACAAGTGCAACCAAGAATCCGACACCGCCGACCAGCGTTTCCATGATGGTCCAGGTCTTGAGGGTGGTCTTTTCGTCCATGCCGACAACTTTTTACCACTTATTTCATAGTGCGATAAGCGTCAGCCAGAAAATCCCGACATAAAATACAGTGTAAAGCAACTTGGATTTCCACGCAAAATCTTCCAGTAAGAATAGATAATCGAATATACCGTAGATTGTCAGTATTATACCATGAACAGGAAACAGTTTAGTTGAGCCGTCACCAAAAATCAACTCAATAACAAAGGCAATAAATATTGGCGGAAGTATCGTTGCAACAATGTCTATTGCTTCATGTATTTCCCCAATTTGTTTCCATTGCAGTATTTTACGAAGCACAATGTAGAGGAAAATTCCAACCAGACTTCCCATTGTATTTATCATAAGGTCATCTATGTCCACAACGCCGGTTTTGAAAACAAACTGTGCTGCCTCAATTAAAAGTGTTGTTAAGAAAGATAATCCAATCGCTTTATATATGCAAAAATTCTTTTGGTAATAGCAGTACACAATGCCGAACGGCACAAACATAACCATATTATAAAGCATATCCCATGAAACAGGGATGTGGCCATAGCTCAAGTTCTCTCTGATGCTATGGAAAGGCACCATATTGATTGCGTCAATTCGTGTTAGTTGACCACCGATAAGGGTCATAATGATATTAAATCGAGATACGCACATACAAAACACGACTACAAAATACAGTATTGTCATAAGCCGAAAGCCGTACTTTCTTCTGCTTTTCATACTCTTGTGCATCTCCCTCTTCATATAAAAACCTTATTACGCCTCGGTTTCAGCGCTGGCTGGCATTTGCGGCTGTGTGTTTTTGATAAATTCAAGATACAGGCTGTACAGCACCGCGCAGACAGGCACACTGAACAGCATTCCCAAAACGCCGAACGCCTCACCGCCCAGCGTGACGGCCATCAGCACCAGCAAACCCGGCAGACCAACGGATTTGCCCACCACCTTGGGGTAAATCAGATTGCCCTCGACCTGCTGCAAAATCAGCAGGAACACCACAAACCACACTGCCTTGAGAGGGTCGGCCAGCAAAATCAAAAACGCACCAAGACCGCCGCCGATCCACGCGCCGAACACCGGAATCAGCGCCGTAGCGCCGACAAAGGCAGAAACGGCCCCTGCATACGGGATTCCCAAAATCAGCATACCCAAAAAGCACAGAATACCGATGATAACTGCCTCGGTAAGCTGGCCGGTCACAAAATTGGTAAAGGTCTGCTTGGTCAGCGATACAATGTGCAGTACCCGCTGCGCGCTTTTTTGCGGCAGCACCGTCACAGTAAGGGCTTTCAGATGCGCGGAAACGACCTCCTTTTTGGCAAGCAGATACAAAGCAAACACCAGCGCCAGCAGCACATTTACAAGGCTGGAAAAAACCGAGGTTGCCGCCCCCAGAGTCACGGTGATGATACCGCTGCCCTCATCGTGGAGCAACGCCGTGATTTTATCCATCAACAGATCGGTATCCATCGCATATTCCGGTAAAATGACCCCGTATTTTGCAGCAAACTGCACCGTTCCTGTCCACCATTGCCCCAGTTTTTCAGCGTAGCTTGGAAGATTGCGCGCAAATTCATAGACAGATTCCTGCAAGCTCGGCAGCATCATAAACACTACGGCAAACAAAATGCCCAGCACCAACAGCGTGCTCAGGGTCAGGCATACCGGGCGCGTCAGCTTGTCGGGCGCTTTTTTGCAGATGCGCTGCCAAATGCGCTCTAACGGGCAGAGCAAAATGTTAATGACAAAGGCAATGGCGCCACCCATAAGAAACGGTGAAAACACTGCCAGCACCCGGCCCAAAAACTGCAGTACAGCCTGCAGATTTATCAGCGCCCACGCAAATACTATCGTCAGCAGCAGCGCACGGAATATATAGCGGGCAGTTTCTTTATCCAGAATAACACTGGGGCGGGACACGGTGATATTTGGCCTGTCCGTTGAGGGAGTGTTTTTTGTCATGGGTTCCTCCATAAAAAATTTTCATACATCTATTATAAGCATAGCAAAGCCGGACAGGTCAAGAAAATGCAGCAAAAATTCATAAGCTATTTACAAAACCAGCTGCCACTTGTGGAAAGCAAACGCCCGGAGTAAATAAGCCGAAAACGGCTTGTTTACTCCGGGCGTTATCTTTAAGGGGGAGTAGGGGAGAGACCCCCCTTGATCTGGTATTAATCCGGCAGGCGGCCGTACAGCTCTGTCAGATCATGCAGCTTGACGGCCAGCCGGTCATTAAAAGCGCCGCGCTTGGCACGCCAGCACCAGTTGCCGCCTAAGGTCGAGGGGGTGTTCATGCGGGCTTCATGGCCCAGACCGAGAAGGTCCTGCGCCTGCACGATGCTCAGCTCGGCAGCGCTGGCCCAGATACCGCGCATCATGCCCCAGTGGTAGCCCTCCTGCTTGGTCAGGTTGAGGTAACGCACCGCGCGGGCCACATCTTCAGGAGCGGCCGTAGCCATCCAGCCGTTGACCGGCTCGTTGTCATGGGTGCCAACATAGGCAATGCTGTTCACCGGGTAGCCGTGGGGGCGGTAATCGCCGCCGTCGCGGCTGTCAAAGCCGAATTCCAGCACCTTCATGCCGGGGTAACCGCATTTGCGCAGCAGGGCATTGACATCGTCGGTCAAAAAGCCCAGATCCTCGGCAATGATGCGGGGCTCACCGAGCTTTTTCTTGATAGCGGCAAACAGTGCATAGCCGGGGCCGGTGCGCCAGCGTCCGCCCTCCGCTGTTTTGTTGCCGTAGGGGATGGCATAGTACCCCGCAAATCCGCGGAAGTGATCGATGCGCACCACATCATAGATTCTGCACATGTGGCGGATGCGACGAACCCACCAAGCATAGCCGTTCTGCGCCATAGCGTCCCAGTCGTAGAGCGGATTGCCCCACAGCTGCCCTGTGGCGGAGAACCCGTCCGGCGGGCAGCCTGCCACCTCGGTAGGGTTGAGATCGGCATCAAGCTGGAAATCCTGCGGGCTGCTCCAGACATCGACACTGTCAAGCGCGACATAGATGGGCAGATCCCCGATGATCTGGATATGCTTGTCGTTGGCGTATTCCTTCAGCGCCTGCCACTGGGTGTAGAACAGGTACTGCACAGCCTGCCAAAAGGCAATGTCCTTGGCATAGGTTCTGCGGGCAGCCTTTAGGGCGTCCGGCTCGCGCTTACGCAGGGGATGCTCCCATTCCTGCCAGCAGGCACCGCCGTGTGCGTCCTTCAACGCCATGAACAGTGCGTAGTCCGGCAGCCAGAAGCGATTTTTCCTGACGAAATCCCGGTAATCGGCCGGGGGTGCCGCCAGCAGGCGCTCACAGGCGGTGCGCAGTACGGCGTAGCGCTTCTCATACAAGGCGCCGTAGTTGATCTGCTCCGGTGTGCATTGCCAGTCGATGTGCTTGTACTCTTTCGGCTTCAGCAGACCCTGCGCCGCAAGGGTGTCAAGGTCAATAAAATAGGGGTTGCCTGCGTAGGTGGAGAAGGATTGGTAGGGGCTGTCGCCGTAGCTTGTCGGGCAGACGGGTAAGATCTGCCAGTATGCCTGCCCCGCTTGGGATAAAAAGTCTACGAATTGCCGTGCCTGCTGCCCCATGGTACCAATACCGTAAGGGGAGGGCAGGCTGGAAATGGGCATTAAAATGCCGCTTGCTCTCATCCGGAAAACCTCTTTTTCTTACGGGGAGAGTTTCGTTACGCTCTCTCCCTCGATGAGTTCAAAAGGAACCACCTCGTGCACGGCGGTGCCGGGTTCCTTGATTTTGTGCAGCAGAATTTTGGCGCTGCGCAGGGCCAGCTGCTCTTTATTCTGGCGGATGGTCGTCAGGCGGGGGACGCTGTACTGCCCAAGGGCAATGCCGTCATAGCCCGTAACGGAGATATCCTGCGGGACGCGCAGACCGTGATCCTGCAAGGCGCGTATGGCACCCAGAGCCATAATGTCCGACATGGCGAACACAGCGGTGATATCCGGGGCAGTCTCCAACAGATGCTCCATTGCCTTGTAGCCGTCTGCAAGGGAAAAGCGCGCGTGGGCATACTGCTTATCCGTAGAGAACGGCAGTCCCAGACGCAGCATGGCCCCCTGCACACCGGCCAGACGCGATAAGCTGGGCCTTGACAGGTTGGGATAGCCGCCGATCACGCCGATGCGGCGGTGGCCATGATCGTACAGATACTCGATCATACGGTCGGCTGCTGCCATATCATCAACCGTCACGCTGGACAGATTGGAAATCTGCAGGCTGGCGGCGCTGTTGGTCAGCAGCACACAGGGGATGCGCAGGCTTTCCAGCTCGGTCGTAAAATACTCAAGGTTGGAGCCCAGAAACATAATGCCGTAGGGCTTGCGCTCGGCGCAGATACGCCTGGCCTGCGCGACCTCGTTGGCTTCCTCGTCGATATAGTAGACAGTGGGTACATAACCGCGGTTGGCGATCTCGCTTTGCAGCTGCTCCAGAATACCTGCGAACAGCATATTCTGGATGCCCTTTACGATCAGGACAATGCCGTCATTTGCCTGCTGCTTTAAGTGCTTGGCGTTGGCGTTGGGCTCGTAATTGTGGCGGTTGACTACCTCCATTATGCGCCGGCGGGTATCCTCGCTGATGCCGGGGGCGTTGTTCAGCGCCCGCGACACGGTGCCGACCGCGAAGCCGGATTCTCGTGCAATGTCTTTGATCGTCATGGTGAGGCCTTCTTTCGGTTGCAATCAACCCTTGACTGCACCGGCCACCACGCCGTCAATGATGTACTTCTGGCAGACGAGGTAGAGCACGATGACCGGAAGAACCGTGATCATGATGCAGGCCATCATGGGGGCCATTTCTACCTTGCCGTAGCTGCCGCGGAAATACTGGATCGCCATGGGAATGGTGCGGAAGGTTTTGATATCCAGCACCAGCGTGGGGAGCAGATAGTCGTTCCACACCCACATGGTTTCAAGAATAGCGGTGGAGATCATCGTGGGCTTGAGGATCGGGCAGACCACCTGAAAGAAGATCTGCAGGGGATTGCAGCCGTCAATCATGGCGGCCTCCTCGATGGCGATGGGCATGCTCTTGACAAAGCCGGTGAACATAAACACCGCAAGGCCTGCGCCGAAGCCCAAGTAGATGATGCAGATATTATAAGGGTTGTTGAGCTTTAAGGTGTCAGCCGTCTTGGCCAGCGTGAACATAACCATCTGGAACGGTACGATCATACTGAACACGCACAGATAGTACATGCCCTTGGACAGCACGCCCTGCACGCGGGTGATATACCATGCGCACATCGAGCAGCAGAGCAGGATAAGTGCGACAGAGCTGACAGTGATAATAAAACTATACCAGAAAGAGGACAAAAAGTCCATCTCCTGAATGCCGTAGATATAGTTTTTTAAGCCCACAAAGGTCTCTGCATTGGGCAGCTCAAAGGCATGGGTGGTGGTGATAGCGCGCTCAGTCTTTAAGGAGTTCATCAAGATCATGAATACCGGATACAGCCATGCTACGCACAAAATACCCAGCAAAACGGACAATACCGCATTGATACGGCGGTCTTTTTTTGTTGCACCCATTATTGCTGAACCTCCTTAGAACGAGTGGCCTGCAGCTGGATCAGCGAGATCACGACCACAAACAGGAAGAATACGACAGCCTTTGCCTGGCCGATGCCCTTCCACTGGGGTCCGGAGCGGGCGTAGAAGGTATCGTAAATATTGTACGCCAGCATCATCGACTGCTTGGCGGGTTCGCCGGCGGTCAGAGACAGGTTCTGGTCGAACAGCTTGAAGGAGTTGGTCAAGGTCAGGAAGGTGCAGATGGTAACGCTCGGCATAACCATGGGGATCTTGATCTTGAACAGGATCTGGCGGGAGGTAGCACCGTCAATGCGGGCAGCCTCGATCAGATCGGTGGGGACATTCTGCAGGCCGGCAATGTAGATGATCATCATATAACCGATCTGCTGCCAGCACATCAGAATGATCAGGCCCCAGAAGCCGTAGGTGGCATTCAGTGCCAGCAGCGGCTTGCCCCACGCGGTCAAAAGGCCGTTGAGCAGGATCTGCCAGATGTAGCCCAGAACGATACCGCCGACAAGGTTCGGCAGGAAAAAGACGGTACGGAACACATTTGTGCCGCGCATGCCGCGGGTCAGCAGCAGGGCAATGCCGAAGGCCAGCACATTGATCAGCACGGTGGACACCACGGTAAAGGCAGCGGTGAACCAGAACGCATGCATGAAGGTGGCATCGGACCAGATCATTTTATAGTTGCTGAGTCCCACAAAGGACACATTTTTAACGGTCGTGAATTTGCAGAAGGACAACCCCGCGCCCCAAATAAACGGCCAGACAAAGCCGATAATAAAGGCAATAAGGGTAGGCAGCACAAATACGGGCCAATAGCGCTTTATTGCTTTTTCCATGGAAAAGCACCCCTTACTTTCAAATAAAAAAGCAGGGCGGGCGAATTTCGCCCGCCCCGCTTATCGGTGTTTTAAGGAATTATCTTTACGCGGCAGCGTTCAGAGCAGCCTCGGTAGCCCAGCCATCCACGAAAGCGGAGACAACAGCGTCCCAAGTGCCGGTGCCGGCAGCGTAAGCAGTCAGAGCAGAACCAACGCCGTTCTTCCAGTTCTCAGAGGGCATGGTGGAGAAGCACCAGGCCACAGGGGTCTTGCCGGCAGCAGTCAGAGCGTTGTCGACCTTGACGAACAGGTTGGGGGACTCAACGGCCTTCTTGAAGGGGATAACAAAGCCCATGTCGTTTGCCATGGCAGCGGTGCCCTCCTCAGAGGTAACGCACCAGTACATGAAGTCCAGAGTAGCCTGAATATCATCGGCACTGGCTTCCTTGTTGACGCACCAGAAGTTCTCGGTACCGGTGCAGAGACCCTGATTGGCTTCGTCGCCGACGCCAATGTAGATGGGCAGCATGGTCAGATCTTCATCGGTGAAGGGCTTGCCATCGCCAACGAGGTTGTTGTACTCCCAAGAACCATTCTGGAAGAAGACGGCCTCGTTGTTCAGGAACTCGTTGCGGCTGTCATCACCGGTCTTGCCGGCCAGCTCAGCGGGATCGCAGGTGGAGTTGTTGATGTACAGGTCAAAGATGTTCTTGTAATCATCGAGGTAGGTGCCCTTGATGGCATCGGTGGTGTCAATGCCGTCTGCCTGATACTCAAAGTAGATGGGCAGGTTGGCCAGATGGGTCTTGTAGCGCCAGTCAGAGGAGCCGTCCATACCGGCGGAGCTGAAGGCAGAGAAGCCCAGCTCGTCCTTGCGGGCGGTGATGTCCTCGGCCACCTTCTTCAGATCGGCAAAGCTCTTGATGTCGTCGGCGGAGTAGCCGGCCTGCTCCAGCAGAGCCTTGTTGTAGATGATGCCGTAGGTCTCGATAACGTAGCCGATGCCCGCCATCTTGTCCCCGTCCATCAGGGCGAACTCCTCGCTGGTGAGCTGACTGGCAATGTCAGAGCCGGTCAGGTCATAGCAGTAGTCCTTCCAAGCGGCCAGGCCCACGGGGCCGTTGACCTGGAACAGGGTGGGAGCATCGGTCTTGGCCATCTCGGACTTCAGAGTGGTCTCATAGCTGCCAGAAGCGGCGGTAAGGACGGTGACCTCCACGCCGGTCTCCTTGGTGTACAGGTCGGCCAGTTCCTGCCACTGAGCATTCTGCTCAGGCTTAAAATTCAGGTAGTACACTTTTCCGCCGGCGGAATCGTTGCCAGAGCTTCCTGTGTCGCTGGGCGTGGATGGTTTTGTACCACAACCACTCAGCAGTGACAAAGACAGTGTAGCGGCTAAACCGAGTGCAAAGAGTCTTCTTTTCATTTCCATTGACCTCCTAATAATTTTACATTGACTTTATTCTGGAAATGTTCCCGGAATCGTTTCCGGTTTTGCTGAAGTTATTATACATCTTTTCAGCAATAATCTCAACAAAAATTTTATTTCTCTTTTGTTTTTTGTCTGAATCACAAATATACATACTATGATATCGTGTATATCAAACAATTTTTAATTAGATCACAAGCACAATATATATGACAAACAATTTTACAGTCGCCTTTCTATCAGCTTACCTAATGTCTACCTCGTATATCTTGAGATTGTATATTCCGCCAAATCTCAAAGTAAAAATCGGTCCAACAAATAGATACGCCTACTGTCGGACCGATCTTTGCATCAATTATAGTATTCCTTATGGTTCTGCGTTTTCTTTACTTGACTATGCTGGTAGAATCAATTGGGCGCACCTTGTAAAACGCAGACAACACAGAAATGGTATCAGTCTGCCAGATAGCGAATCCCTTGAATGCCATGGATGCCCAGACCTGGGTCGTTGGAGACGGTGATCTTCCGCTCGTTGAACACCGCGCCGCCCAGGATGGGGTCCTCGCTGCACAGCACGGGGCCGTCCAGGTCGATCTTGGTGATGATCTGCTTGGCGCAGGCTAGATGGACCGCCGCGTTGACACTGATCTTGGCCTCCAGCGTGCAGCCGATCATGCACTCCACGCCGTAGACCTCGGCAGCGGAGGAATGTTCAAAAAAGACGCACTGACCGAGTTCTTCGACGAAGTGCGTCAGAAATGTACCTTCCAGTACTGGTTCTTCGGCCACTATCACAGCAATATGGTGATCGAGAAAAGATATGCCATGCTATATGAGCAGATCATAAGACTGAAGTAAGACAAAGGGCTGTGCTGACGCACGGCCCTTTTTTCGCCTCTGTTTGCACACGGCTTTGTCAGTATGTCATATGGGGGTTCGGAAATGGCTTAAAAAAGCGCAGAAAAGCAAAAACACAAGTTGCGAAAAACCCTGAATCCATTGAGCCGCAAGGCTTTCCAGGCTGTATCTTTTTCGGCAACAAAAGACAAAAACCGTCTCAAACAATACGTTTGAGACGGTTTTTATATGCGGAAAGTTAGGAGAATTGAAACCCGATTTGACCACTACTGCACATTTTGCGATCCAACTAAGCTATTACGCTATGTCATATCTCCAGCATCCCTTGCAGTTCCGCGCTGGCGGCCTTTTTGTTCTTGTCGAAGGCGTGGGTGTAGATGTCCAGCGTGGTGGAGGGCTGGCGGTGGCCGAGGATGCCCGCCACCGTTGCGACATCCGTGCCGCCCGCGATCATCAGACTGGCGGCGGTGTGCCGGAGGGAATGGACGTTCAGTTCCTGCGGCAGGCCGTTCTTCTTGAGAATCAGCTTGAAGCGGTAGGTGAAGGTGGTGGGCGTCATGGGGAGCTGCGCTCCCTGACGGCGGAACAGGAAGTCATCGGCGGTCAGCTCCCGCTGGTCATAGGTTTTGGTGATGTATGCGCATTCCTGCCGGTACTCCCGCAGAAGACTTTCCATCTCGGCGGAGAAGTACACATAGCGGTTGCCTGCGCGGGTCTTGGGTTCTTTTACGAAGATCTCCTCGTCTGTCACCTTGACCGCGTTGCGGCAGATGTGGATGGAACGCTGCTCCCAATCAATGTCGCACCACTTTAGACCGCAGCACTCGCCCCGCCGCATTCCCGTGGCGATGATGAGCTTGAAGTAGGTTTCGTACTTGATGCTCTCGCCCTCCAGCGCGGCAATGATCTTCTGCGCCGTTTCCTCGTCCGCGATTTTCTTTTCGCACTTGCGCCCGGCGTAACGATAGGTGCGCCAAGCCGGATTATGCGAAAGAAAGCCACCCTCCACGGCATCAGAGAGGATGCTGCACAGCGTAGCGTGCACGCCCTCAATGGTGTACTCGGAGAGTGGCTTTTTTGTGTCGGGACGGATGACTTTTCGCAGTTCTGCGTAGAAATTCCGGAAGTGCTCCGGCCGCAGCTCGGTGAGCTTGTAGTGACCCAGCGCCGGGAGGATACGCTCGATGTCCTGCCGGTCGCGGCGGATGGTGGACTTTGCCAGCTTGCCGGGGGCGATGTCCGTCAGCCACAGGTTGATGTATTTTGCCAGCGTGAGCTGCTGGACGGGCTGCGGCGTGTGACGGCAGTCCCGCTCGAAGAGGACTGCCTGTTCGTTGAGCCACTTTTCGACCTGTCTGGGCGTCAGCTCTGCGGGCGGGTGGACAGTTTTCTGCTGCTGTCTGATGCGCTTGCCGTTGTAGTCATAGCCCATGGACACCACGATGAGATAGCTGCTGCCGCGCTTGCGGATGCTTGCCATAAAAATGACCTCGCTTTCATTTGACCTCAGTACAGTTGAGATTTATTTTGCAAGCACAACATACCGCAAGCACGGCGGCAAAGCTATTACAATTTTCTTGAAAAAATAAATTTCTACGAAAGCAACAATCATGCGCTGTGCCGCTTCGGAGAACAGGCGGCGAGATTGAAAATCTGTCCGCCGTCCGGACGGAGCATGGTGAGCATGGAGCCTGCCGCCTGCTTCTTCTGCGCCTGCTGGGGGTGGCAGTAGGTACGCTCCAGAAAGCCAGTGTCCGCATGGCCGACAAGGTCTGCCACCGTCTGCTTGTCCACGCCGCAGTGCAGAAGGGATGTCACGAAGTAGTGCCGTAGGGTGTGGAGGGGGTACTCCCGCGGAAAGCCGATGGCGGCATAGATCTTCCGCAGCCGCTTGGTGAAGGTGTCCGGGTGGATGAGCTGCCCCTGCTCGTCGGTGAAGAGGTAGGGACTGAGCTTGCGGCGCTGCTTGTCCGCCTCCATCTGCTTGCGGCGCTTGTAGGCGAGGAGGATACCCCGCAGGTCAGAGGAGAGATAGACTTCGCGGCTCTTGCCGTTTTTGGTAGAGCCCTCCACGATGCCCTTGCCGGGAACGCTGCTGCGGGAGCGGCTGACGGTGAGCAGCAGACCGTTTTGCGTGCCGGTGAAGTCCGACCATTGCAGAGCGCACAGCTCGCCCCGGCGGCAGCCGGTGTACATGGAGAGCAGATAGAACAGGCGGTAGTGCCGCGGTTCCATTGCCAGCGCGTCCAGCAGCTTCTCCGCCTCGCTTCGCGTGGGGATGCGCTGCACCGTGCGCTGCGGTGTGGGCAGGTCTAACATCCGCGCGGGATTCTTCTCAACGATCTCATTGCGCTTGGCGTCGCTAAGTACGGCGGAGACCACGGAGAGGTACCGCTGCGCGGTGGATTCGTTGATGAGCTTTCCGTGGTGCTTGCGCTTGCGCAGCGCGGAGAGCATATTTTCCAGCGCCATCGGTCGGAGCTTGTTGAGGCGGATGCCGCCGATCATGGGATACACCACCTCAAGCATCCGCCGGTATGCAGCGATGGTGCTGGAGGCGTATTTTGTCTGCCGCTTCAGCCAGCGGGACGCGAATTCCTCAAAGGTCATCTCTCCGTCCTCGGCGTAGCCGGTCTTGAAGCTGCGCTCCAGCTCCTCGGCGGCGTGGGCGACATACTGCCCGATGCCGCGCTTGGGGACGCTGGGCGGGACTTGGATGGTCTTTGCCTTGCTGATTTTTTTGCCGTTGGGCCGGTAGCCGTTACTGACGGTGATCTTATATCGCCGCTCGTCCAATTGCTTGATGCTTGCCATTTTTACAATCCTCCCATGGTCTGCTGCTGTTGCTTTTTCTGTTCTTCTCGCGCAGCCTGTTCATCCAATTTTTCTTTCACCACCAGAGCCGCGCCTGCGGCGAAGCCGATCACTGCACCGAAGTTTTCAGCGGCGATCTTCGCCTCCATGCGCCGCC
>ERZ773138.564-NODE-564-length-43885-cov-4.885649_pt1 | contig 43885 bp, 40 predicted proteins | sample MGYA00511114_ERZ773138 | MGnify/ENA primary metagenome ERZ773138 (study PRJEB29015, sample SAMEA2737805) | human gut metagenome | biome: human gut; feature: human-associated habitat; material: faeces | place: China | collected 2012 ...
TGGTCTTGGCTGTATCCTTCCCACTACTAGGGCGGATTAGGGACTTTCACCCATTGGCGACGTGCGCCGCAAGGCGCACATCAAAGAAAAGAGCCAGCACTCAATGTGTTGGCTCCTTCTTTGTATATATACATGAAAAATCAATAATCTAACATCTCCCAAGACCCTTCTTCAGTAACATTGGACTGCGTAGGGCTTGCGTCAAAGTTATATTTTTTGCCGTCGTAAGTAACTTCACAGTAAATATGACCTGAGCCATAACTCATATTTCGGTAAACATCTTTCCCCGTAAAGAAATCATGCTGCGTTTCAATCATATAAGAACTTTCCGGACTTGCTGTTTCATGTTTTATATTCAACATCGTTGCAGCCAGATCCATCAAATACTCATAATAATAACAGGTTCCCATCAGTGGATCATCAATATCTTTTAGCAGCTTAAATCCATTAATATTGGAATATTTTCCGCTGTTATTGGTTCTTAAGTATTTACCATTCTTTCTCAGGTAGTCTCTGATCGTCTGTAACTTTTGAATATCTGTCCAACTATCGTCACATAATTCATCGATCAATCCTTGAATATACGCAGTATAGTGTTCGTCGCAGGTCTCCAGAGTTTTTTGTGTGTAAGCCCAGATGGGATTCTTATAGCTGCCTGGTACCATTAAATAACCGCCGTATTCTTCATCATAATACGAAGGTACTAAACCAAATTTAAATGATTTATAGCCTTCTCTTGGCTGCAATCTGAGTATTACATTATTATTCGCAGTAATATTCATTCCGGCACCCTCGTGTGTAAAATCAAAATCACGGTATTGAATATTTGACAAATCCCATGTGGCATCTTCATACGCCAAAAAACTTATTTCATCTGAAAAAAATCTCTCATCATTTGTGCTAAACAGAAAAATATAAGTAGGCGTCGGATAATAGTCAACACCAAGTAGCTTGACATCGTATGTATACTTCTTTGTATCTGCCGTTGGTGTGGTAGTTGGTTTTGTCATTGGCGAGGCAGCCGGTTTTGCCGTTGGCGAGGATGTTGCTTTCACCGGTGTTTTGGTAGGAGTCCCCGTATTTGGTTTTTTTGTGGGGTTTATCGCTATGACCGGTGTATTACTTGGTGTCGCCGTCGCAACTGTCAGTTTCGGAGTTGCCGTATTTTTTAACTCTTGATTCGTTTTTCGCGTAGCTTTTTTCTTCACTCGCACTCTGAATTTATACCGTTTGGTTTTGGTCTTGTATTTTACTTTGATCGTAACATTGCTGAGACCAGGGCGCAAACCTTTTACTTTGATTGTTGTACCTTTTTTTCTATTTCCTGTCTTTTTGATGCTGACAGCTTTTTTGTTAGTTACGGTAATTCTGATCTTTCTGTATTTCTTCGCGGTTATTATTTTTTTTACTGTACCCTGATTAACATTGACCGGTTTTACCGCTGCCGCTTCTGCGCTTACATTTGTAGCAACCAGCGAAACCACCAACAAAGCTACTAATTTTGTTTTTATATTTTTCATAACTGTATTCCCCCTAATCATCTTTGTTTTGTCTATTTATAATATGATGATAACAAAAGAAAGTAGAAATGTAAAACTCAGATATAGTAAAAATTTAGCAACATTACATGTATCAATTCACACAAAAAAAGCCATCAGCCTGCTATTAATGCAGGCTGACAGTTTTTGTGCTATGAAAACACTGTTTTATTTTTGTGCTTTTACCGACTTTTTTAATTTTTTGATTTCTGATATAATTCCCAATCCTGAAAATATCATACAAAAAGCTAACCACACTAAAACATCAGTGTATCCGGTTTTTGGTGTTTTTTTCGTCGTGGTAGGCGGCATTTTGGGAGCACTAGGTCTAGTGTCTTTTTTGTCTACCATTTTAACTTTTTGAATTTCAGCTGTATCTTTTACTGTAAGATAAAAGTCCTTAGCAAGTTTATAACCTTTTGGAGCTTCCACTTCAACGAAACGATATGTTTTTCCGACTGTTAATTTGCCTTCAATCACTTTCGCATCTTTTCCTGTCGTAAAACTTACTACACGGTGTCCGTTACTGTCAAACACCTGTATCTTAGCTCCCGAAAGCTGCTTGTCCGAATCTTCGTCAACTTTAGCAAATCGGATTTTTGTAGGTTTATCCTTCATTTGGACTTTTTGGATTTCTCCAGTTTCCTGCACAGTAAAGGAGATGGAATCTGCAGTTGTGTACCCATCTGCAGGTCTTGTTTCCGTCATGACATATGTTTCCCCTACAGCCAATTTTCCTTCGATCATATGGACCTTTTTCGTCGATGTCCATTTATCCACCACCTTGCCTGTTTTGTCTTTTACTTCCAACCGGCAACCGGGAAGTTCTTTTTCTCCCGTGATGTCTGTTTTGCTGAACGATACTTTGGTTGAATCATCAACCATATGAACAAGCTGCACTTTATCCGTATCTTCAACCGTGAATTCAACTTTGTTTGCTTTTAAATATCCATCTGCCGGGCTTGTTTCAATCAAAACATATTTTTTTCCCACTATGAGTTTTCCATTAATGGAATGTTGTTCCGTTGTAGATGTCCAGGAATCAATCAATTCTCCATTTTCATCCCTTACTTCCAACTGGCAACCAGGGAGTTCTTTTTCTCCCGTAATGTCTGTTTTGCTGAATGATACTTTGGTTACATCATCATACATTGTAACTTTTTGTGCGGAAGAAACATCTTTTATCTTGAACTCAATATTGGCGGCAGTTACATATCCATCTGCCGGGCTTGTTTCGATCAAAGTATATTCTCCCGGTTCAATTCCTTCGATATAATGTGGCTCCGTTCCGGATACCCAACTGTCAACTACATTTCCGTTTTTATCTCTTATTTCCATTCCGCATCCCGGAAGTTCTTCCTTTCCGACAAGAGATTTCTTGGAAATTTTAGTTTTAACCGAATCATCATACATGGTTACCGTGTTTGATGAAGAAGCGTTAAAAGAAGTTCCATCCTTGATGAGTACATACGAACTCTCTGTACCTTCTTTTTGCGCTACTTTAAAGCAAATATCATCTGCTTTAATAAATCCATCAGCCGGATTCGTCTCTACCAGAGTATATTCTTCCAATATATTAAGTCCATATACGATTAACTCCCCGTTGTCGTCATACCCGATATGAATATTTTCATATTTCTCGTTTTTGGTTACAACAGCATCGTTTTTATATGATGTCCATTTTACAATTGTTTCTCCATTCGCATCACGAATTTCCAACCGGCATCCAGGAACCTCTTTTCCCGTATTGATACTTTTCTTTGATATCTTTACCTCTGTCGGAGTGTTTATAACTTCCGCTGTTGCTTCAATTTCTGCTTTTGTTTCATCCCATCCATCCAGAGTCAGATTGTAAATCTTATCATTTTTATAGTATCCGTCCGGAGCTTTCAATTCCTTTATATAATACATTCCGGAATTTAAGGATTTATCATCCGAATAATCCTTATCCTGAATAGGTAAAGGAACCGTCGTTTCCGCAATACCTTCTTTATTGCTTATTATTTTTTCAAGCAATGTGTCTTTGGCGATAATCTTTACTCCTTTGGCATTATGTATATCTGTTGCTGCATAAACACCAAATTCGGCTCCTCTTAGCGGTTTGCTTGTGTTTACATCCTTTTTTATGATCCGTATACAAGCTTTTGTTCTGTTGTTGATAATTGTGTATTTATCTCCCTGCAATATAATATTGCCATTATCATCTGTATCGTTCGAGGAATTAGCTACATATTCCTCTCCCGTTTCATCCGCGTCAAAATACAAGTGAAAGGTATTATCCTGTAAATGGAATCCATACAAAGTTTTAATTTCCGCCACTTTATAATGTCCCAAAGGTAATGTTATATTAACTACGTCGTCTACTACTTCCGCTTTTGTCAATTCTCCGTAAGTCTTTGTAAACTCTACCTTATCAGCGGAATAGATTGTGGCAACTTTGTCGTTTTTTCGGTATCTGACAGTATTCCTTCCATCGTCTGAAACAATGTCTTCTTCTGCATAAATTTCAAAAGTCACATCTTTTAATGCCTGTTTTTCGTATATGAATTTATTCTGCGAAAATGCATCCAGGACTTCCCCCTGCTTGTATAAGCTAAACTTGCCTTTTTGCTCATTGTCCTTAAAATCCACTTTCACAATGTCAAATTTTCCGGCAGTTCCTTCATAAGAATCTAAGTCATCTTTTCCGGAGTGAATAACAACTTCGATATAATCTCCATTGTCATTTCCGCGTTTATATCCGGACGCAGCTTTTACTTCCCGGATGTGATATGTACCTGAAAGCAAAGGACTTTTAGTCACAAAATAACCGTTGTCATCTGTCTTGAACTCACTGATCTCTTTCTTTTCTCCGTTTTCGCGGTAAGTTTGAGACACTAATGTTTCTTTTCCGTTTTCAACGCGATATATTTTATAAGTAAATCCTGGTTTTAAGACATTTTCATTTGTTTCTGCATCTACTTTTTGGACGCCTAAATATGCCTTGTACATATTGTTTGTATAATCAGCTGTATATCCATCTTTTAGTTCAGACACATCTTTATCAATCGTTATTTCTGCATCCTTCATTGGAATGGTATCCCATTTAGGACCGCATTTTGTCTGATGTACAATATACTGCCCATACGGTAAAGTTACAGTCGCTTTACCGTCTGCATTCGTAGTCACCGTCGCTCGTTCTGCATCTGAACATGCATTATAACTTCCTTTTGATTTCAAATAAATCTGGAAGGTTGCGCCTTCTTCCGCCAACAGTTCGGAATAATCACAATCATCACTTTCTGCTTTGTAACTCTTTTTAATGGTAACTTTGTTTTCCTTACCCTGCTCAGTTACTCCCGGTTCAAAATAGAAAGTTGGAAATTCTGCATTCTTTTGTCCTAAGAACACTCGATTTGTTTTCCCATCTTTAGGATATGATATTGATATTCCATCTACAGTATTATAGGTTATTACATATCGATCACCACTTAACAAAAAGCCTGTAGGAGCTTTTACTTCCTTTAATATATATGTATTTCCAGGAATCAGATAATAATCGGAGTAATTTTTCAAATCTCCTTTCGAATCTGTTACAAATCCGGGACTTTGTACCGTTACATAAGATTTGACACCATTTGACTCAACCAATTTTCGGAATGTAGCAGCTTTCGTACAAGCTGTATTCGAATAAAATTGATACATCGCTCCTGCTAAAGTCTGATCTCCTGCACATTTTCCTCCATTCTTTGCCGGAGTTTTTTTGAAGTTTATATGAAATCCTTTGATCGTCGTTTCTTCAAAATCGGATTCATATTTTGTGATTACCTGCGAGGATGATGCACATTCCGAAGGATCCAATGTAACCACCTTACTGCTTCTAACACACATCGGGGGCGCAGATATTTCCGCTAAATAATATTTTGGATCTGTTGCACTAAATTGCTTATATGTGCTTGTATCGAATTTGCCATTTTTATCCGTAGTAAATGTAGTCAGGCACTTAGATCCGGCAACTCCTTTTTCCGCAGCAGCTTTAGCATCCGTTTGTGACCGGTATAAGCCAAACACTGCATTTTCTGGAGATATACTGGTATCATCGTTTTTCTTTGTGATAACATAATAGCATTTTTTTACTTTATTGGTAATGTTCGAACGAACCTGTTTATTATATAATGCATGACCGCTTGACAAGTATGCTCCAGTATCACTCCACTCTCCATCGCTGTTTTGCTGAATCAGATTTTTGTACACCATGCTAAAAGTAGTTGATTTCGATGATGATGTAACATTACTTGCTGAACCAGGCAAAGTTGTCACAATACTTGTTCCGGAGAATTTCTTATCTGTATTCACCTCGTCCAAAGTAAATTTGAAGCTTCTATTCGCCCAGGTGGAATGCATTTTATAAACGCTGTATTGTATTGCTGCATTCTTAGCCAATTCAGTCGTCGCTCTTCTTACTGTGTTGTATTCGCTAATGGATCCGATATTTATTTTGGAGCTTCCGCTTCCTTCGGTGCCATACATATATCGAGCCATATATCCGCTTCCTTTGGTATACAAAGGGTCACTTGCGCTATAATCATGATTACCTTTAACATAATCCACATCCTCGTCATCCATTTCCGCTGTCAATGCTTTAATACATGCATCATTTGGATGCCCGTGGCTTGTTTTATATCCTGATGACAATGAATCGGTCTTAATATAGCCGATTTCCGGTCCATCTGCTATCAAGGTAAAACGGAATGCCGCCAGTCCATCGCTATCCGTCACAGCTTCGTAATATGGACTGCCGTTACTGTTGTAACTCGGTGAAAGATCGTCATTATCCTGATTAGTATACTTTCCGCCGGAATACAACCCTTCCGAATACAATGAATCTGTATAATTGTTTAATGTTAATTTAACACGAATACCTGACAAAGCATTTCCTTTATCGTCTGTTTTCTTAACCAGCAAACGGATTCTACGGTATTCTCTCGGAGCTACGGAATTCCAATCACCTTTTGGAGCTGCAGTTACATTACTTGTTATAAAGTGTTGATATCCGGCAGCATTAGCGCTCTTTTGCCAAAATCTCAATGTTACATTAAAATCTTCTTTTATATTGAAGATTTCATTGTACAAATCATTTGCTGTCTTTTTGTAACATTCTGTAGTAGATGAAAGTAATTTTTTGCTATTACCAATCACCGATTTTCTATCGCTTACAGAATCCTTATTTTTTCTTATACTCCAAAACAAAGCCTGTGCAATAATTCTTCTTTGGCTCTTATTGCCTGTACTTTTGCTGCTATACAACCAATTGTAAATACAAGCATACATTTCTTTGTGAGTATTTATATCGTCATCTGTTGTAATAGTTCTTGTCCATTTTCCGTTCGTAACTCCTTCAGGATTCCACGCCGTAAAATTTCTTCCGGTAGCTGCGTTTTTTCCGAGATCCATACAAAAAGCAATCTTATCTCCTACCGTATACCAATTCCAATTTCCACCTTTTACTACTCCGGAAGTTAAAGTCACGCCACTTTCCACATAATTAGGAATTATGCTACTCGAAACTTCTCGACTTTTTAATGTGTCTGCTTCAACCCTGACAGCTCCAGACGGCAATGAGATTGAAGTAACACATACTACCAAGGCTAAAAATCCGGCGAAGCATGATTTTAGCCTTTCCTTTGTTCTGTTTTTCATAACTACTCTCCTTTTGTTGTTGTTACTATAGTTCCATATATAGTTTGACAAAAAAAAAGAAGTTTAAAATTCAGATATGAGGCTCGCCGGGAATATCTCCCAGGAGCAATCTCACATCTTAAATTTCAAACTTCTTCGAGGTTATTTCCTATTTTTATGATTCTATTTTTTAAATCTTAAAAGGCAGCTCTTCTTCTAATCCATCAGGAATATTCATAAAGCCATCCTCTGACGCAGAAGCCTGTGGTTTTGTCGGTGCATCTCCGCCGTTATTTTTTGCAGCTGCAGCCTTGCTTTCTGCAAATTCCTGGTTTTCCACCACTACATCTGTAGTGTAAACTTTATTTCCGTCTTTGTTTGTATAACTTCCGGTTTGAATACGACCTTCTGCTATGATCTTAGTTCCCTGTCGCAGATAATTTTCTGCAAATTCCGCTCCTTTGCCAAATACTACGCAATTGATAAAATCTGCTGTTTGCTCGTCTCCCTGGCGTTTGTAACGCCGATCTACCGCAAGAGTATATCTGGCTATTGCCGTCTGATTTTCTCCTTGTGAGTATCTAACTTCCGGATCCCTGGTCAATCGACCACATAAAATAACTTTGTTCATCTGTTTTTCCTCCATTTCTTTTTACTATTATCATGTTCTTACCATATTATTATTTTTCCATTTGTTCAAATTCGGATATATCATAAAAATACGATACGGTTTTCTCCAGCCAACATGTTTACATTATTATTATGACAATTAATTAAAAAAAAAGAAATTTCCGTTTTGCAAATAAACTCTTCTTTCATCAGTGAAAGCAGTGAGCTTCTACTTACGGCAAACAAAAGAATTTATACACGAACCGGCGATGTATGTTATGTGTGTTATATTGATTATATGCGTTATATTGATTATATGCGTTATATTGATTATATGCGATATATCTAATATATCTTTTATATAATTGTGTTATTTCGTTTATTTTTTTTATTTGCTTTATTTGCTATTTTTGATTACATTCTTTTATTTTTTACCATTTTATACTTTCTGTACTTTCTATAATTTTTGTTATACAATGCAATTATAGCAGCAAATCACATCATTTATATTACAGGTACTATATGCATTATACAAAATATATGAAATATACTCATTATATAGAATATATACATTATATGTAATATATAATTAAAACTATAGAAATAACGCAAATTAAGTATATGTTATTTGTGGCGCAATTAAATAAGTTCTATCTTTTTATGCACTTATTACTGTTAATGCACACTACATTATTATGTTTCTTATAATTTATAATACTTTTCCCTTTATTACATTTCTTATTTACATTGTTTCACTTTGTATTTTCATTTTTATTATTTTATTTACATTTATGCATTGCGTCACTTCTATACACGCAGGTAATTATATTATTCATTGTGTTTATTTTATTTTTTTTAATTATTTCATTGACATTATATTATTTGTTTTATATAATAGCATATATATCTATAATACATACATGTGCATTTATGAATATATATGCATACAAACTGTTATAAAATGTAACAAACATGATTAAATGCACATGTGTATTTGTATCAGCTACACCGGCTGTTATAGAATTTTGATTTTTTTAACATTTATAGCAGAAAGTGAGGAGATAATAATATGAAGATAATCGCAGTAGCAAATCAGAAGGGCGGAGCAGGAAAAACAACCACTGCAATCGAACTGGGATATTGCCTTGCAGATCAAGGAAATAAAGTTTTGTTGATTGACTTTGACCAGCAGAGACACTTGTCAATGTATTTAGGAATACCGACAGAAAAAAATATATATAAAGTAATGACATCCAGACTTCTGATTCAAGATGCAATTGTATCAACCGAAAAAGTAGATGTAATTGCGGCATCCGGAGAATTGTCAAATGCAGACAAAACATTTACGGATGTGAACGATATCTATTTGCTCGAGGATATCTGTGCATTTTTAAAAGACAATATGGATTATGATTATGTCGTGATCGATAATTCACCTGCAAGAGATGCTTTACTTACTATGTCTTATGTTGCAGCGGATTATATTGTTGCTCCGACTACATTGGATGATGGCAGTGTAAATGGAATAATTGAATTGGAAAACGACATTTCCAAACTGAGAGATGGCAGACACAAAATATCTCACGCCCAGATTTTAGCAATTATCCTGATTATGTACGAACATACCAACATGCATGAAGTACAGAAAGAAAACTTAGAGGCTTTAGCGAAAAACATAAAAGGACAACCGATCATTGAGACTGTGCGCAAAAGTGTAAAAATGAGTGAAACAAAAACATTCAAAAAAGCTTTACAGGATTATGATCGATACAATAACGCTGCGATAGACTATCGGCGAGCTGTTGAAAACATGATTAAAAAGATGGGAGAGTGATCACATGGCAACAAATATGAAATCTCGTTTAAGAGCGAATTACGCAAACAACAATCCAAGCAAAAAGGCTCCGGATTCCGGAGAAAACTTTGTGGACGGAGTGCTTGATAAACTGGAGTCAACTGACACAACAGACAATATTGATATTCCAGTTGTGAACACAAGTGAACCCGAAAATACAATATCGGCAACAGCTGCAGTTTTAACAGAGCCGCAAAATTCAGTATCAAATATTCACCAACAGACAAACGACGACCACGAACACGATGCTGAAGAATACTCTTTGCGGACTTATAACATTTCGATTGGATCCGCAAAATATATAAAAAGAAAAGCTGCAGTAAATCGGTCATCCATCAAAGCCATTATGAATCATTTGTTGGATACCGGATTTACCTTGTTAGAAAAAGAAATTGGCGATCGAACCGTACTTAATGATGCGGATTATGATAAAATGGAAGATTATGCTCAAAGTATTAAAGGAAGAAAAGAAGTTCTCTGTTTTTCGATTTCAAAATCAAATATTGAAAAACTCGAGCATTATTCCGCTCTGTTTGCCACAAAACTATCGATTTTTATGAATTACATGATCGATACATATAAAAATGTAATATAGTATCTGAGCCTGTGACTTTCACCCACAGGCTCATCTATAATATATACATTAATTCAGCTAAATGGCAAAACAATTCTTTGAAAGGATTATAACTATGAGTAAATATATCTTACCGGAGCAGATCATTGATGATATTGTGGCGAACTTAAACAATACAATACTCTCTGCTTTTGATAAATATACCGATAAATATCAGTTAGGAGTGTTACAGGATTACATTCGTGATATTATAAAGGACAAATACAATAATAATATCATTTCACCTAACTTTCACGACGATGCAGTCCGAATGAACAAAACGAGAAGAAAAATGCATTCCCGCACATTACAAAAATACACTAAACTGATTGAGGAACTTGGAACGGACAACGAAGACCCTATATTTGCAATTTATGCCAAGGGATTATTCTCGTTAGAAGACATCAATACAAAAGATGACTTGCTGAAATTGATAAAAGACTGGCATACGACCTCATCTTTGATGACAACATTTCCGTTCATGTCTTACTTAAATAAGACGCAATTTTTAAGATTTCTCAACCAGGATACAGCTATTGATATTTTTCGAATCGCTAATGAGTGTTACGATGGATCATTTTCGAATTTTTTTAAGTATAACATATATAATCCGGAAGAATATGTGACATTTTCGATCAGTAATTATCGCAAAACTAATCAATTGCGAGAATATAGTACCAAAACGCATAATGTCAAGGTTGTAACAGAGAATAACAAGACATTAACCATTGCGCATCAAAAAGCGTTAGAAGCAAGTTTGCACTTTATTGGCAAAGAATTTTACACTGACAATATTGTCAGAGTAAGCCCTTACGAGCTTGCAAAGCGCGTGTACGGACCACATCCAGGCGCAGACAAAATAAAAAAGACCATAACACTAATGTTCGAATTAAGTAAAGCCTATGTGCATTCAACTGACATTGAGACAGGAGAAGATGCCGGGGTAATGCATTTCTTCGACATAGCGTTGAATACAAACGCAAGCAAAAACGAACCTATGATCATACGATATTCCAGCAACATTCGCGATCAGATTATAGATAATAAATTAATTGCGACTTCCAGTAAAAAAGATATGCAGCTAGAATCACCAACATCAAAGCTACTACATTCCGTACTGCAGGGAGAGCGCATCAAACACACCGTAAAACGCGGAGAAGCAATTCCGCCTGCTGAATACACCCTTGCATTTTTCATGAGCAAGATTTATTTTGGAAATATGAAAAAAAGGGAAATCATTGACGAAATAGCAAATTCACTTAATGAATTTATGAAAAAAAAGATTGTTATAAAAAATTTTAAGGCTCCGTCTACAATAAGCGGAAACTTTCGAATTGAATTCATTCCTTTGTCTGAATCGGAATATAACGATTTTTATTTTTCAGAGAATGAAATATTGATCAATATTATTGATGTATGATTTTAATAACCGCGTCTGATTAAAACCTCGCTCCATTATGTAGCGAGGTTTTGTCGACACTTTTTACGCCCGAACTTTTACTGTCGACACTTTTTACGCCCAAAGTTTATATTTTGTCGACACTTTTTACGCCCAAAGTTTTAAAATGTCCCCTATTTTAGCGACCAAAGCTGTTTTGTCGACACTTTTTACGCCTAAAGTTTATTCTTTTGTTCATTCTGTATAATTTTCTGCATTTTTGAAAAACAATTTGGTCATTATTTACAAAGTTGAATTTTTTTTTATAAAATTCCTCAGCTTTTTCATTAATTTAAGCCAAAAAATTTTATTCATATAAGAAAATTTATTACAGTTTATTATTTTGATTTATTGTTTGTCGACACTTTTTACGCCCAAAGTTTATATTTTGTCGACACCTTTTACGCCCAAACACACCACTTTGCATTTTCTTTGTAGATATAATATACTTTTGAAAAAGAAAAAGACCCGGTATTCCAGGTCTTCTCTTAAAAAGAATACGCAACCGCAAAAATATCTGCAAAATATTTTTGCGACCCATCTTACATCCGCAAAATGTAAGACTAACACACACAATATACAATCCACATATACAATGCACCTGGCAGTGTATTGTATATCAGCAAAGCAATGCCTCATGGCAACGCTTTCTAAAATGAACCGGTACCTACCAAACACCTTTGTGTGTCTAACAGCATACCCAACCTTTGTGTAGTTATATATGTGTAATAACTTGCTTACAACACAAGTATAGCATTATATCCGCAATATTTCAAGTTTTCCGGATATACAAAAAACTCAGAAAGAAGGAGAATAAATGGACAATTTTGCTAAAATTGGCATTTCCGTCATCAATCGCATGGTGGGGATCCGCGATAATTACATAATTCAAAAAGTAAATTACCCAAATTCCTGTGCCAATTGCAGCAATAGAAATATTCTTTTTGAGCATCAGGAATACGGAAGATATACAGACACAGAATACGATGCAGCACAAAAAGCCTGCGAACAATGTCCTTTACATACACAGTATCTTCAAGCACATATAAAAGATGTAAAAAACAAAATATATGTAAACGAATCTAACAGATATGGTTCCGCTTTACGATTGAGCAAAGGCGCCATACTGCTTTATTTAGGTTTACATTTTTTCACACATGATGATTACGGCAGAATCAATGGTATTACCATAAAGGATATTATATCTTTCACCGGACTATCGCGTAGTGCAGTTGAAAAAAATATGAATGTCCTTATAAAAAACAACCTGATTAGTGTGAAAAAAGTTTCTGAACTGTGGTATGATCAGGACAGAGCCGGCAGTTATCACCTTATGATCCATGGCTATCACGATTATTTTAATGACGCTGTTCACGGCGGACGCGGTTTTTTAGTTTTAAGTTCTGATATTTATTCTGAATTTAAGAAAATATCCAATGTGAACGCTTTACGCATTATTTTAAAATCTTTGACTGAATTGGAACAAGATCCCGAAAAAAGAGAGGATATCAATGCCTTTTTAATGAAAAGTTATCGGGATCTTATGTCTTATTTGCCGAAATACTGCCGCCCAGGCATTATACGGACAACATTGGAAAATGTCACGGCAAAGATTCTAAAAATGCAGATTGGTAAAAGAAGCGTTTCTTTCAAACCTTTCAACAACACGAACAGCAAAATAGTTAAGCAACAGGCAATTGATGAATTCTGTCTGAAATTCGAAACTTTTTTAAGAAACAGTTCTGCATCAATCCAATCTCTGGATAGAGGACTAAATGTTTCAACAGAGCACCAATGGATTGTAAAATTATATAATGACTATAAGAAAAAGAATTCTGCATTACCGAAGATACGCTTTGTTAATGATGTTTCTGTTATAAAGAACATTGCTGCTTTGGCTGTGCAATATGATTTTTGTACCGTAAAACAAGCATTGATAGAATCTATTTTTTACGATAACAATGTTGAAAGGATAAAAAATCTTGGTGGATTTTTACGAAAACGAATTAGACGGATTCGCGAGATCCCAAACTACATAGAAACATTGGCAACAGCATATACTTTTTAATCAGGTCTCACTTGAGACCTATTTGTGGTTGTCAAAATTCCTTAGGGGGCGAAAAACATACTTTAATCGCCTTTTCTTTTATTTCATCAATGTTTTTTTTTCAACAAATTATGTTATAATATCATCATATAATGTTTCAAATTTTTCTTTTATCATACTATTTATACATGCATATATTCTTGTAATCGGCTCAATTATTGATTACGAGGTGTTTTCATTTACCAACGCTTGGGAACATTTGTATGTATTATATATATAAAAGATATACAAAGAATGGAGGTGGCATATATGTCAAGAATGGCATACGAAGCCAATAATCAAAAATACATTGCATTAATGGATAAGAAGTTAAAAGAACTTCCACCGTATGTGAAATCATATATATATCATATCGAAAACCGTATATTACCTAGAACAAGATATGCTTATGTATGTGATATTTATGATTTTTTTACATTCCTGGCTAATAACAATGCAGAGCAAAAATGCATCAAGGAAATCTCATTGTCGTATCTCAATCAGTTAAATGTACAGGATTTTGATGAATACTTACATGATCTGCGCAAAAGAGCAGGAGAACAGGCGGAATCGCGAAAAATTTCTGCTCTAAAAAGTCTTTTTACTTATTTATGCGAACAAAATATGATAAGTAACAAAGATGCTTATTCAATCAAAAGCCCGAAAATACACAAAAAAGAAACTTTGACCTATATGAGCAGAGACGAGGTTAAAAAATTCTTAAACGCTGTTGAAAGCGGCATTTGCTTAAATGAAAGACAAATGAAATATCACGAAAAGCAGAAAACAAGGGACATAGCATTGTTTTCACTTTTACTTACTACAGGTATTCGTGTATCAGAATGTGCATCACTGGATGTAAAGGATTTAGATCTGGACTCTAACAGTATATTTTTAGTAAGGAAGGGAAATAAAGAGTCAAATGTGTATTTTCCGCAGGAAACTGCCGATAGATTGGAAGATTACCTGGAAGAAAGAAAAGATTATTTGTCCATGTCTGACCCATTATTTTTAAATCGTAATTTTGGCAGAATGTCGGTACGAAGCATTGAACGCCTGGTAAAAAAATATGCGCAGCCGTTAATTGTCGGAACAAAGAATATTACGCCTCATAAATTACGGTCTACTTATGGAATGGGATTATATGAATCAACAGATGATTTATACCTTGTTGCAGAAGTATTAGGTCATGAATCCGTCGAAACAACAAAATCCTATTATACTACGGTCACTGAAGACAGAAAGAAGAAAGCCGGAAACATGGAATTATGGTAAAAAAAATATATAATGACAAACCTCAATATTTTTTTTATCATAATAATTATGAATGGCATAAATTCATATAACTTTGAATTTTGCCGTAATTAAGAAAGGAGCATGGCAGATATGATTATTGTGTTAGTAATGCATGAGTATCATATTTTTGTCTAACTGTTATATGAATATTGAGTATAGAGATGGAAATCTGGTTATTACCGGTGAAAAGGAAGTGATTAACGAGGAGTTATTGAATCTAAAAGACATCAGTGATGGAAATAATGATTTTTTAACTACCTACGAAAGCAATATAACCGATGCCGGAGATGAAAATGCAGTGACAAGTGTTCCTGCAGAACACATTAATGATCTCTTTCGGTTATTATTGCAACAAGAAAACGCATATCAATCCATTTTGAGCGAAATGGACAATATTCTTGATGATATGATATCAGCAATGAACGAAACAACAAATCAATTAGAGATTATATCTAAAGAAAATGAAGAATTAAGGAAGAAATTAAAGGAAAGTTCAAAGATAATCTACTTAGAAAAAAAAGGGTCAGAAAAAAAGAATAGATAATAGAATATACTTAAAAAAAACGAGAGCAATTTGCTCTCGTTTTTTTAATCGTAGAAATATAATGGATCGGTATACCCTTTCTTAAATGGCAGACATGTTTTCACTGTGAAGTGTTCTCCGTCATGTATTTTTTTAAGCAATACGGATACATAATCACAGTCGTATCGCCTGCCATTTTTATATGCCATTCCATGTATTCTTTTGTTTGTGATAGGAAAGATGATTTCAAAATCACTGTTGTTATCTGTATCGTCAATCCATTCCTCAATCTCGTCTTCGTTCAATTCTATCCCATCAAGAATTTCAAACGCAAGGTCGATTTTATCAAATCCTTCCTCTAAATAGAAAGATGAATCCGCCTTGGTATATCGTCTGAAATCACGAAGATTTTTATTTAGGTGATTTTTCATCACATGGATCAAACTGTCGCTATCAAAATTTTTTTGAAACCATATCATGGCATCGGTTTTAATAATTGCCATATTGCAACTCCTTTCCGCCATACTTTTATAGGCATAAAAAAAAGACTGCAATACGGTAACTGTTGCAGTCTTCAACTTATAAATCTGTTATTTTTTCAATTTTTTCGCATCTTTGGAATAAATGTAAAAACCATTATACCCATAAAAAGCGCGTAATCTGTTTAATTTTTTGGGATTTTGAATCGTTTCTTTCGTGTACACCGGAGCATTTGAATTGTTTTTCTGACGCTCTTTTTCACATAAAGCATCTTTAATCAATTCATTCCACCTTTTTCTGCCGATGTCCGTAACATATATGTAGTCTTTTCCGTTCGGAGATTGAAATATCTTAGAAATTTCAATCCCGTCTCTTTCGATCACATGATCGAAATATGTTTTGTTTGAAGCCGCAACACTACCTTTCATATATTCATCTCCTCTCCAAAGTTCTCTTTTTTCATTACACTAATAGTATGATAATACAGAAAAATTATAATTACAAACTTTTTTTGTATTGTTCATACTAAAAATATAACTTTCAAAAGACAACTGGATGAGGTTAAAGAAAGTTGGAACTAATAAATGAATAACTGAAGAAAGGTCGGCATCGCCGATTAAGGTGAAAAATATGAAAAAATACAGTGCAATTGTAAAAGATGGAACAAGAATGGTCGTAATAAAAAACCAGGAATACAATACAAAAGCAGATTTTATCAGGGACCTAAGATCAAATGGATATAAAGTAAATCCGCATAAAGTGAAGGAATCTGCGGTTTTTGAATATATAGTCGACCACACTAACATGTATCCTTGGGATTGGCAAATAAAGAAAGTTCCGTAATAAACTTCATTTGACAAAGTTATGTACCCGGATTTTATGATCCGGGTATCATTTTTTGCCATATCTGAGTTTGCGAAATGTATAAATATATTACATACTATATAAAGTTGAAAGACAAATACAAGGGAGATGTTTTTATGGAATTACATGAATTTATGGAAAAATTTCCGATTCAATTAAATATACAGCAAAAAGAAGCGGTACGAGCAGTGGAAGGACCTACATTGCTGCTTGCGGTTCCGGGAAGTGGAAAAACTACGGTATTAGTTACAAGACTTGGCTATATGATTCATTGTTGTAATATAGATCCAAGCCAGATATTAACTGTCACTTATACTGTAGCGGCGACAAAAGACATGAGATCTCGCTTTTCTTCCTTTTTTGGAGAAAAATTAGCAAATAAAATTGAATTTAGAACCATCAATGGAATTTGCTCAAAAATCATTTCTTATTACGAAAGAAAGATTGGGCAAAAAGCTTTTGATTTGGTTACAGACGACAGGGTAATAAATCAAATTTTGATCCAGATATACCAGGAGGTAGAAAAAGAATATCCAACAGAAAGTGATATTAAGGGAATTCGTACAGCTATTACATACATAAAAAACATGATGTTAAACGATGGAGAAATCAAGAAGTTGGAGATAGCAAATGACTATGCCATATTAGACATTTATAAAGCGTATTGCGGAAAAATGCGTGAAAACGGATTTATGGATTATGACGATCAAATGGTATATGCATTTAAAATGTTGGAGTTAGACGAAGGTACAAAGGAACATTTCCAACAAATGTATCCATATATTTGCGTTGATGAGGCACAAGATACATCAAAGATTCAACACAAGATCATTGCTGCGTTGGTGTCTAAATCGAAAAATATATTCATGGTAGGAGATGAAGATCAGAGTATATATGGATTCCGTGCAGCATATCCAAAAGCACTATTGTCATTTGAAAAGAATTATCCGGAAGCTAAAGTGCTTCTAATGGAAGAAAATTTCAGGTCAAATGCTAATATTGTAACGGCTGCAGATCGTTTTATTCAAATGAATACCATGAGACACAAGAAACATATAAAACCGACAAGGGAGGCAACCAGTATAGTCTCGTCCATTCCTGTAAAATCACAACAGGAGCAGTACAAATATCTTTTAGATGTTGCAAAAACGACAGACAAACAAACAGCAATACTATATCGTAACAGCGAAAGTGCCATCCCGATTATAGATCTGTTTGAAAGAAAAGGCATTCCATACCGGATGAGAAATGCAGAACTTACATTTTTCGGAAATCGTGTGGTAACGGATATTATCAATATTTTTAAGTTTGCATTAAATCCAATGGATGAAGAGCTTTTTATGAAAATTTATTATAAGCTGTCTATCTATTTGAAAAAAAGTCAAGCTTATTATTGTTGCCAGACGGCAAAATCCACAGGGGTTTCCATATTAAGTGCAGCTAAAAAAAATAGAATGTTGAAACCGGCTGTTGTTGCTAAAATTGCCGCAATTCAGCAGCACTTTGTAAAAATGAAAGGAGAAACACCGACAAAAGCATTAAAAAGAGTATTATATGATATGAATTATATGAATTACCTTACAAAAGCGGGGCTCGATGAAAACAAAGTAACAATTCTAAAAAATTTAACGATTCCCGAAAAAACAATAAAGTCTTTTTTGGATCGGTTAGATACACTCAGAGATCTGATCAAATATAAAAAATTTGATCCCGATGCACGAATGATATTTTCTACCGTGCACTCGAGTAAGGGATTGGAGTATGATTCCGTTTATATGATCGATGTTAAAGATGGAGTTTTTCCGGAGACAGTTGTATCTTCTTCTGAAAAGGATAAAGAAAAAATCAGCATCTACGAAGAAGAGCGGCGTATGTTTTATGTAGGCGTTACTCGAGCAAAAAATAATCTCTATTTATTCCGTTTACCGGAACGGTCCGTATTTTGCAGAGATTTTTTCGGAGAAAAAGAAATAATAACGCATAAAGCTGGAACATATAAGCAGGAATATCAAGCGGCAATTACCGGTTATACAAAAAAGCCTGTTAGTCCCACAAAGCTGACAGAAAGTTATCAAGACTACATATCTTCCATTGGGGATGGGGTTATGGTTAAGCACAACAAATACGGAACAGGAGTTATTGATTCTATTACTGCAGATAAAATTAAAGTTGTATTCCAAAATGAAAAGTATGGAACAAAAGTGTTTGCAATAACTCCACTTTTACAAAGAGTCTTATTAGTTCAACAATCATAATGATATATGAGTGACAGGAAGAAAGATTATTTTTCTTCCTGTTTTTTTTTTGTTATATCCGAGTTTGTGAGGCGATGGAAGATTTAATATAATGTATATAGTAAATGAAGTTGATATTTACCTTTGTTTGCCGAAAATAGCAACTGATAATATAATAAACGGAAAGGAAATGAAGTCATTATGTATAATACGATCAGATTATTGCGAGGAGAAGAAAGATTATCATATTCGGAATTTAAGAAATTTCAGAGGGGAGATACTATTTTTGGTGTAGACAGTGACCCAACTGAAATAAAACGATGGTCTATTGATGACAAGGACAAAGCAAAAGCAGAATTGAGTAAATATCAATGTAGCTGCAGTCGTGGAATCTGTATATACGATGTCGAAGAATATGGGTTAGAGTATTGCAAATGTGACGAAAATGGAGAATTTGTATCCGGTAGCGACTATACTTTAGCCGAAGAAGGAGAAAATAAATTAGTACAGTGAAAGCGCTGTAAGGAGATATGAATCAAGAGTTTCCTATGGACTTTAGAATGGAGGTAGATTTATATGAAGAAAATTACAGAAGAGTTAATTACAGAAGCTATGGAAAATGGATTTACAAGAGAAGATGCGGAAAGAGGATATGGAGTTTTTACATCTGATTATGGAAATGGTGCAGAACATATACAGAGGCTTGATTGCATGATGATATTTGATAGTGATGATGAAGCTGCTGAACAAGCTGAAAAAGACGGAATCAAAATCATACATGATATGGAATTTGATGACGAAAATTTGGCAGCATATCTTGATACACCAGAGAACAGAGAATTACTTAAAGATTTAGCAATGTGAGGAGTGGTAAATATGACAATATATATTGTATTTGAGTATGCTGAATCAACTAATAAGATAATTGGAGTTTATAGAGACATGGAACAAGCAAAGAAAGTGCATATGCAATCCCCTACATGGAGATATATAGAAGAACATATAATACATTGAAATTGTAGTTATTAACAAAGGAGAATTACTTGTAATGGAAAACAACAACGAAAAGCAGAATAATACAACAACACTTGTTGAAACTGGAGATTATGTCACTACTGCATATGGTTCAATGAATTATTTCAAGTGTACATCATGCGGATATGATGAGATATTGAATGATGATAATTTTTGTCCTCATTGTGGGAGAAAAGTTAATAATTAAAGTAATGAAACGATGATTTGCTTTGGAAAGGAGTAAAAAATGCATGGGAATTTTGAACCATTAGACGAATACAACGGAGATATTATTAGAATTGACCGGCTTATTGAATTTTTGCCAACTGAACATTGGTCTTGGGATGAAACAGGAGAAATTGATTTGGATAATATCTCTGTTGCAATACATGATGCTATTTCAGAAGTTTCTGAACCATATGGTGATACATGGGAACATCCTGTATTAGAACAAAAATCAAAAGAATGGCATATAGGAAGAATTATTTATTTTATCAATCATCCAAAGGAAATTAGAGATATTGAGATTGACAACGAGTGTAATAATGGATTTATTCTTCCTCAACCTATTATTGTAGATGGGTGGCATAGATATGCGGCGGCAAGATGGTTGTATGATCAAGGCAAGATGGTAGAAATTCATTGTAGATATGGCGGTCGAGCTGATGTACTTGAATATTTACAAGGGAAAACAAATGACAGACCATTGGATATGGCATAAAGCGATTGTAAATTTGTTTTGTACTATTTAGATGCTAACACTAATATGGGTTAAGTAGAGGAAAAATGGAAGATAATTTTAGTTAAATACCGGGTTATGTATAGGTTAATTAGCACTTCTATCGTTTCAAAAAATTAAGTGATGTCAATGATGTAAATGATGATTTTAAAAAAAGTGATATATCTTATATAAAAAGTTTCATCCATTAAGGAATATTTGATTATTCATTATTGAAGTAATAATAAAAGATACAAGATTTTATTACATCTATTCGATGTAATATTTGTCGATAATGGATAATTTCACATCACTTATTGTTGTAAAATATAGTACATGTTCAAATTTTTACATCACTTGCTATTGTAAAAAATAATACAAATGTAAATTTGACATCATATGTTGCTGTGAAAATGCAGATTTACTTCGATATTTCACATCACTTGTTATTGTAAAATTATAATACATATTCAAATTTTTACATCATTTGTTGTTGTAAAACGAACATACATACGAAGATAAAACACTTGCAATAGTTGCTGCATATTTTGGTTTGGTTACATGATTCATTTTGTATTACGCTATCCATTATGGAAAAATATATTATCAATGAATTTTTGAATTTATCTATTATGGATAACAGGTATCCATTTTATTTGAAATGAGATTCGTATTGGGATGCATCCATTATGGAATTTACATCATCCATTATGGTAAAAAATGATATATTTTATTTTTCTGCATTTATTTCGATATTTTTTTGCATTTTTAATGTTTTTTGTTTCATACTTTAATGGATTCCGGTCCATCCATTACTTTTTGCTCATTTCCAATATGGAGTTTAAGTCATTCTTATAGTTTCTTATTTTTAATGGATATAAGTTCAACTGGTAAAACTTCATCCATTATGGATAAAGCGCATACAAACAGGCGTTAAATCAATCATTTTTCTTGAATTTTCAACAGATTCGAGCTTTCATTGATAATATTTCGAATATGGGTAAAAAGAATTTTCCATTTCTTTTATCTATCTTGAGAATTAGAGTAAAGCATATGTAGTAGAAATTAGTACAAACATTTGTTAAAACAGGATCATCAGTAGAAGTATTATGGATTCCATTAAAAATAAAATAATATCCCATCTTTTTATTTTTAAGTCATCCATCAAAAAGTTTCCGTATACTCACTATGGCAACTTCCGTACAGATTCCATATGGCAATTACCGTAATTCTATTTTTTTGAAGAATTATCATATTAACTATAGAGAAAACGAAAGGCGGTGACCTACATGTATAATAATATATTAGCACAATGTTATGAAAAGGGCGGAAACGAAAATCCAATCGCATCTTTTGAAGGATATGTAAGCAGTATTGAACGAAATAATACTGTATATTTTGATGGGTTGCTTATAAAATATAACGGAAAAGAAGATTTTGTAAGAAAACAATATGTAATCGACAAAAAGAAATTTTTAACAAAGCAAATTAAAAAGGGTGATTATGTAAAATTCAATGCAAAAGTATATAAATATCGCGAACGAAACGGAAATATACAGATCGGTATTCGGGCACCGGAGGGAGTTACAATTATTCAACCAGGTATTATTTCATACATACAAGACGAAATGTATGCCTGGAATATTTAGATAGGAGAGTGACCGGTATGTTAAATGATGCAGGACAACCATATGGAACTCATAGGATTGAAAAACTAAAAACATTTCACGACGCAAGTCGTGCGTTTCGCCATGATTTCAGAATTGATGATGTGAAAAATGTAATCCCGGAATTGAGTGAATATAATGATTATATTATAATGCCAAATTCAAACAATATCACATCAGTCTTAAAAGAAAGATTACATAAATTTGGTTATGGGACAGAACCTGGTGATATTAAAGTAAAATCCAATGCAGTAAGAGCATTTGAAGTTATAATGGACTTTTCGCCTGAAGCGGCAGATAAAATAGATTTAGAAGCTTGGAAAGAAGACTGTATAAAATGGCTGAAGAATGAATTCGATGAATCACCGGATCAAGGAAACATAATTGCTGTAGCTTGTCACTACGATGAACAGGCAAATTATGATCCGAATACAAAAAAGCCAATGAAAAATATACATATGCATGCTATTATTCAACCAATCAACAAAAATGGAAGACTTAATTACGACAGCATTGTCAACAAAGGAATTGGAGCTAAAGAATTTTGTATGCGCCAAGAACGATTTTATGAACAAGTAGGTAAAAAACATGGATTGGCAAGAGGGGAAAAAGGAAGCAAATCTCACCATGAAACAATGCGAAATTACAACAGGGAATTATCAAACGAAGAAATAAAAAATCGTCTTACTAAACAACAAGGTGATACGGTTGATATATTATTGGACAGAGCCAATGAAACCTTTGATGTTATGTCTATAAGGCATGTAAAAGAAAAAAAACAATTGGAGAAAAAAATATCACGCTTAGAAACTAGAGTATTAGGAATGAAGCAAACAATGCATTCATACGAACAGACAATTTCGAAATACGAACAGGAGGATGAGGATTTAATGCGAAAGAAATCAAAAAATTATGATTACCTAATGTATTATTTAAGCAATCATCCTGACCGGAATCGCTGCAAGGATATGTCAGAAGCAATTAATGTTATGGCAAAATGGGGAAAGCAGCATTATAATGAGCATGAGATCGTTATGGAAAAATAATGAATAGAAATTTTCCTGATTATAACATAAGCAGGAACAACAGCGACATTCCTGCTTATGCTATGGATAAAATAATTGTTATTTACATTCAATAGTTTTCACTTCTTTTAATCTGCTGAAGTTTTCGCACAACATTAAGGAGCACGAACACAGCAAAAAAAACTATAACACCTATGATTAAGAGGCGTATATATTCTATGTTGTTATTTTTCTTATTTCTTGTGCTGTTTTCATTCGTTCTTTGTTTCTGTGGAGAATCATTAATGTCAGGTGCATTTTTGATTGCTGAATCTGGTGGGACGGTAAGTATCGGATCGTCATCGATACTATCGACAACCTTAGTAAGGTATTCTTCCCGGCATGTTGCTGTAAAGGAAAATGTGATTTTTCCATCTTTTTGCAGCGATAGGACATCTGTAGTTGCGGAATAATCACTTTCTTCATCTCCATTTACCGTGAGATCTGATAGTGTATAATCGCCTGCGGGGGCGGATAATGTTTTATAATATTTTCCATTATCATCTATATCAGCTTTTTTTAGCTGAATAGAATAAACATCATCATTTCCGGCTATCTCGACATTAATAACAGCATCTGCATCATTATAACATACTCCTTCTATTATGATTGTTCCATTATCTGTATTATTTGCCTGAACGAAAGAGTGTGAGATTAGTATAGATAATAGCGCAGTTACTAAAACACAGCTTGCGTACCGGCAGAATTTAGTAAAAAAATGAATCTTTTTCATTTTGTCTCCTTTTAATGTTGTTGTAATATTCTTCCTGTCCCATGAATTCTTTTTTTTCTTGTTCCTTCATTTCTCTGTCTACTTCAGCAATTGCCTGTTCCAAATCTACTGATTCCATTTCCATTGACAAATTTTCTAATGGAAATACAACACATAGCATATTCAAATTGTTGCTACCAGGAACAGAAGGTTGTACTGCCCAAAATACAGGCGCGCTTGCTATGATATATCCGGTGTCTGTCAAAGAAGACGGGGATAAAATACAATTGAGAGTAGGCAGCCATATTTCTTTTTCAAGGTCTGTATTTTTGTATTCTTCCATAATATTGGTGATGCGTTTTCCGTAATCATTTAAAGCCATATGCATCAAACGCAATGTATTGTCTCCTGAACGCGGAAATGTAATGTTGAGCTGATAAAAATTATTATGTTGCTCAATTTCAACAGAAACGCCTGCAGTAGAAACAGTCCTAATTTCTTTTCCTTCATTGGTTAAGGAGTTAATTTCCATTTCAATAACAGAAACACCGGTGTATACCTCTGTCTCTTCGTTTGAACTATTAATTGCTTTTATAAAATCTATTATTGTCATTTTTTTTTGCATGCAACTTAAGCATGCTTTTCTCCTTTCTCTATATTTTTACCTGTTTATATTATGAGAAAAAAATTATTGGGGAGAGTTTATTTACGATGGTTATATCTAAAATAAAAAACCGCCATACCAGAGGAGAATGATATGACGGTTTTGTTGACTATATTCATTTATTAAAGTATTCTTTAATCAGAAATCATCATAGGGATCAAAGTCAAGTTCTTGTTCAGTATCTTTTTGTTGTTGAGCATGTTGAGGCATTTGCCTGGACAATGCCAACATAAAGTCTGTAAGTTTCTCTTTTTCAAGCTGTTCCTTTTGTATTTCCGCTTCGAAAGTCTTTTTGTCCCGAGTGAGATCCAAAATTTTTTCTCTGCTGTAAGCAACTTCGATTGAATTATTGATGGAGGACAACTTCGAAAAAATAATATCCAGTTCATTTTTGTCATTTAGAAGTTTGCTTTCAAGTTGCAAATCTTCCCCTCGTTCTTCTTCAACTTCTTCTATAATATGTTTCATGAAATTTCCGAAGGTTTGTGAATCCTTAAAAATATCAAATTGACCGCGTTCATTTTCGTCTATATCATATGTTTGGCTGATAACAGACGCTTTTTCGGCTATCAATTGATTGGCTTCATGGTATTTTTTTAATTTGTCCTCAATCTCAGCAGCGATGTAATGTTTTGCTTTTTTATTATAAATATCCAACGCTGCGCTTGAACGAAATTGTTCTTTTTCCATAAGTACGGGCTTAGAAAAATCTTTTATCATTTGCTCCATTGTATTTTTATCGCTTGAGATTGCCTGTAATTCATTTCCGCCTTTGTAAATTTTCATGATATCCTTTTTTCCATCATATTCAAGAATAAGATTATCATCTTTATCAGCAGAAGCAAGATAAAAATCTTTGCGAACCATTATATGCTTAATAGCTGAATTTTTGATGTCATACTCATATTCCAACGACTTTCTTTCAGACGGAAATTTGTCTAATTCGTACCGAATTTTAAGAAGATCATTGCGAAATTTCTGAGAATTTTCTTCCAAAACAACAACCTCGTAACTCGATTTGTTCTTTTCATGTTCGGCGTGTATCGGATAATCTATCTTTGCTTGCTGCTCAATCAAAGATAATTCCGCTTGACTGACTCCTTTAAATGTAGCGTATTTGTGAAATTTGTCGTCGGTGGCAAGATCTCGCTTTTCCACATATTGTTCTTTTGCCTTCTGCGTTATTTCTTCCACTAATTGAGATACACTCCTATACGGACCATAACTTTCCGGATATACAATCATAGATGAAAGTGTATCGCGATTTATCTCAAAAGCAGTTTTTACAGGAAGTCCGCGTTTTTTCAATTCTTTTGCAATGTGATGAGCTTCGTAAGGCGTACAATAATTTACACGACATTTTTCGGCTGCCACCTTGATTTCTCGCTTTGAGTCATCAAAGAGAGTAACAGATAAAAATCCATCAATAACCTCTAACATAGCTCTCGACATTTGCTTTGATGCATTAGCCATGATATATCCTCCTTTTTTGATATAAAATACTGTATCTAATACAAATATGAAAAATCACAAAAAAAACGCAGAGAATTTATTCTCTGCGTTCCTACTTAAGAAACATATGGCATTTTCATTCCTGCTTCAACGAGACAATCATAAATCTCAACGGGTAGTGTCTGTATTGTATATGCATCAATATGAATGATATAAAACAGACCATCATAGTCAGTATACAACGGACCTAAATTGAACATTTGCTCTAGGATGTCTAATACCGCTTTTTTTTGACACGAAGTAAAGACTACTCCATAACCTCTTTCGTTTATTTCGTTGACAGCATCTACAACAATGGTTTTGCCATCTGGGCATAATTCATTGTAGCTAGATAAATTAAAAATTTTATTGAGAATATCCATATTCTTGGTATTGCATATTTCCATATTTTTGTCTCCTTTATACTAAATCTCCAATCATCAGTAACACTTATATATAGTATGAAAAATAGCAAAAAAAAGGCAGGAGATTAGTAATTCGCAAAGTAAATGATCAATAACATGAAAAAAAATAAGGTGTCTACATAAATGTAAACACCTTATCAACAAGGAGGTTATATAAAAAGTCCTCATCTATAGATGGGACTCTACCAAGAAGGGAATAAGTATATATTAACTGTACTTGCGCAGTGTACAGAATACTGGGAGCCCGCGAACATTAGATGGGTGTTTTATACATCCTCATGACTCCAATACAAACTTTAACTTACATCAATATTATGAAAAAAAGTAAAAAAAATAGAAAAGACGACCTTGTATGTAACAAAGTCGCCTTCCGATAAAGTGAAAAGTAGCAATTTCAGAATTTTAATCTATTTTTACAATTCTGCCTCGATCTCGAGTCATAGTTACAGACATAACCGTTGTATTGCAGCAGGATTTGTCTGTAAAAGTGTAAATATAGGTTGTTTTGTCAGATTTTCGGATATCAATCAAATAAGGAGTGGCTTTCAACTTCTCACAATCAGATGATTTGATTAATTCGTCGCCGATCAGTACAAAATTAGAGCCAATTACAACCATTGTATAAGCTTCTGATTTTGACACCAGAAACTCATCCTCAGGCACTTTAATAGTTGGTCCCTGGCTGAAAAAAGAGGTTTTGTTATCATTCAAATACATTCTGAATGATTTATATGTCGGCTCTGAAATCTCATGCAACTCCCTAGTATCATCTACCGTAGCAGTGCATTTTAAGAAGAAATCAATATTTTTATCTGTTTCGCTCGTGAGGTATTTGACACTCAAATCATTGTCAAAAACCAAATTATCGTCCAGAATAATTGGCTTGATTGTTCCTCTACTGTACAAATATAAGAAGTAATTGTCTAAGAATCTTTTCTTATTCTCTGTATCATCCTCTAAATGGCTTTTAATACCGCCGATTAAAGCGCAATTACTTCCGTTAAGCAATTTTCTAACCAAAAATTCTTTCGGCATTTTATCTGCGAGATCTACAAATTCTGCAAAATTTACAAATCTTTTGCTGTCTGGTCGGTATTCTATTAGAGCGACACAATTTTCATCATCGGTTTTTGCTGTTAATAAAATAGCTCCTGGGGCTGTTAAGAGAATATCAAGAAATACTAACTCACCCTGTTCCTCAACAGCGGGAGAATTTTTGAAACACAGAATACCATTCTGAATGCTGTAGTCGCTTTCCACTGGAATTGCTTGTGGGTTTGGATCCCGCAAAAAACGATAACAAATGCAATTTTTCTCATTGATTTCAATTTTCGTTCCAGGCAGTATCTTTTTCGAATCTTCCGGATCCACAGCAGCAGCAATTGCTACACTGACATCAGCAGAATCTTCATTATTAACGGATAAAATCCGATATACCTGTCCGTTTACTTTGTTTAACATCTCCTGTTCTTTTCTGACTCTCGAAATACGCATATGTATTCCTCCCTTTAAAATTTATTTACAATTCACTTTTGGAACTCCAATCGTCAATTGCATTCATATTTATTATGAAAAAACGCAAAAAAAAGTGCCGACAGTAATATGTCGACACTTTTCAAAAGAGTAGATTATATAAAAAGGTCCTTATCTACATATAAGGACTCATAAAAAAGGTAATATATATAGCAACTGTACTTACGGGGTACAGGGGTCCCGGGAGTCCGCAAACTGTAGATGGGTGTATTTTTCATATATTCCACACTCATAACTCCAAACTAACTTTTGCTTACATATACATTATGAAAAAAAACAAAAAAAACAGAAATAAAAAGACCGATTCAAAAAACGAATCGGTCTAAAAAAATATGGATATATTTCAAAATCCCATCAAACTTTATTTAATGGAAGAGTAGGCGGCAATAATATCATCAACATTAATCTGCTTTGCATTTTTAGTTAATCGATTATATTGCGCCTTTCTTTCTGAGGACATTTCATTATTGTGCAGCATTTTTTCTGTACGCTTTCTTGCATTTCTTTCTCTGGCTTTCGCATTACGCCGTACTCGAGCTTCTTCTTCTTTGACTTTTTCCATTGGATCTATAGGCTGATAGTCTTTCCCCACAATCTCATAAAGTTCTTTTAGAAACATATTATATGTGCGATCATTTTTTGGACCATATGCCACATATTTACCGGAGAGATATAGAATATCTCTAGCGCGTGTAATGGTAACAAACAACAACCGCCGCATTTCTTCAATCCCTTTCGAGTTGCGTTTATGGAATCCATTTTTTTCTGAATCAAATTCTGAAATAGAAGCGAAGATGACAGACCATTCTAAGCCTTTAGAAGAATGACAAGTTGTTAAAACGACGCCTTCATAAGATTGATCCATTTTCTTCGCCATTAGAGAACCATATTTTTTGAAGATTCGAGTATATTCCAATTCGGATGGTAGGTCTTCATTGGCATATAATAGTTCCAGAAAATAATCATACAATTCATCCTTTACATCTTTACGAATTAGCTCAAGATATTCATGAAAGATTCTTTTTTGCTGCTCGAATTCCAACATATAGATATTGGCAAATTCATTCTGCATTTGAGCAATTTCTTCCTTTATGTCTTCTACAGAATGTTTTTCAAAGATTTCTCCATCATATTTTGCCACCAGGTAATTAAAATAATATACTGTACTGTCTGGATCATAAAAAGCATCAGCCAACGACAATGCACCAATTACCCTTGAGTTTTCCATCAAATTCATTGGATTTTTCATAATCCACGGAATACCTGCTTCTGATAGGAGAGTGCCCATTGCAGCTAATTGCGTTTTTTTGGATGCGATATACGCTATATCTTCAGGCGCATAGCCTTCTTCGTCGATTAAGCGTTTGATCTCATTGACAATTGCAATATTCTCCGATTTTGTGTCATAGAATCCATTGACATGAACGCTTTCACCTGATTCGCGAGTAGCAATCATGGTTTTCTCAATCTTGTTTATATTAAGAGAATTGACCTTGTTTGCCAGTTCGATAATTTCTGGAGTTGAGCGCCTGTTTTCAGATAAAAATAATTCTTCAACAGGCTTTCCAAGGTATTTTTCAAAGTTAATAATGTACTCGGGAGTTGTATTTCGAAAACTGTATATAGCCTGGCTATCATCACCAACAACCATTAGAGATTCAAAACATTTGCAATCTGTAAGCAGTTTTATTGTATCCATTTGAACTGCGTTTGAGTCCTGAAACTCATCAACTACAATATGCTTGTATCCTAAATTTTCAAAATAATCCGGATGTAACTCTAATACTTTGTACATAAGAGGCTCCTGATCTGCGAATGTCACTAAATTATCAATTTTTAAGCTTTTATCATAATCTTTATACATATTCGCGAATGTATCTAATGTGTTATCCGATAGATTTGATAAAACACCACTGTCCTTAAGCCCTATGCGTAATTTATCAATTATGTCACTAGCATTAGGATCAAGATTTAATTCCTTGATTTTACTGAACACTTTTTGACAATTAAGTATTACGGTTGGAATTACATTATTTCCAATGTATTTGACTGACTTCATGTCTGCGTCAGGGATAGTTCCAACACTTTCGCATATTTTTTCGATTTTGTCTAACTCGAATTCAGCAGTCAAAATTTTAGGTGGGGCAGTATAACCTAGTTCTTGATAAAAAGCACCAATAGCAAGATTAGCAAACCCATTGAAAGTGTAACAGCAAATATCATTTTCATTGATATTAATTTTTTCCCCAAGGCATTTTCCTGCTATCCTTGCTTTCATTTCTTTAACTGCAGCGTCTGTGAACGATATATGCAAAATCTCGGAGGGTTTGACGCCGGAAGCAATTAATCGCTTAGAGCGTTCTGTCATGCATTCGGTTTTACCGGATCCTGCAGTCGCATTAACTTTTGCGCAGCCGTGAGTAAATTCGACTATTTTTTTCTGTTCATCGGATAATTTAATTTTTTTTCTGATTGATGTTGTTTTTTTTGTCATCGACACAGGGGCTTTTGTATACCGGCAGTTAGCCTTCGACATACAATTTTTGCAATCATCTTCACTGCATTCAACCCCAATTTCTCTCTGTAAAATAAAGTCTTCAAAGATTTTATCATATGTTTCTTCTTGATTTGTATTGATACCAAATGTCTTTTTTTGAATCAAAGAACATATATTGCCGCCTTTACCTGAGAAAAAATCCATATCTCTAGGAATTTTACTATCAGTGCTTTTGCACATATAATAAAAAGAAGCGGTAACATAATACGGTTCTCCTTTTTGTAATCCTAATGTTTTTTTATTGCATGAAACCCAAACATTCAGATATTTGCATAACATCCATAGTTTGAACCATTCAATTATATTTTTTGTTTTAGCATCTGCTTTAATTCCTGTTCGCTGATTTATTGTGGGATTGCCGGCTTTGTAGAATACGCCTTCTACTTCGAGCGTATTCAGATCTTTTTTTACAAAAATAGCATCCGGTTTTACTTTGACAGCAATACTGTCATTTACCGGTATTTGTAAAACAGGTCCGAATTCCGCAGTTCTTTTTTCACATGATAAGTAGCGATGTATGTTATCGTATTCTTTTTTCAGCATGGCATCATTGGTTGCAGACAAAGAATATCGAGATTCTATACCTTCTGAAATCAGTTCCTGTAATTCTGTGATCTCAAATTCGTCTGTCTGGATTCCTTTAATGATGTCCTTTAATGCTATGGCTCTATCATAAGCCTGTCCCTTTTCAGAATTTAATTCTAAAGCAGCACAAGCGTCACCATGGCGGCATACATTCATTGTATCTACATATTCATTCAGTGAAATTACTAATTTTTCGTTTATACTATCCATAATTTACCTCATCTTTCTGCTCCTAAAAGGAGCGTTGTTGCTCCTAAACGGAGAGTAAAATGAAGATTAGCTGTCTCCATATATCTTTTAGTTACATGTTTAGTATGATAAATTACAATTTTTTTTGTTTTATCATATTAATTATGTAACTAAAAGGAGTTTGGAGCCGAATATTCATGACATAAAAAGAAAGGATAAGAAAATGAGAAGATTTAAAGCAAAAAGAAAAGATAAGAAAATGAGAGGATTTAAGGCATTCAACAAAGATTTAACTTGCAGAGGGTTTCGGTATGAAATAGGTCATACATATGAATTTGATGGAAAACCTATTCCGGACAAGCAAGGATTTCATTTCTGTAAATCAATAGCAGATTGCTATGAATATTATAGTAGAACAAATGATACAAGAATTTGTGTCATAGATGCGATTGGAAATATTTCGACAGATGATGATATAAATTATTGCACAAATAAGATTGTTATTTTGGAAGAAATTACAGAAGAATGGAAAAAAAGGGAAAATGGTTCTGCGAGCAACACCGGCTACTGTAATATCGGGAATTATAACGCCGGCAACTGTAATACCGGTGATTATAACACCGGTTACTATAATATCGGGAATTATAACGCCGGCAACCGGAACACTGAAAATTATAACACCGGAAATTATAACACCGGCGACAGTAACACCGGCGACGGAAATACCGGCGATAGTAACGCTGGCAACTGTAACACTGGTAACTATAACACCGGCAACTGTAACAACACCGGCAACCGGAACACCGGAAATTATAACATCGGCGACTGGAACACCGGCTACAGGAATACCGGCGACTGGAACACCGGTAACTATAACACCGGTGACAGAAATACCGGTGACGGAAATACCGGCGACAGAAATACCGGCGACGGAAATACCGGCGACAGTAACACCGGCTACGGGAACACCGGTAACTATAACACCGGAAATTATAATACCGGCGACAGTAACACCGGTGATTATAACACCGGCTACAGGAATACCGGCGTATTTAATACAGAAAATCCATTACTAACATTCTTTGACAAACCCTCTGAGTGGACTTATGACCAATGGTTTTATTCTGACGCAAGAAGAATATTAGAAAAAATAGAACAAAAAGTTGTTGAATGGATTTGTGAAAAAGATATGTCCGACGAAGAAAAAGTAAAGAATCCAACATACAAAACAACCGAAGGTTACCTTAAGGTTTATGATATAGACGAAAGTAGGCAGTTATGCTGGGATTCATTGTCAGAGGATGAAAAGCAGGTGTTTAGAAACTTGCCTAATTACGACGAAGAGAAATTTGCAGCTATCCTCGGCATTAAACTCAAATAAAACACTTTCACAATGTCTATATTGTATAAAACAGTATCAACTTTTGTTGGTGCTGTTTTTTTGTTGTGCGCCTTGCGACGCACGTTTCTAACCACATCAGGCTATAGTTAAGGATAAGGTTGCTTTGCTGTCTCCATATATCTTTTTAATACATTATCATTATGGAAAAATATGAAATTTTTATATGAAATTTATATGTTTTATCGTTGTAATTTTGATGTGCAGATGGTGCTAAAGTTGTATAATATCGAATTATGCGTTATAATATTTTGTATAATATCATACTGACACACGGAGGAGCAATATGGTTAATATGTTTGATGACAAATTGTATACTCAATACTATCCTCTTAAAACAGAGGAAGAAAAGAATGAATTTTTAAATTCCAATAGTACGGAAATATATAGAATAATAAGAGATATTGGTCATGTTGCAAGAAATGAATTATATGCAATAAAACACGAATATGTTAAAAAATTGAAACCTACAGTATCATTTCTAGGAACTCCTAAATATCGAAATATTGCACATAATGAATACCTCGTTCATAAGATGCTTACGGATAGACGAGTTAAAAATATAACAGATAATCTTCCAGATTTAGACCCTCTGGCATGTAAACTAATGTATCATGAATATGAAAACATTACTGTCGATGAGTTAAATTATGTCTTAAAACTTAAAAATTTCAGCAAGCATAAAACATGGATGATGTGTTTATTATTGTTAATCTTATTGATTGTATGCGTATGTATTTTTCTATAAAAATCATAGAAAGCAGGTGATACAGATGCCTAGAGATACTTAAATTTATATTTCGAAAAAGCTTTGCGGATGTATATGGATGCTATGAAGCAGAATTCGGAACAGATAATGAAAGCAAAATAGGAGAAAGACTATGTCGAGAGTTAAAAGTGAGATAGAATTAAAAGTAGAAGAAATGAAGCTACAAATAAAGGCTGATTTGGACACATATATAAAAGGTTGTGTGTCATTACAGAAAAATGCTGTTGATTATGACAATATGATATTAGAAAACGCAATTCAACAAATTGAATGTCTCAAAAGAAAGGTTGACAGATTGATATAATATTCTATTTAGAAAAGATTCCATTCTATGTGACTATCTTCAAATTATTGCATAGAAAGGAAAATATATTATGTATTACATACTTTTAAGGATTTTAATCCCTATTATTATTGCATTTTTATTTACTGGTTTTTCAGCATTATTTTCAGCATTAGTGACACATGAAACATTCGGGTTTCGTCATACTAATAATGTAATAAGAAAGCTGGAGGCAAAACTTACGACATAAAAGAAAGGAGAACAAAAATAACAAAAGGTATCCACAGGCAGTAACGATTGCTTTTACTGACGGAGTAGAAAAGAGATACAAAGAATGGTAAATGCAGATATGATGAGTGAAAGGAAAAAAACATGAAACATATAAATGATGGAATTAATAATATTGGAAATTATAATTGTGGCGATGGTAATGAAGGAAATTACAATGTCGGCAACAATAATGTTGGAAATGGTAATGTTGGTTATCGTAATACGGGATGGAACAATAATGGATGGGAAAATACCGGATTTGGCAATGTCGGACATGGAAACACTGGCAATTACAATATAGGTAATTGCAATACAGGTAGCTGTAATACAGGTGATCTAAACACAGGTGATTTCAATGCAGGAGATTGTAATACAGGTGTTTTTAATACTCAAACCCCGCGACTTTCTTTTTTTGACAAACCATCTGATTGGATAATGGATGATTGGGTCGATTCGGACGCAAGAGCAATAATGTTACCTCTATTTAGCACAATATCTCCATCTAAATGGATTCCCGAAGAAGATATGACACATGACGAAAAAACACTTCACCCGGAATGCGAAATAACAGGCGGATTTTTGAAAAAGTGTACAGATCAAGTGGAAAAGGCACAAAAATGGTGGGATAATCTTACCGACGAAGAGAAAGTGTGCATAAAGTCTATACCAAATTTTGATTCTGAAAAGTTTGAAAAAATTCTAGGAATCAAAATAGAAGACAATACTAGGTTTGTGAGAACAAAATTATTGGTTGAGGTAGATGTTACATATGTCGCCGATGCTGATTTTGACAATATAAAAAATTCTGTCAAAAGAGATTTGGAGCAGACCGGATATGGGATAGGTAATGTATACAAAAAATAAAGAGAAATTGTGTTGTAATAAAGGAAGGCATCAACTTTTGAAAATTAGTTGGTGCCTTTTGAGTATAAAAAAGGAAAAAATACATCTTATATTGACAATATAGGATATATCCTATATAATTATTGTAAAGTAGAAAGGAGGATATATTAATGCCGGTTATATCCAGATTTCATGGAATAGTAATAAAAATGTACCTACGACAGAAAGAACATAATCCCCCGCATATACATGCAATTTTTGGGGACTATGTAGGTATGTTTTCGTTATCAGATGGTGAAATGTATGAAGGAGACATTCCACCAAAGGAACAAAGGCTAGTTAAGGCATTTGTTTTGAAATACAGAGAAGCCTTACTAATGATGTGGAATACACAGCAATTTTCAGTATTAGAACCGATTGAGTAATGGAAAGGAGGGGTAATATGACACACAAAATCGTATATGTTAAGCCAATGGAAGATTTTGTTTTGCTTGTGGGATTTCAAAATGGAGTTGAAAAAAGGTATGATATGCGTACTTTGTATGCTGTTTTTCCTCAATTTAAGAAATTTGAGACTGATGTAAATTTATTCAGACATGTTCAAGTTGATACTGGTGGATATGGAATTTCATGGAATGATAATTTAGATTTGGACGCAGAAGATATATGGGAAGATGGTATTGAAACAGAAAATAAAAAAGAAGTAGATATTGCAGCGTCTCTTGCAGAAAATTTAGTCAAAGCAAGAGATGTTGTAGGCATGACACAAAAACAATTGTCAGAATCTACAGGAATATACCAAGCTGATATAAGCAAAATAGAAAGAGGACATGCAAATCCATCGTTATCGACCTTAGAGCGTTTGGCAGATGGTATGGGATTAAAGTTACGAATTGAGTTTGAAAAAAATTAATGAAAAATAGGCATCATTCACAATTGATGCCTATTTTTTTTGAGGTATACCTCAAATTTAAATATGATTTATACTGAAAAATAAAAGAAATATATGTGCTATACCAATACTTAGTCGCTAAACTTATATTTAACGACTAAATATTGGTATAGGATAATACCCTCTCTTTTTTCTTTTTTCATAAACAAAAGGACCTAATCAAAGGTCCTTTTGAATTTTTTTTACTTATCGTGTTTGCTGATTTGCAAGTATAAAAGATGCATCAACTAAAAAATGAAAAATTGCTGCGTATAATACGCAGTTTTATTATTCAAAATCTGCTTCATATCGATGCAATAAAACCCATCAGCATCAATTGATGCATTAGCAATAACGCTGTAATTACCACACTGGATTTTTACAGTATTCGTCGCAGCATTGTACACACTACATTCTAATGCTAAACTACCGGCATCGGGAATGTCCGCGATTTTTTGGTAATTTCCAGATATATCTTTCACATATAAGTGTATGACATTATCCGTTACACTGGATGTATTGTCGATGATAACAGTTGAATCACCATTGCTGATTACTTCTTTATCCGGCACTGTTGTTGGATTAGAATTTACGCTTTTGGGAAATTCGGTACTAACTGCTGTACTTGTTTTTACCGATTTGTTTGATGTCACTACAGTATTCTTCTTGATGCTAGTTTTTGTGACATAGGATACATTTTTCCTTGTAAGCTTGTACATGTATTTACAACCATTTCTAATAACCACTACAGATCCCTTCTTTTTGCCGGAAGTTCTCAATGTTTTCCGCAGCTTTCCGGATTTTACAGTTACTTTTTTGATCTTTCCGGTTTTGCCGCTGAATATTTTGAACTTCAGTTTGGATGACTTGGCTTTAAAGGAACATTTTTTTGCTCCAAGCGCCACTGTCACTATCTGTCCATCTTGCGCTTTAATGGACTTTGCGACTTTTTTTGTTGCTGCTGCGTCAGCTTTTATTCCGCTGCATAAAAATGCAGACATAAATAACGCTAACGCCAATGTTGCTATTGCCTTTGTTGATACTCTTCTTGATTTTTCCATGTGTTTTACCTCCCTGATCATATTGTCAGGTTTTCCTTTCGTGTTATTTTTTTTTACGATAAGCTGTTCTTTTCCTCCACTTATCTTTTAGTTACACATATAGTATGAAAAAAACAAAAAAAAAGACCACAAAAAGTGGCCTTTCAAAAGTTATTGACAATTACACAGCATGTATACCCATCATATTTCATCCATATTTTCTACAACAAAAACATAATCTCCGTCTCTTAGTGCCCCGCAGATATCATGAAGTTCCTGCTGGCTAACCTCGAAAATGTCATGAAGGTTTTTCTTGTCTGCACCATTATTTGTATATGGTTTTATATGCGACAAAAATTCGTTATACTCATTGCCTTCTTTTTGAGAACATATGTTATACATTCTGTTATATCCGCTACACAAAGAAATTGCCATTGCAATATCTCCTGTTTCAACAATGTTACGAGCTAATTTACATGCCTCGACATTAACAGGAATTTGCATAGAATAGTCAGCAGCATCTTCCATCCATCCAAGGAAGTAAAATTCTCCTTTACGAATACGAAGAGCAATGATAGTATCCTTGTTGTAATTTTTTAGTGATTCATCATAAATTCTTTTCATGTGTTTTCTCCTTTAGCTTTTCGAATACATTGGCATTTTTCAGTTCATCGAACCATGCAAGAAATGCCTTGTTGATTTCAATTCGTTCTTGCCCGGTTGGATATGCTCTGACAATAGTTGGCGAACCATCATCGTTAGTGTTTTCATAATCTAAGCCATAAGCAAGCTCAGAGTGACCGCATAAGTAGTCATCCCGTCCGCCATGTTGCTTTAACATATCTGTTAAAAAACACGCCCCGGCTCTGGCAAACATTTCGCATTCAGATGTCCAATAACCATGAGATTGTTTACTATAAAGCGAATCCATTCTTTTTGAATTTTTTTGATAATCCGTTGGAACTTTTATTTTGTCCGATGTCATCTCCAACGCTTCAATATAAAAATGAAGAGTCCAGTATAATTGTTTTCTGTCCTCTTTTCGCAGCGAGCGACGGCTGAACAATTTCATCGTTTCTGAAATTTTATCGGACAAATCAGTTTTGAATTCAAGATTTAATTTAGGAACTACTGATAGTTGCAGCATATATTCCTTAATTTGCTCTTTCTTTTCTTTCCCGCTTTCTACTTTTTCAAGAGAAGAATCCGGAAGAAAACGGTCAAATAATGATAACAACATCATTTTCCTGCTTTCTATCGCTTTTGCTTTTTTTGCCTTAAATTCTTCTTCTGTAGGTTTTTTCCACAACATTGTCTCTACGATATGCTTAAAACTTTCGGAGACAGAAGTTGAAGGAGCTTCGGATAACATTTTATTTAATCCATAATATTTTCTGCCAAGAATATCATCTAAGGCGTGAAATAATTCATGCCCAAGAGAACCGGCTCCCTTCATTTTTGTGAGATTGATTACCATTCTTTCCGGTTCATAGTGAGCCGTGGCATTTCCACTACCTCTTGAACCAAATGCAATGGATAAATTTCCTCCTAGCGATACATCCTCAGGAGAAACGCCCAAAGCAAGAGCAAAATCATAAAATGCATCATATGCCATATTCAGGGAATATTGAGCATCATTCTCCGATAACCAGTTTCCAAATTCGCCACCTCTGATAGAAAAATCTTTAACAAAATCTTCTCCGGAAACATTTTTTTTATATCTGATATCAGGAAGACCTGTTCGGTCAATGGAAGCTAGCTGCTTTGGAGTAAATTTCCCCTTTCTGTTTTTCGTGTTTTTTTCTTTGCTATACTCTTTTGCTAATTTTAACGCTTCATCATAACTATAACATTCATAGAGTATAGTATAACCTTTTCTTACACGGAATCTTCCGTTTAGTGTTTCATCAATTCTTAATCCAGAAGGCACTTTATCTTCTGAAGATACTCCAAATTGCTTTTTTTTGATTTCAGACTTATATTTCTCAATTGTACCGGAAGAAATATTACAAGCCTGATACAACTTGTTACTCATAAGCTGATGACATTTTTCTGTCGCCGAAACACTATAAACACTCTTCCGTTCGATATATCCATTTTTAAAAATGAAAACTGCAGGTAGTGTTAAATCAGCTTCCGTTTTTAGTGACATAGCCATATCTCTAAATTCGGATACGAATTCGACAAATTGATTTTGCCGTTTGTGTTCGTCTTCCACAGATTGTCTATTTCTGGTCAGAGGTTTTGTAGGAAGTGCATCCCTTATCTTTTTGATAGAATAAACTACCAAAGGATCGTGCCCCTCTTCTACCATTTTTGTGTAGTTTGGTTTTTTCCAGACATTATTCTTGTTTACATATTTGGTTCTTTCGGCAGCATTTAAAGTCTGAAGATCGCAAGTGCATAGACCGTTTATTTTCCATAACTCTTTTTTTGCACCCCCAATGTGCTGCCCAAAATCTTTTTTTACAATATCCATATTTTTTTCCTCCATATAAAAAGGAGGCATTGCTGTTAATGCTCTGCCTCCACTCATCATTATTTACATAGATAATATGATAATTTGTAAAAAAAATAGTATAATTCTATTACAGACTATCTTGTGAAATTTCCTGTTCTTGCACTTTTTGCTTAATAGATTCTTTTATCGTTCTGTACCACCGCTGCTTGTCACTTCCTTGTTTTTTATTTGCTTCAAGAAGCAGCTCTTTTTTTGTATGAGTTTTTACACCATTTTGTTCCATAAGTTGCCACACTTTTCCGGCATAGTAATAGTCTGTTTTTTCAAAAATAGGCATGCCCTTTTCTCTTTTCTCATGCAAATTATGAGAAATGGATTTTAAGCTTTCGCCTTTCCTTATTTCAGAAGTGAAATCTGGCTGTATTATTGCTGCTTTCAGATTTCTGTAACTTATCGATTCCGGTAAAGTTGTGTTGATATAATCCACGAGGATATCGATACATTCTTTTTTGGACAATTTACGATTGTATAGTGTCATATCGTTTAACAAATCGTTTAGATCACTGTTCAACCGTTCTGGGTTTGTTTTCTCTGGATTGTCTATAATATTTTTATGTAGCGCATCGAGAAGATCCGCATCCAGAGTATGCGCCTCGGTGTCTATCGCAGGAGCTGAGCCGCCTACATAAACTCCTTTTGTTCTGGTTAAATAATCATTCAATATCTTTTTGTCTCCGGATGAGATTACTTTATTTAACATTTCTTCACTAACACAAAGATCCTTTGCGGTGTCAGAATCCAATACAATTTCATTGTTTTCAATCATTTCTTTTGCTACTAAGCGTACCAGTTCCTGTACTCGTATAGCAATGTGGTTCATTCCGCTAGAATTTGCTCCGGCATCAATTTCTTCTAAAAAATGTTCTGAAATGTTGTATTGGCGGTCTTTTCCAGCATTAAATTCTGCTGAAATGCTTATTCCTGGATGATATGATCCCCAACCATCTGTTGTCCAATTCAATCGTATTTCAGAAGCTTTCCTGATGCCTTCTTTAATATGTTCTTTATATTTAGTAGCTGTTTTATGGGCAATTTTCCCTATTGCATCTTCTTTCATCGTATCATATTCCGGACTGTTTACAATTTCAGCCAGATTATTGTACAGCATGTAAGATAGATCATTAGCACTCATTGTCAAAAATTTTTTGCTTTCCGATTTCAGAATATCGTGCTGATCAGGATATTCTTCCGGAAGATTCTCTGTATGAAAAATGAATTTTACTTCCGAAAATAATTTTTTTGAAAATTCATGCACTTTATATGCAGTAGAATTTTTAATTCGATTATCCTGATAGTTTATTCGAGATAGCGGTTCTCTAATGATTTCGTTATTTGCGTCAAAAATACAGTACCTGGAATCACCTGCTTCATTTTTAAAAGATAAGATAGTTACCTTTGTTTCCAAATTACTCAATTTATTGATGTCAAACCATCCACCGGAACTGACTGGATTATATCCCCTTCGGGAAATGATGCGAGATTCCTGTTCAGATAATGAAAACCCCTCTTGCTCAATTTCTTCAATTCTTTTCTTTACATCTCCCGTAAATTCCTTTGTTACTTCCATAAATATTACCTCTCTTTCTCTCAAAAATCAGTTAAAGCTGTCGTGCAACTTCGATACATCATCGGATGCCTGATTTTCAATTTCTTTATTTTGTATCATTATCAGTATGACAAATTAAATAAAAAATAAATATTATAAATAAAAAAGCCTGCGCATTAATATAAATACTAACACACAGGCTTCTAACAATACATTCGTTTGAAATATTAAAGCGATCCCAGAACTTGCTAAATAGCTTCGTGTTCCGCAAGTTCATTTCCGCAGCCACTTCTAGTAATTACCATTTTTTTCTCCTTTTCATAGCATTCTTTACATAAAGCACGATATTTTTCTTCAGAACCTATTTCTATCTGATCTCCGGATAGGCAAATATTTCCATATTTGTCAAAACGAGCATTTGCAACGGCTCGTTTTCCGCAACGACAAACAGACTTGATTTCTTGCAAAGAATCTGCCAATTCGATCAATCGTTTACTGCCTGGAAAAAGTTCTCTTCGAAAATCCGTTAGTAAGCCATAACACAAAATAACTTTTGTGAAAGACAATTGATATAAAAGATTAACCTGTTCCTTTGTTAGAAATTGACATTCATCCACCATAATGACATCATAGTCGGAAACCAAAGTTGCAATATCAGTAGTGTCAGATATCCTTACACAAGGTGCAGAGAGACCTATTCTTGAAGACACGATATTTTTATTTCCCCTGGTGTCAATTACCGGCTTTAGCAATAAAACGGAAAAATCCTGTTCAATGTAATTGTGTCTTGTCATGAGCATGTTTGCACTCTTTGAAGAGTTCATCGCTCCATATTTAAAATATAAACTCATATTTTTTTTAATGGATTTTACAAAATAATATGCAATCCATTATGTTCCCCTTTCTTTTCAATTTCACCAATGTTATTATGTCTCCATATATCATTTAGTGTCATTTTTAGTATGATTATTCAGGAGAAAAACAGCTATTTATTTGTTCTTTTTTATTTCTGCCGCCAACTGTTGGAATAGATCGGCTTCATCTTTTGGCAGCTCATTTGCTAAAAAATTTTTCCAATCTAAAATTTGAACATGATCTGCAACATATATAAAAGGTATACCTAATTCGTTTTTGTTTTTAATATCGGCAAAACAATTAGAACAATCACGGAACATCGTATATTCTTTTAGGTATTGCAGATTATCAGTTATGTTACGAAATTGATATTTTACATTTTGCTTATCCATCGCATATAAACAGTTCATGCAATCCGGACATTTATCTGTTCCGTATATGACAAGAGGATTTTCTCCGGAGACGGCTTTTTCTTTTATAAAGTAATTTATGATTTTTTCTGTCAATGCTAACACTGCATTTCTTTTGGATTGGTCCAGTTTATCAAGTTTTTTAAATTCCTGTTCTACTTGTTCTATGGTAACTTTTTCCATTATTCTATATCCTCCTAAGTTTTGCTCAATAAAGTAGCTATTTGTTAGTTAATCACCGAGAAATTCTGTCGCGGATCCTTAAAAAAAAGTCTCTTTTTGCATTTTCACATGAGTCGCATTAAAATCCAAACTCGACACTTCTTCAGTCCAGAACAATCCGTTTTTTTCGCAAACATCCCATGTAATATCTTTGTAGATTTTTCTACTGTTAAGATAGACAATGTTCCACACATGATCGGAGAACCCATCTGCATTTGTGTCACCGCTGATAAGATCACATTTTACACCAATCGTATTGCACATGACTTTGTACAATCTCGCAAGGTGTCTGCATACCCCCTTTTTTTTCTTTAAGAGATTATAAACTCCGTTATAACTGTCTGCTCTCGCTTTGCTGCAATCAAGCCAATTAGACCGAGCGTTTTTGTCAGTTTTCATAAAAGTATAATTTTTAACGAAATAATTTTCAATCGCAATCAGGTTATCTCGATCGTTATCATAAACACAGACTTTCTTGCAAATTGCTCTCGCTTCTTTTTTAATATATGTTCTTTGTTTTTTGATTTTTTTTCGGATTCTCGCTTCTTTTTTCTTAGCTTTCTTAAATGCTTTTTGCGTTAAAGTGTATTTTGAACCATAGTCTTCAATAGTTTCGCTATATGATGCAAAATACACATCCGGAAAATACATCGCATCTAACGCAGCGGCTACATTAACAGATCTCTTACAATTTTTTGTTGTAAAAGTCACTTTTTTAGATCCTTTATTTAGTTTCTTATAAATTTTTCTCGCCTTTTTTTCATCGGCGGTAGTGTATTTAATATCGTCAAGTGCTTTTGCCTGTACCGGCTTTTGCACTGACATAGTACATGCCATAATAACACTAATAATCAATCCAACTTTTATCATGCTTTTTTTCATATTATCGCTTCCTTTCTGTATAATACTTTATACTATTTTTAATGCTTTTTTTATTTTATAAATTTATTATATCAGAGATATATAATTACACCAACCCGGAT
>ERZ773138.574-NODE-574-length-43340-cov-6.159848_pt1 | contig 43340 bp, 38 predicted proteins | sample MGYA00511114_ERZ773138 | MGnify/ENA primary metagenome ERZ773138 (study PRJEB29015, sample SAMEA2737805) | human gut metagenome | biome: human gut; feature: human-associated habitat; material: faeces | place: China | collected 2012 ...
CCCCCCCCCCCTGTCCCTGAGCCGCAGCGTCCGGCCCCTGCCGTACGTCCCGCTCCGAAACCGGCTCCTCCTGCAAGCGTTCGTCCCGCGCCCGAGCACAGGCCCCCGGCCGGGCAGAACGCAGTCCGGGAGAAAAAGCCCCCCAGGCCCCATAAAAACGGCAGTGCCGTCCGCCGCGATGACAAAAGGCCTGACGGACAGCCAGGCAGAAATGTGAAGAATCCTTAGAAAAACAGTTTTTGCGTGCTGGGAAATGGTCCCGGCACGCATCAGGCTCATCATCAATTTCTTAAAGTGTAAAGGCAAAAAAATGAAATTGTCTCAGACAGCGTTTTCTTTCGTTTTGGCCGCAGCCCTTGTCGGAGGCGCCAGCTCAGTCTTTGCAGCTGATAGTTATGGCACCACTTCTCCGAGCTGGAATGTTCCCTGTGCGTGGATTTCAGGCGGCCAGTACGTCAACCGCGACGGCACACCGGTGAGACCCGGGTACCGCATGAATTATGGAATGAGGAATGGTGCCCCCCGCGGCTATTATTATCGGAGCGGCAGGGCCGCGTACCGTGGGGGATGCTGGGGAGGCTATGCCCAGGACTATGATGATCGGGATATCGGCCGCCGCGATGGCCGAGACGAATAACCTGATTTTCAAACATCCAGTCACTGTGCTCGTTTTCTGAAAAGACAAAATAAATTTATATAAAGGGAAACAATTATGAAATCTTCCAGATTTGCCCTTCCTCTTGTTATGGCCCTCGCGCTTACTGCCGGCAGCGCCACCGTTTTTGCTGCCAGCCCGAATTCCGATCAGCCCCATGCCGGCATGCCCATGAATGGTTCTTTCAATATGCCGATGCGCGGCATGCCCATGGGCGGCTATGGTATGCCAATGAATGGAAATCCCAACGTGCCGATGAACAACGGCATGATGGGCGGCTATGGTATGCCGATGAACGGGAATCCCAATATGCCCATGGGCGGCATGATGGGCCCCGGTATGATGCGCGGCATGCCTATGAGCGGTATGATGGGCCCCGGTATGATGGGCGGTATGCCCATGGGCGGCATGATGGGTCCTGGTATGATGGGCGGCATGCCTATGGGCGGCATGATGGGTCCCGGTATGATGGGCGGTATGCCTATGGGCGGCATGTGCGGCATGATGGGCGGCATGAACGGTGGCATCAGGGGAATGCTCTCTCCTGAAGGCCAGGGGCGGTTTGACAAGATCATGAGCGATTACCGTCCCAGGATGGATCAGCTCAGGGGACAGCTTTTCGTGAAGAACGCTGAACTCTGTGCTCTCTGGAGAGCCGCTACCCCCGACGTCAAGGCCGTAAGCTCTGCTGCCGGGGAAGTTTCCAAACTTGATGCCCAGTTCCGCAGTCTGACCGATGAGCTCCAGAAGACCCTTGAAAAGGATGTCTATGCCCCTGAGAGAAAGGCCTGGGAAGAGAAGATGAAGGCTCTTGCTCCCAATCCCCAGACTCCCAGAAAGTAAGATAAAGAATCCGCATCACCGGATCGCCGCAGGCGGTCCGGTGGGAAGAAATTACAGAATATAAAGGCGATACCGATGAAATTATCCAGAAGCGTTCTTCCTCTTTTCCTGGCAGCAGCTGTTGTGAGCGGTGCCGGTTCCGTCTTTGCAGCGGGATCCCAGTCAGATCAGCAGAGCAGCGGAGACAGCTCTTACGGTCAGGGATATTACGGCCCCATGATGGGCGGCTATGGTCATATGGATGGATACGGTCACATGGGCGGCTATGGTCATATGGGTGGTTACGGTCCCATGATGGGCGGCTATGGTCACATGGGCGATGGCTATGGTCATATGGGTGGCTATGGCCACATGATGGGCGGCTACGGCGCCGGTATGGAGAACGGAGGCGGTTCGGGCTACTACGGCGGCCAGCTCTCAGAGGCTGGGCAGGCGAAGTACGATCAGATTGTCAGGAGCTACAGTGAGAAATTCGACAAGCTCAACGATGAGCTTTTCGTGAAGAACTCCGAACTCGACGCCATGCAGAGAGCTGAACGGCCTGATCCGAAGGAAGTCCGTGCCAAGGCTGACGAAGTCGTCAGCGTGCGCAGGGAACTTCGTGCCCTCTCTGATGAGATGAACCAGAAACTCGAAAAAGAAGTGTTTGCTCCCGAAAGAAAGGCTGCCGGCCAGCGTTAGCTGATCTGGCGCCGCAATGACAGCGGATCCTGATCCACTTTAATTTTTTAGAGGAAAAAAGATATGAAAACCTCCAAGATCGCTCTTCCCCTTATTCTGTCCATGGTTCTGGTGGCCGGCGCCGGTTCCGTTTTTGCAGAAGATCAGGACGCCCCGGAACCTGATCAGGGCTATGTTCCCTGCCCCGGATTTCAGGGCGGCTTTCATGGCTTTCACCATGGCATGAGAGGCCCGGGCTGGATGGGGTACGGCCCCTGTGGCTATGGTCCAGCTTACGGCATGGGCCCTGGCTTCAGAGGAGCCCTTTCCGATGAGGGGCAGGCCAGATATGATAAAATTATGTCTGAGTATCGAGGCAAAATCGATAAGGTTCGCGATGAACTCTTCGTCAGGAAATCCGAGCTCAGGGCCCTTGAACGTAGCAGCACTCCGGATGTGAAGGCCGTGACCGACAAGGCCAACGAAATCGTGAGCCTCAGAGGCCAGCTCCGTTCTCTTCGCGATGAGATGGATCAGACCCTTGAGAAAGAGGTCTTCGCTCCGGAACGCAGAGCCTTTGAGGATGCCTCAAAGTCCGGGGCTCCCAGATAGTCAATTATCCCCGCCTATAGAGGCGGGAGTCTTCTGGGCGAGATGGTAAACTGCGCGCATCAGCGCGGACGATAGTTCTCCGCCGGCCAGGATTCCCTGCCGGCGGCGGACAATACAGTCTCAGGGGAAGCGGAATATATTCCGCTTCCCCGCGGACATCTTCTTTTTTTTCAGGCATCGGAAAGGCCTTTCCGGTGCTTTTTTTGTGTCCGGCGGAGAATAGCCAGTGAATTCTCCGCTGGCGGCCGGTTTTGCGGCTCTTAGAGCCCAGTGCGGGGCAGCCGGCACGGGAAAGCCTCACAGAGGACGATTCTGAAGTCTGACCTTCTGATCCGGAAGTCCCGCCACATGGTATGGGAAATGGTTTTTCAGGCTTTCGTTGATTTTCTTCTCTCCGCAGATAAAATTGCGGGCCGGAAACGGCAGAAAGAGGTGGAGACTCCCTTTTTTCAGTCTGTGGGATGTTCACGCAGATTCGGATTTTTAGCGAGGAGGATGCGGATGATCATCATCAGGAAACCGGAGGAGGAAGAACTCCTTCCACTGGTTCGCGAGGCCTCTCATGAAGGAGCTGTTCCTGACGAGGAGTGGCAGAAACATTTTTTGAAAATTTTCGAAAAAGAGCTGCGTGGCGATCCAAAGCAGTACATGGCTTTCGGTTATTACTGGTGGATCCTGAAAAAGGAATTTATCAGTCACGGCATCGGTCTCTTCGGTACAACCATAGATGAGGAGTCCGCGGCCATGCTCGATTACGGCAGCACAGGGCTCAACCTGATGGCGTGTTACAGCTATTACAGGGACAGGCGCTCGCAGCGCAGGCTTTACGAAAAAGAACACGAGTATTTCTACCGGGATACTGAGACGGAGCAGGGAAAGCCTGTGTGGCACAAAGAGATCTTCGAGCTTGAGGATCCGGAGATGAATTTTCTTGTGTACCTGAGCCTCTGAGTCCATTGTCTGAAGGACTGGTACAGAGGGATGAACCTGGCAGTCCCAGCACGTTTTCCCGGACAAAAAACAGGAAGGGCTTTCCGGATGACCGGAGAGCCCTTCCTGTTTAATCCGGCTGTCCCGGAACTTAGAAAGAAATACCCAGGAAAGTACGGCGCTGGGGTTTTTCTTCCTTGGCCATCTTCTTTCTGGGATCAGGCTTATTGGCGGCTTCGGCAGGCGCCTTCTGTTCCGCGGGCTTGGCTGCGGCTTCAGCGGGGGCCTTCTGTTCGGCAGGCTTGTTATCGGCCTCAGCGGGAGCTTTCTGCTCGGCAGGCTTGTTAGCGGCCTCAGCGGGAGCTTTCTGCTCGGCAGGCTTGGCTGCGGCTTCAGCGGGAGCCTTCTGCTCTGCGGGCTTACTCGCGGCCTGGGCCGCGGCAGCATTGCGCTCGGGCTCGATGACTTCCTTCATGATGCGCTGCTCCATTTCAGAATGAAGGGCGCTGAGCTTGTTCCTGAGAATGACGACGGCAGAAGCCGTTTCCGTCACAGCCTTCATGTCGGGATCCGTGGCGTTCTCGAGGGCCTTCAGCTGGGCTTTTTTCACGAAGAGTTCGTCTTTCAGCTTGCGCATGGGCTCGATGTATTCCTTGACGATTTTCTCGTACTTGGCGCTGCTTTCGGCGGACAGGCGGAAGCCCGCGTCCTGACCTGGGCAGATGCCCTGGGGAGCAGGAGCCTTGATGCAGGGCGCTCCCTGCTGGTCAGCGCAGGGACCATTCGGAGCAGCGGGACAGGGGTTGCTCTGCTGGCCGGGGCAGGGGGCGTTGGAAGCCGCGGGGCAGGGGCTGCCGGGAGTTTTTTCCCCGTCTGCAGCCATGGCGGAACCGGCAGCGAGGGACATGCCGAGAACAAGAGGTAAAGCGAGTTTAAAACCTTTCATTGTGCTTCTCCTGAAAAAGTTTGGGAAAATCCCGATGGCCCCGGGTCGGGGCGGAAGACTGCCACAGAGATTGTATTCTGCCGGCCTCGGCCGGAGAATTCAGGGGACAGCCCGTTTCGCCTTTATTAGTTGATAAGTCTACCTTGCCAGGCGCGAAAATGAAAGAATATGCTAGGGATAAATTCCGCGGATAACGCCGGAATATGCGTTTCAGGGGCGGCCTTCTGCCTGTCCGGATTCTGTCTGTGAGATTCGGGGCTTTTCTGCTGCCATGTGTCCTTTCCGTGCGGGCGCATTCCCTGAGGGAAGAAGCCTGAGCTTTTCCTCATAACTATCCAGCACATCCTGAAGCGTGATACGGCTCATTTCGTCTTCCGCGCGGTTCTGCACCTTGTCAAAGTAATCCTGCAGGGCAAGCTGTATGTTGACACCGACGCCGCATTCGGGGTTTGTGTGCGTGTCGAGATGAAGCAGGGGCTTTCCGCCCTCAACGGCCCTGTAAATATCAAGAAGGCTGATGTCCGCCGGCGCGCGCGAAAGAGCCGGCCTGGCGTGCCCCTGCACGCTTGTCATGATCCCGTACCTGCGCAGGCTTCCCATGAGCTGGCGCACGCAGCCCGGATTCGTACGTATGCTTTCCGCGATGCGCTGGCTCGTCAGTGCTTCATTCCGGTTGAGTGCGATGAAGGCAAGAATGTGTACGGCGTCGCTGACTCTGGTCGAGAATTTCATGGCGGTTCCTCTGATTGATAATTTTATTTTAACAACATGTTGACAGAGGAGCAAGCCGTGGATATCTGTCTTGTTGATAAAAATAAATTTACAACAAAGCAGGAGGCCTTCTGTGACCCAGTACGAAAAAATCGTCATCAGAACCCAGGAGAATTATGTCCGCTATCATGAGGTGTACGCGGCCGGCGGCACGCCATATCAGCTCTCAGAGAAGGTGGCCGCACCCTATGCCGAGCAGATAGCCCGCCTTGTCAGAAGCGTAGAGGATGCTGACTGCGTCCTCGTGGGCGGAGCGTCAGGGCTTTCCGCCGCAGGCGGAGGGGATTTTTATTATACGGACACGCCTTCGTTCCGGAAATATTTTGGAAAATTTGCGGAGAAGTATCATTTTAAGGGCGCATTTGCGGGGATGCACAGCCCTTTCAGGGGTCCGGAAGAACGATGGGGGTATCTCGCCACATTTCTTCATACCACGCTGCACGCACCTTTGCGTGCGCCGTACAGGGATCTGGATATCCTGCTTAAAGGGAAGGATTTCCACATCCTGACAACCAACCAGGACACGCAGTTCGTCAAACTTTACCCTGAGTCCGATGTCAGCGAGATTCAGGGCGATCACCGCTTCATGCAGTGTGCCAGGTGCTGCAGCGATGACACGTGGAATGCGGAGAAGCTTATTGACGGGATGTTTGAGGCTCTGGGAGACGGTACATCCATTCCCCCGGAAATGATTCCGCGCTGCCCGCACTGCGGATGCGAGGCGTTCCCCTGGGTGAGGGGATACGGTAATTTTCTGGAAGGAACGAAATATGAGGGCGAATACGCCAAGGTTTCGGAATACCTCAGTACCCACAGGGAGAAGAAGATTCTTTTTCTGGAACTCGGAGTGGGGAGGCTTACTCCCATGTTCATCCAGGAACCGTTCTGGTACCTTACGCTGAACCTCCCGCAGACAAGCTATATCTCCGTCAATAACCGTTACAACTATATGCCCGTGGAAATTGAAGACAAGGGCATGGTTATTCTTGACGACATCGGCAGGGTACTCGCTGACGCCGCGCGCCTCAAAACGGCGGGCTCCCTTTCCGTGGCATCAGGAACAAACGGAGAAGACAATGGATAAGTTGAAGGAAATAGCTGAGAGGATTGCTGGAGCCGATGCCCTCCTCATCGGAGCTGGCAACGGCCTGTCCATCACGGAAGGTCTGCATCTCTTTGCGGATAATAGGGCTTTTGAGGAGCTTTTCGGGGATCTGAAACGCAGATACGGTATTTCCTGTATTCTCGGCGGGATGTTAGCCAGATGGCCTTCGGAGGAAGAATACTGGGGATTCTGGAGCCGTCTTATCCGGCACTACTGTATCGGCTACAGCCCCAGTGCCTGCATGAAGAATCTCAGAGCGATCGCCGGGGGAAAGGACTGTTTTGTTCTTACGACAAACGGCGAGTGTCATTTCGAAATGAGCGGATTCGCTCCTGAGAATATTTATGAGGTGGAAGGAACCTGGCTTGCCATGCAGTGCTCCCGGGGCTGCCACGGCGCCCTGTACCCATGTGAGGAACTGGCAGGGAAAATGGCAGCTTTTGAAAAGGACGGACGTGTCCCGTCCGAACTCCTGCCCGTGTGTCCCCACTGTGGCGCTCCCATGCGCGTGCATATGTCGGCAGGAGATGCCTTTTTGACGGATCAGGGAGCACGCGCCAGGTTCAGCGCATTCCTCGGGCGCAGCGCCGGCAGGAAGACCGTCGTCCTGGAACTCGGCATAGGGCCGGACAATCAGCTGACGAAAGCGCCGCTCATGCGTTTCGTGGCTCAGGCACCGCTCTCAACCTACGTGACGGTAAACCTGGGCAGGCTGTATATTCCTGAGGCAATACGGGAACAGTCTTTCGGAATAGACGGGTATATCGACGAGACCTTGTCGCGGCTGTGTCTTCTTCTCGGCCTGAAGGGGAAATAGGAATCGGGGTGCCGGACAGCTGAAAGGCGGCTTCTTCCGGGATGCCGGATTTTCCCGCTTCCTGTGCTGCCGGATGCCAGCCGGGAATCTTTGTCAGTGCGCTGGGTCTGGAAAGAGCAGGAAAACAGTCAGGAAGCGGGGTCGGAGGTTTGGAAAAGGTTCCTTCACGCACAATTTTATGTTAAGATGTGACTCCAATAAGGAGAGCTACAGTGCACAAACGTATGACATTCCGTCTTTTTGCCGCCTGTCTTCCGGTATGCGCCCTGCTCATGGCCGGTTCCGTTCAGGCTGACGCCGTGGTGCAGGGAAAGGGGGAGGCTCAGTCCGCTTCTTCCCAGGTTTCTGAGCCTCAGGAAGCCCGGTCAGCTGCTCCGGCTCCGGGCGTCTCCGCGCTGAAGAATCCTTCGCTTCCCGATTTCACGCCGCCGGTGGCTATGGTGCGCCACCTTGCGTCCCGGACAGAACTTCCGGCTCTGCAGCTTTCCCTGGCTCTCGTGAATTTCGTGGGCGAGACAAATGTGGACAATTTGGGGCCCAATGAGAGCGCCTACGCTATTCTGCCCCTGTCAAACGAGTCCATTCTGGAAGTGTACGATGTCCACAACAAGGATGGAAAGCTGGTACTTTCGGCTTCTCCCTCGGTACGCCGTTTCATGAACGCCAATGAGGCCTATGTCCTGCGCGTCCTTTCCGATGATGGCCTGCCCACTGAGGCTGTCTGCGTGACGGCAAGAGGTGAGAAGCACTGCTGGAATCCTGGTGATGATATGCTGGGCGGTGACTTTATCCGCTGGTCCGCCACCAAGGGCCTGAAATAGAAATTTTATACGCACACGCAGAAAGGCGGCCGGGCTTCTAAGTCCGGCCGCCTTTTTTGTTCGCCCCGCACGGGCATCTAATGGGGCAAAAATCCTGGGATAAATCTGGCAGGGGAAAGGTCACATCCGGAAACAGGGTGTCTGCCGGGAAAAGTATTCCGGAGAACGGTGCAGGCAGCTCTCCGGCCTGCTAGGAAGATCCGGTCCCCGGGATCTGTCAGGAATTGTCCCCGGAAAGAAGCTGAGAAGTGTCTGTCCGTGCGGGGATAGCCGGATACAATGACACGTCATGGCAGTCAGGTAAAAGAACAGCCGGGCACGGATAGAAAACCATGCCCGGCTGTTATCTGCAAATATACGAAAGTCAGAAAACCGGCGTGTGCCGATGGCATACGCTGAGGTTTGGGAGAACGGGCCCCCCTCCTATCCGACAGTCTCAGATGGGACGTGTCCGCCTTTTCTTCTGAATCAGGCTTTGTTCTGGTGTTTGCGGATTTCCTCTTCCCTGAGGGTGCGGCGCAGGATCTTGCCCACCTGGGTTCTGGGAAGGCTGTCGCGGAATTCGATGGAGCGCGGGACTTTATAGGAAGCGAGACGGGCACGGCACCAGGCGACGATTTCGGACGCCCTCAGCTTAACGCCTGCGCCGGGTACGATGAAGGCCTTGATGGTCTCGCCGCGTATGGGATCGGGAACACCGATGGTAACGGCTTCCTCAATGCCGGGATGGGACATGAGCACTTCATCCACCTCGCGGGGATAGACATTGTAACCGCCCACTAGGGCCATGTCTTTCTTGCGGTCCATGATGAAGAAAAAGCCGTCCTCATCCATATATGCGATGTCGCCGGTGTAAAGCCATCCGTCCCGCAGTGTATTTTTTGTCTCCTCAGGCTTGTTCCAGTAACCGATCATGACCTGAGGGCCGCGGATGATGAGTTCTCCCAGCTTTCCGGTGGGCATGAGCTTTGTGCCCATTTCCGTGTCGACGATGCATGCGTCCGTATCAGGCAGAGGCATGCCGATGGAGGAATCCTTGGTCAGCTCGATGGCGTTGAAATGCGTGACGGGCGAGGCCTCGGAGAGACCATAGCCTTCCATGATGCGGGAACCGGTGATCTTCTGAAACCGTTCAAGAACGTCATACGGCAGAGGGGCGGAGCCGGACATGCAGATCTGTATGGATGTGAGATCGTATTTTTCCAGCGTTTTCTGCTGCAGGAGTGATGTGAAAACCGATGGGGCGCTGGGAAACACGGTCGGACGGAAGCGGCTGATGAGATTCAGGGAATCAGCAGGGGAATAGTGTGGTACGGGAATCGTGGCAGCGGCCAGAAAGACAGGATCAATGCAGCAGAGAGAAAGCCCGTACACGTGGAAAAAAGGCATGATGGAAAGAAAGATGTGTCTGTCTTCTTTCTTCATGTGCAGGTGGGCAACCATGATCGCAGCATCAGTCCCCAGATTGGAGTGTGTGAGCATGACGCCTTTGGGGGTTCCCGTTGTGCCGCCGGTATATTGCAGCATGGCTACCGTGTGTATGGGATCCTCGATGGGACAGGTGTACTGTTCATCTCCCACAAGGAGGGCAAGAAAAGGCAGTACATGCGGGCCGTAACTGATGACATGCGGCTTGACGCGTGGATTTTTTGGCTCGACGGGCTGAATTCCCGTACCGTCGACTGCGTCTGTTGCGGCCGTCACGATGAATTTTTCAACAGGAAGCCTGTCTCTGAGGGCGGTTACCTTGGTACAGTAGGTATCAAGCAGGATCATGAAGCGGCAGCCCGCATCGTTCAGGTGACCGATGAGCTCTGTTTTCATGTACAGAGGGTTTGTCATGACAACCACGCCGCCGCATTTCAGAATACCCCAATATGCGACAACAGTCTGCGGAAGGTTGGGAAGCATGAGCGCCACACGATCGCCCTTTTTGAGTCCCAGACGGTGCAGGGAAGCGGAGAAGCGTTCTGCGAGCAGATGGAGCCGCTTATAGGAAATGCGTGAATCTCCATAAAGGATGGCAGGGCGGTCTGGATAATCACGGGCTGCGTCGTCAAGAGCCGCGTAAAGGGGCCGGTCAAAAACCGGGACGTCATGGGGTATGTGGAATTCGTTATATTTGTTCAGCCAAGGCGTGGGGAAGGTATCAGGCACAATAGAGCTCCTGGAAGAATACGGCTGTGCTGTCCGGAGAGAACCGGGAAAGAGTTGTTCCGGAAGAAATAACAGCAAGCAGACTTATTAAGACACTTTTTCCTGTATGATGCAAGGAACAGAGAGTTCCGGGGCGTTCCGGGAGGGAGGCTGGAGAAGAAAGGCGCCGTCGCCTTTCCGTTTCCTTCCGTACGGCTGGCACGTAAGAGCGGGGGTTAGCTGCGCTGCGTTCTGAGACCCGTGGCCACGGCGTAGGCTTTGATGCCCGAGAGATCCCCTGTGAAGCCGAGTTTTTCCTCTGTGGTGGCCTTGACGCTGACCTGGTCGGGATCAAGGGAGAGGAGCCGGCAGAGATTATGCCGGATGGCTCCCCTCTGGGGGCCGACCTTCGGTTTCTGACAGACGACGGTGCAGTCGATGTTGGTCAGGACGATGCCGCTTTCGCGGATGACATCAAGGACACGGGAGAGGAGCACGGCGGAACTGATGCCGTCGAAGGCGGGATCGCTGTCGGGAAAGAGTTCGCCGATGTCTCCTTTGCCGGAGAGTCCGAGCAGGGCATCCATGAGTGCGTGCAGGAGCACGTCTCCGTCGGAATGGGCCTCAACCGTAAAACCGCCTTCCATGGGCACACCGCCGAGGACGAGAGGCCTTGTCCCCCCGTATCTGTGCACGTCGTAGCCGAAGCCTGTGCAGGGCATGCCGTCCTGTTTGCCGCTGAGCAGGCCGAGATCCCCGGGAGTTGTAATCTTCATATTGCCTTCCTCTCCTTCCACGATGCGTACGCTGGCGCCCGCGGCCTCCATGAGAGCCGCGTCATCGGTGACAAGCCTGTCACCCGCCTTCTGCCAGTCCCTGTGGGCCCTGAGGAGGGCCGCCCTGTCGAAGCCCTGCGGTGTCTGCACAGCCATGAGCTCCGCGCGCGGCAGGGTGTCCACAACAATGCCGTTCTGCACCTTCTTGATGGTGTCCTTCACAGGGATACCGGGTATGGCGGCCTGGACGCCGGCTTCAAGTGCGTTGAGCACGCGGCTGGCGAGTCCGGGAGAAAAGAAGGGTCTGGCCGAATCGTGGACAAGCACGAACCGGGCTTTTTTCGGTACGGCCAGAAGTCCGTTAAAAACGGAGTCCTGACGGCGTTCACCGCCCGCGGCGTAGCGGATGGCGAGGTCCAGAGGCTCTGCCGCGCTGAGTTCCCTGACCATTTTTTCGCACTCTCCGAGCCTGTCCGGCGGAAAGACAAAGACGATGCCGGAGAGGCGCGGTACCAGACGGAACGCGCGTGCCGAGAGCCAGAAGAGGGGAACACCCTCTGTTCTGAGAAACTGCTTGGGCATGCCCGCGGCCTGCATGAGGCGTGTGCCCTGGCCAGCGGCGAGGAGGACCGCCCACGGGGCGTCAGAGAGCGTGTAATCTGCGGTATCAGGCATAGGATCCTTTGCGGCGCGAAAGCGCGCCTGCCGCTCAAAAAAAGTCCGGCATCCGGTACTGGCCGGGAGCCGGACGAAAAAGCAGGAGCCGGACTGTAAGCCGGGTTCTGTCGAGGACCGCCATTCCTCTAGGCGTGCGGTTGCCCGCACGCTCAAGCAACCTACCCGAAAGGCACACGGCCGGGCCGGCCGCCTTTCCTATTTGGTCTTGCTCCTGACGGGGTATGCCAGGCACGCGGCGTTGCCGCCGCGTCCGGTGGGCTCTTGCCCCACCTTTTCACCCTTACCCGCCGAAGCGGGCGGTCTGTTTTCTGTGGCGCTGTCCGAGGGTTACCCCTCCCGGGCGTTACCCGGCGTCATGCCCTGTGGAGCCCGGACTTTCCTCCCCGGATGTTCTCCGCGGCGGCGGTCTGTCCGACTCCTGTGATTCAGTGAAAACTATTCAGCCTCGCTGGAGCCGTCTTCCCCTTCGGCGTTTTCCATTTCCTTCGCCTTGGCGGCGGCGAGGGCTTCCGGATCATCGGCCAGGAAATCGTCACGCCAGACGATGAGGCGCTGGCAGTTGGGGCAGCTCATGATATGTTCACCGCGCAGCATCTCGTTGAAGTCCTGCGGAGGGATGGCAATGTGGCAGCTCGGGCAGATGTAGTTCTCGAGAGGCACGATGACAGGATGCTGCAGGCGCTGGCGGATGAACTCGTAACGCTGGAAAATGGGTTTGGGAATGCTGCGGCTGCTCTCATCGCGTTCCCTGTCGAGCTCGGCGAGCCTGTCTTTGGCGGATTTGAGCTGTTCGTCCAGGGTAGCTTTGCGGGCTTCCACCTGGGTCTTGAGGTCGATGTACTGCTCGTTCAGCTCATTGAGGCTGTCATTCTGGTTGCGCAGTTCATCGCGCACGGCGAGCAGTTCGTCCTCGCGGGGCTGGGTCATTTTTTCCAGATTGTCGATTTCACGGGTGACAGCGGAAAATTCCTTTTCGTTGCCCGTGTTCATAAGCTTGCTCTTGCTCTTCTTGAGGCGCTCGCTGTTTTCTTCCCTCTCGCGGGTGATACGGCTTTCCGATTCCTTGAGATGGCTGATCTTGTCGTTGATGCGGTCGCGCTGGACCTCAGCCTTTGTCAGTTTGTCCTGCAGGTCCCTGAGTTCGTCAGGGGCTTTTTCAAGGATCTGCTGCACTTCGTAAATCTGATCGTCAAGCTTCTGTAGCTCCTTGAGCTGATGAATCTGGGTCAGATAAAAAGCGTGATTGTCAGTATTCTGGGGCATGGATTTCTCCCGTAATTAGGATAGGACGACGCGGCGCATGGGCGGAACCGACGCAATGAAGGAGACGTCAGCGCCGGTCAGGCGCCCTGCCAGCATCTGGGCTGCCTGGCGCATCATCTCTTCCTCAAGACTGTGGTGACCCACGTCGAGGACGCAGATGCGGGCATCGAGCGCGGCGTGGTATTTTACATCGCCTGTTATATAAATCTGGGCCCCGCTTCTTTCGGCTTCGGGAAGGAGTGAAGCTCCCGATCCCGTGCAGTAGGCGGCGCGGGTTATTTTTTCGGGTACGTCCCCGATTACGACAGCCGTATCCAGGCTGATGACGGTGCCGAGGCGGCGCACGAGGTCGTCAAAGCTCATGGCTCCGGGCAGATCGCCCGCGAGGCCGAAGCCCGTGTCAGGGCCTGTGGCATCGAGGAGGGACGGGTGCACGAACTGGAGGAAACGGGCCAGCCAGCCGGCCGGGCCGTCGGGCTGCACGTCGAGGGAGGTATGGGCGGCATAAAGCGGCACATCGGCCTTCATGAGCAGAGACAGCGTTTCGTAATAATTGCCGGGACGGTTTGGCAGTCCGGGTTTCAGAGCCAGCGGATGATGCGTGAAGATGAAATCTGCGCCCTCGCCGAGGGCTTTTTTCACGGTTTCCGGCGTGGGATCGAGGGCGACGCAGACTCTCGATGCTGCGGTTCTCGGGGAATAGACCTGGAGGCCGGAGCGATCCCAGTCCGCCGCCCCGGAGAGGGGGGCCATTTCTTCGATGCAGGCTATGATGTCACGGATGCGCATGGCTGGTCCTCGATACAAAAAAGCGCCCACCCCGGCCGAAGTCAGGGCAGGGCCTTGAATTCACATCCTCCGGCGCCGGAACGCCGGGGCAGCGCGTGCAGATACGGGAAAAGGGAAGACCTGTCAAAAGGAAGGCCTAGAGTCCCCTCAGATACTGCACCGCGTTGAGGAAAAGCATGGTGCCGGGTGCGTCGACCTCGCCGCGGGTCCATCCGGGATGGTTGGTGGCGTGGTTGAAGGCCTCGGGGTGCGGCATGAGGCCGAGAACCGTGCCCGTGGGGTTGGTCAGGCCTGCGGCCTCGAGTTCGGAGCCGTTGGGATTATAGGGATATTCGTGCGTAGGCTGCTTCGTCTCGGGATCCGCATACTGGAGGGCCACCAGATTTTCGTCCACGAGACGCTGCCGGCAGGCTTCGTCAGCGCAGACGAGCTTGCCCTCGCCGTGACGGACAGGCATGCGCATGAAGGGCAGGTTCTTCGTGAAGACGCAGGGGCTCTTGGGGTTGGGGAGCAGGCAGACCCAGCGATCCTCGAAGCGGGCCGAGTCGTTGTGTCCGAGAGAGACCATACGCCTGATCTGTCCGTCAAAGCCCGGCAGGAGGCCGAGCTTCACGAGAAGCTGGAAGCCGTTGCAGATTCCGAGAACCAGCTTGCCGTCGCTGAGAAATTTCTTCAGATGGTCGAGCAGAGGTGTGCCGGACGCATCCTTCAGATGGCGCCAGCGCATGCCTGCAGCCTGAGCCGCGCCAAGATCGTCGCCATCGAGAAATCCCCCGGGGAAAATCAGGAAGTCGTAGTCATCGAGGCTGCAGTTGCAGGCTGTGATGTCTGAGAAGTGAACGATGTCGGCCCGGTCAGCGCCGGCCTGTGTGGCGGCGTAAGCTGTTTCGACATGGGAATTGGTTCCGTAGCCGGTGATAACGAGGGTGTTTACTCTGCCCATGCTCTTGCTCTCCTTTCTCAGCGAAATGCAAAACACCTTATACGCAGGAGGCGTCATCGTCAAGGCTAGTCAAGCGGCCTGAGATAGGCTATAGACCTCAGGATTAAGACAGATGCGTGATGCGTACAGGCGGCGCTTGCAACCATACTTTAAAGGCTCACCCTGCGGCCTGAGGGGGAGACGGGAGTAAGGAACGGAGAGCGATGAAAACAAAGTTTATCTTCGTGACAGGAGGTGTGCTTTCCTCCCTTGGAAAAGGTCTGGCTGCGGCTTCCCTCGGCGCACTTCTGAAGGCGAGGGATCTTTCCGTGACCATTCAGAAACTGGATCCCTACATCAACGTTGATCCCGGCACCATGAACCCCTTCCAGCACGGAGAGGTTTTCGTCACGGACGACGGCGCTGAAACGGACCTCGATCTCGGCCATTACGAGAGGTTCCTGAACATTTCCCTTTCCCAGAAGAACAATACCACGTCCGGCGCCGTTTATAACCGCGTCATCCACAAGGAACGCCGCGGGGACTACTTGGGTGCCACCGTGCAGGTGATCCCGCACATCACTGACGAGATCAAGCGCGTCGTGCTTTCTCTTGCCGAGGGCGAGGACGCCCCTGATGTCGCCATCATTGAGATCGGCGGCACTGTCGGCGATATCGAAGGCCTGCCTTTCCTCGAAGCCATCAGACAGCTGCGATCCGAGCTCGGCCGTGACAACTGCCTGAATATCCATCTGACTCTGGTTCCCTACCTGCGTGCCGCGGGCGAGTTCAAGACCAAGCCCACGCAGCACAGCGTCAAGGAGCTGCTCTCCATCGGCATTCAGCCCGACATCATCCTCTGCCGCTGCGAAACGAACGTGCCTGACGAACTGAGGCAGAAGATCGCGCTCTTCTGCAACGTGGATCAGGACGCCGTTTTTTCCTCGGTCAACGTAGCCAATATTTACGAACTGCCCCTGGAATTCTTTGAGGAAGGCTTTGACCAGAAGGTGGCCATCATGCTCCGCCTGCCGGCCCACAACGCGCACCTCGATGCTTGGCGCAAGATGATTTACGATTTCGAGCATCCCGAAGGATCCGTCACCATTGCCATTGTGGGCAAGTATGTGGATCTCAAGGAAGCCTACAAGAGCCTGCACGAAGCTCTCGTGCACGGCGGCCTCGCGAACCATCTCTCCGTTAATCTTAAGTACGTGAACAGCGAGGAAGTGACGGACGAGAACGCGGGATCCTTCTTCGGCGACGTGGATGGCATTCTTGTTCCCGGCGGCTTCGGCTACCGCGGCGTGGAAGGCAAAATCAGCGCCATCCGCTACGCCCGTGAGAACAAGGCGCCGTTCTTCGGCATCTGCCTCGGCATGCAGTGCGCCGTCATTGAGTTCGCCCGCCACGTGCTCGGCCTGGAGGACGCCAATTCGGAAGAGTTCGACAAGCTTTCCGAGCACAAGGTCATCTATCTCATGACCGAATGGTACGACGTGCACACCAACAAGGTGGAGGAACGCGACGAGACCAGCAACAAGGGGCACACCATGCGTCTTGGCGCCTACCCCTGCAAGATCATCCCCGGAACGAAGGCCGCGGAGGCCTATGGGCAGCCGCTGGTGCAGGAACGCCACCGCCACCGCTATGAATTTAATAACGCCTTCCGCGACGCCCTCGGAGAGAAGGGACTTGTCTACAGCGGTATGTCCCCGGATGAATCCCTCGTGGAAATTGTCGAGCTCAAGGATCATCCGTGGTTCCTGGGCTGCCAGTTCCATCCGGAATTCCGCTCCCGTCCCATGGCCCCGCATCCGCTTTTCAGGGAATTTATCAAGGCCGCCAAGAACCAGAAAGCACTCAGGCAAGGAAAGTAATCTGACTGAGTGCTGAAAAGGCTGAAAAAATCAGAGGGGGTCCGCCAAGTGGCGGACCCCCTTATTTTGAGCCCCCGGCATGGGTGCGCCCTGATGAGGAAAGTCCCGTGGCTGCCCTGACAGAGGAAAGAAGAAGTTTTTATTATCTTGCCCGGAAGACTCCCCCTCTATAGTCGGGGGGTAACTGACTTCACTGACTGTTCCGAAAGAGCCAGAAAATCGGAAACAGAAAGTTCCTCGGGGCGCTTCTCCGGGCTGATGCCGAGAGCGGCGAGGCCTTCCAGGAGATCTCCCCGGCCGGCGCGCCGGAAGAGGCCGCCCATCTGCTTGCGCCGCTGCTGGAAACAGAGTTTTATCAGCGAGGCGAGCTGTTCCGGGTTCTTCGGGTGCCTTTCCGGCGGGAGCGGGGTAAAGGAAAGCACGGCTGAATCGACTTTTGGCGGCGGAGAGAAGGCGCCCGGCCCCAGGGTGAATTCCATGCGCACGCAAAGCCAGGCCTGCACCCACACGGAGAGAGCGCCGTAGTGCCGGGTGCCGGGTGCCGCGGCGAGGCGATCGCCCACTTCCTTCTGGACCATAAAGGCGGCTCTTGTGAGGGGCCGGCACTTCCAGGCTATGTCCCAGATGAGCGGGGAGGCCACATTGTAGGGGAGGTTGCCGATGAGTTTCCACTGTCCCTCAAGGTCCCCCCAGGAGAAGGTCAGGGCGTCCATGCAGCGCACTTCCGTAGAGGGGCCGCCCTCCCTGGCGCGCACGCCGGCCCAGTAGTCATCTTTTTCGAGGAGAAGCAGGCGCGCGTGGGGCGCCTTTTCGAGCACGCCCGTCAGCGCGCCGGGGCCGGGACCGATTTCGAGGATGCTGTCGCTTCCGGAGGGAGCGATGAGATCCACGATGCGCCGGCATATGCCGGGATTTGTCAGAAAGTGCTGACCAAGGCTCTTCTTGGCGGCCGGGGCGCTGTTTCCCTGTCCGGCAGTGAGTCTCCGGGACGCATTCCTGAGACGTTCTCTGGCTGAGGATGCCATGGAGCTAGGCCCTGTCGAAGCGGCTGAAGGACATGACGAGTCCGGCGCGCCCCTGGGTGGCACTCCTCAGTTTTGTGGAGAAGCCGAAGAGCTTCCGTAAGGAGGCCGTTCCGTGAACCACCTTCTGGCCCGAATTGTCTTCCATCTCGTCGATTTTGCCGCCGAGAGTGCCGAAGAGGCTGATGGCGCTGCCAAGTTCCGCTTCGGGACAGCTGATGGTTACGTTCATGACTGGTTCGAGAATAACGGGGGACGCAGCGGCCAGAGCCTGCTTCAGGGCCTGTGCAGCGGCCATGCGGCAGCCGGGCTCAGAGGCCACGCCGTCGCGCCGTTCGATGCCTGTGATGGTGACGGCGACATCCACCACGGGGTAGCCCGTGAGATCGCCGCTTTGGAGCGCGTCAGTGGCGCCTTCCAGGGCTGCGGCCAGGAGTTCCTTTTGGATGACCTTCGCGGCCGCGATTTTGTCTTCAGGCAGGAAGCTGCCGGGTTTCACCGTATTCCCTGCGCCGCGGGGCCTGGGGGCGACGGAAACGCTGACGTGGCCGAAGTGCTGCACTTTCCCAAGCTCACGGTCGAAGACGCAGTCGCCCTCGCCCGTGCCTGTGATGGTCTCGCGCATGATGACCTCGGGGGCACCCACGCGCGGACTGATATGGTACTCGCGGCGCATGCGCTCGAGGGTGACATCGAGGTGCAGCTCGCCCATGCCCGAAATGGTGCGCATGCCCGTTTCCTCGTCGAAATGAGAAAGCAGGGTGGGATCCTCTTCCGTGTAGCGGGCCAGAGCCTCGTCGAGCACCTTGCCTTCATCGGCGTTCCTGGGCTCGAGGGCGAGGGTGATGACGGGGGCGTAGGACTCGATGGCTTCCAGCCTGACGTCAATCCCCTTCGCGTACGTTTCGCCCGTATGGGCGCTGCGCAGGCCAACGACAGCCACAATGTCTCCGGCGGAGGCGCTTTTGAGCTGCTCCCTGTGATCGGCGTGCAGGCGGTAGATGCGGCCCACACGGTCGTCTTTTCCCCGGTTGACGTTGGTCAGGCTGTCGCCCTCGTCGAAGCGGCCTGAATAGACGCGCAGGAAGGCTGTCTTGCGGCCGTCTTCCATGACTACCTTGAAGACGAGGCCAACGAACGGACCGTCTTCAGTGAGAGGCACGCTGACGGATTCTCCCTTCGCGTCGAGCCCCTTCACGGGAGGCAGATCGCAGGGGGAGGGAAGAAAGTCGCAGATGGCGTCGAGGAGAGGCTGTACTCCCTTGTTCCCGAGAGCGGAGCCGGCGAGAACGGGCGTAAAGGTCCGGGCCAGCACGGCCCGGCGCATAGCGGAGCGTATATCATCCTCTGTGACGGAACCCTCCAGGTATTTTTCCATGAAAACGTCGTCCACATCGGCCAGGGATTCCAGCATGTGCTCCCGCGCTTTTGAGCAGGCCTCTTTCAGATCTCCTTCCGGAGCGGATTCCGAGACGGTCATGCCCTCATCGTCTTCCGAGAACGAGAGAACCTTCGCTCTTATGAGATCGATGACGCCGGAAAAGTCGGCGCCTGAACCCACGGGAATGGTGACAGGCACGGCGTTGGCTCCAAGGCGTGTGCGTATGGCCTGTACTGTTCTGTCAAAGTCGGCGCCGGGGCGGTCCATCTTGTTCACGAAGGCGAGCTTGGGCACGCCGAACTGCTCGGACTGGCGCCAGACGGTCTCGGACTGGGGCTCCACGCCGGCCACGGCGCAGAAGACACCTACTGCGCCGTCGAGAACCCTGAGGCAGCGCTCCACCTCGATGGTGAAATCCACGTGGCCGGGCGTGTCGATTATGTTGATGACCCTGTCCTTCCAGTGGCAGGTGGTGCAGGCCGAGGTGATGGTAATGCCGCGCTCCTGTTCCTCGGGCATAAAGTCCATGGTGGCCGTGCCCTCGTGGACCTCGCCCATGCGGTGGATTTTCCTCGTGTAGAAGAGAATGCGCTCCGTAAGCGTGGTCTTGCCTGCGTCAATGTGGGCGATGATGCCGATGTTGCGCAGCTTTGACTGATCCATGGCTTCCCCCCTAATTCTGCTGCCCGTCCAGATCGAGTCCGAAGCCCACGCGGTGGCTCAGGAAGAAGCTTCTTCCGAGGCCGTGGTGCAGCCAGAAGCCCTCGCAGCCGGGCGTCAGGGCCAGGGGCGCCATGCCCAGCGAGAACTGGGAGCGGGCGCGGGCAAGGCAGTGCCTGCGGACGGCTTCGGGAGCGGCGTAGAGAACATCGGGAGCGTCAGGCGCGGGGCTTTCGAGGGCCTCGTCCACAGGGGCGTCGCCCTGGGCGAAGCGCAGGACATCAAGATTGAAGAGCTCGGGCCGTGGAATGGTAATTGTGGGGGCGCGCCGCTCCTCGAAGACGGGGACGTGCAGTCCCCTCGCCTGCAGGCGCAGAGTGTCAAGGCGGCCCGTGTGCAGAAGAACGAGGCGGCCGGGACCAGGCTGCGTTTCCTCGAGAAGGGCGGAGAGTTCCACGTCCGAGAGGGAGAAGATGTCCTCTATGCCGGCGAGATCCAGAGCGGTCAGAAGAGGCTCCGAGGGGATGCCGCCCACGCAGACGGCTGCGATGAGCGGCACGCCCGTGATGATGGCGGGCATAACGGCGCCGAGGAGACGCGCCGCGGCCGTATACTCCGGGGTGAAGGCAACGACAGCCCAGGGAGCGGGAAAGACAGTGCGCGAACGCCAGAAGCCGGATGAGGGATCCGTGCGTTCCTCGTGAACGACCTCCCTGGCCGGGGCGTCATAGCGCATGAACATGGCCGTGGCCGTCTTGATGGCTGCGCGGCAGGTTGGGCCGGCCTTTTCATAGGCTTCGGCCGTAAGAGCATCGTCAATGCGCTTCCTTTCAATCCAGGCGGGCCACTCGGGGCGGCCGGTCAGAGCGTTTGCGGTTCCCGCAGCGGGGGCTGTGCATGCATTGTCTGCCATATGTCTCTCCTTCTCACGTGAGGGAAATACGGAAAAATATGTAACTAATTGCGGATGTCGTTTTCGTCGGGGGCCGCCTTGGAATCGGGAGTGTCATCGCCCGGATCCGCGCCAAGTTCGGAGGGGGCTCCCTGGGGCTGCGCTGCCCCGCTGTCCCTGTCCTCCCCGCTTTCAGCATCCGGTCCGCCGTCAGATTCGCCATCGGGTTCATCCCGGATGATATCCCCGGAATCCGGACCCAGGCTTTCCGGTCTTTCCGGTCTGGCCGTTCCGGGCCTCGGGCCGCCTTCGTGGTAGTCCGGTCCGAGATTGCGTCCGCAGGCTTCCCAGCGGCTGTTCACTTCCCGTGCGAGGGTGGCGGCCATGGAGGGATCGTCATCGGCTATGCTCCGGACGGCGAAGGCGCTCCAGGGGAGCGTGGCGCAGCTCCCACGGGCTGTGTTGTCGATGTCGCGCAGAAGGGAAAGGCGGAGCTCGCGGTTCTGTATGTAGCGGGTGACGGCGCAGGCCATGTCGAGGCGCCCGTCATCAATGGATCTGCGTCCTATGGCCGCGACGCTGGCGTCGCGGGCCGGGGCTGTGGTGTACCCTCTGACCGCGGCCTGGATCTCGCTGTTGAATGAAGCCGAGGAATTTTCCGTAACTTCCTGCATCCAGGACGTGGAGATTTCCATGAGTTCGCTGTCGATGGCCGGGTCGGAGGTTGTGGCCGCCTTCAGGCCCCAGAAGAGGACAGCGGCAGCGGCGGCCGCAGCCGCGCACAGGAGAGGCAGCTTCCAGCCTCCCCCGCGCTCATGGCCGGGCTCCTCCGCCGTACCTTTTCGCCGATCGCTATTCATGACGGCCGTCCGGCGCGCTTTCCGGGCGGGAATCCAGCCAGGCTCCGAGATCGGCGATCTGCCTCGCGACGGACTTCGGACCCGTTCCCATGGGCGTTTCCCTGCGTCTCACGGCGGCGCGGTAGTCGAGGACGGCGTAGACGCCCTCGTCGATGCGGCTGTCCACGCCCCTGAGTTCCTGCAGGGTCAGATCTTCGAGCTTCTTTCCTTCCTGCTCGGCCAGGGCCACAGCGTGCCCGGTGATGTGATGGGCCTCGCGGAAGGGGACGCCTTTGCCCACGAGATAGTCGGCCATTTCCGTGGCGTTCAGGAAGCCGCGGCTGCACGCCTCCTCCATACGCTTCGTGTTGTAGGAAAGCTCGGAGAGCATGCCTTCGAGGACGGTGAGGGAAGTGATCACCGTGTGGGAGGTGTCAAGGAAGCCCTCCTTATCCTCCTGAAGGTCGCGGTTATACGCGAGGGGCAGGCCTTTCATGACGGTGAGCAGGCTCATTAGGGAGCCGTAGACCCGGCCAGTCTTGCCACGCATGAGCTCGGCCACGTCCGGATTTTTCTTCTGGGGCATGATGGAAGAGCCCGTGGAGTAGCCGTCCGAAAGGGTGACAAAGCCGAAATTGGGATTGGCCCAGTAAATGGTCTCCTCGCAGTAGCGGGAGAGGTGCTGCATGATGAGGGAGGCGTCGAAGAGGGCCTCGAGTACAAAGTCGCGGTCCGATACGGCGTCCAGGGAATTGTGGTAGATGCCGTTGAAGCCCACGTCCTTTGCCACGCTCTCCGGATCGAGGGGGTAGGTGGTGCCGGCCAGGGCGGCGGCCCCGAGCGGTGAGACACGCACGCGCTTCAGGGTGTCATCGATGCGCTTCGTGTCGCGCTCGAGCATCCAGGCGTAGGCCAGGAGCTGGTGGGCCAGGCTGATGGGCTGGGCCGGCTGCATGTGCGTGCACCCCGGAAGGATGGCGTCCTGATACTCCATGGCTTTTTCGCGGAAACGGGCGATGAGCTTTACGAGGAGGTGCTGCCACTCGGCGAGGCTGTCGGAAACGAAGAGTCTGAAGGTGAGCCCCACCTGGTCATTGCGGCTTCTGCCCGTATGCAGGCGTTTGCCGACCTCGCCCACGATTTCCGTGAGCCTGGCCTCGACGTTCATGTGCACGTCCTCGAGTTCGGGCTTCCAGACAAAGGAGCCCTCCCTGATTTCACGGGCGACCTGATCCAGGCCCTTCACAAGAGTGTCAGCGTCTTCCCTGCTGATAACGCCCTGGCGGGCCAGCATGCGGGCATGAGCCTGAGAGCCACGGATATCCTGGGGAGCAAGATAGCGATCGTAGGATTCGGATTCGGTGTAGGCCGCTACGGCCTCCGCGGGGCCCTGTTTGAAGCGTCCGCCCCAGCTCGCGTTGGTTTTTTTCATGAATGCGTAAGGGCTCCCAGTCGGGGGGCCGTCTCCTTTTAAATTTTTTGAAGTGCAGTCCGGGAAAAGCCTTTTCCGGAAGCATCAAAATAGATCATACAAGAGCCATTCTCAAGGCAGGAACGGAAGAGAAACAGCGGAATGACCCCTTACTGAAAACCTGAAGAGCGCCTTCCCGGAAACCGCAGAAGAATGCCGTCAGTGCGGAAGGGCGGCCAGTCCGTTCTCCTCCCGGCGGCGGATCAACCCCTTTCTTTCTGTTCTTTTCCGGGGACCCGGTATTGCGAAATAAATCTTAGCGTGCTACTCGCTTATAGGAAATCAAAAATCATGCCAGCTTCTTCAGCCGGCAGTAACAGAAGAGGCGGAACGTGGCTCTTGAACTTCGTCAGCAGCTTAAATTAAGCCAGCAGCTCGTCATGACACCCCAGCTGCAGCAGTCCATCAGGCTTCTGCAGCTGTCCAGACTGGATCTCGTGGAAACCGTGCGCAAGGAACTGATGGAGAATCCCTTCCTTGAGGAGTCGGTGGATCAGCCCACCATGGATGAGAAAAGGCAGCAGGCTGAACCGGAACGCAAGCCTGACCACGACCAGGAGAACGTCTACGACAGGGAATCGTCGCGCAATGAGGACTGGGAGGATTATCTCGGCGACTTCGCGAGCTCGCCGCGTGATTTCCAGCAGCGCGAGATTCAGGAAGAGGAGGGCGTGCCGGCCGAAGTGCGCTATTCGCGCAAGCCCACTCTGTCCGGACATCTTCTCTGGCAGCTCCATCTCTCGGACATGAAGCCCGAGGAGGTAGCCATCGGAGAAAATATCATCGGCAATCTGTCCTCCACGGGATACCTGCAGGCTACACTCGGGGAAATCGCCGAAATGTCCGGTAGCAAACCCGAGGACGTGGAAAAGGTCCTGAAGCGCATTCAGCTCTTCGATCCCGTGGGCGTGGCCGCCCGCACTCCCGTGGAATGCCTCATGATCCAGATCAGGGAGAAGGGGCTCGACCGTGATCCCGTCCTTGTTGATCTCGTGGAGAATCATCTCGAGGACTTTGAGAACAACCGCCTCAAGCCGCTCATGAAGAAGTTCAGGCTCGATGAGGACGACCTGAAGGAATATTTCGAAGTCATCCGCTCCCTTGATCCCATGCCGGGATCGAGCTTTGGCGGAAGCGAGCCCGTATACGTAAGCCCTGACGTCTACGTGCGCAAAATCGGCGGTGACTTCGTCATCCTGCTCAATGAGGACGGTCTGCCGCACCTCACTGTCTCGGACACGTTCGAGAACGACAAACGCATCACGGACAAGGAAAAGGAATACTGCACGGAAAAGAAGCGGGCCGCGAGCTGGCTCATAAGAAGCCTCGAACAGCGCAACCGCACGCTGTACAAAGTCATGGAGAGCATAGTCCACTATCAGAGGGACTTTTTCGAAAACGGAGTGCGGGCCCTCAAGCCCCTTATCCTGCGCGACGTGGCCGAGGAAATCGGCATGCACGAGTCGACGGTCAGCCGCATTACCACGAACAAGTACGTCTCCACGCCTTTCGGCATCTTCGAGCTCAAATTTTTCTTCAACTCCGGCGTCGCGCTCCAGGACGGCAGCCAGGTGGGTTCAGAGAGCGTGCGTGCTCTTATTAAGAAACTCATCAGCGAAGAGAACCCGCAGTCGCCCCTGAGCGACGAGGAGCTCGTGAAGCAGCTCAAGGAAAAGCTCGGCATCACCATAGCCCGCAGAACCGTGGCCAAGTACCGCGGCGCACTGAATATCCCGTCATCCTCCAGGCGCCGCAAGCTTCTTTAGATTTGGCCTGTCCTGCCGCCGTGCCACAGAAGGCAGCCCACAGGAGTTTCCGCGAATTGAAAGGCTGCCTTTGCGTCTTCCCTGAGCCTGCCGGATAAACACCAGCCCCCCGGCTTCCCGTACTGTCCTTCTTTCTGCCGTGCCCCGCCCGGTGTCTTTCCGCCCGGCTTCCGGTGAGGCCCCGGTGTGCACTCCTGCTCCCTCTGACCGGCGGCATTTCCGGCGGTGCGCCAGGGGCCAGGGGGCGTCCCTGCGTGCTGACCGAAGCCGGGCTCCTGCCTGTGAATTTCCCGTACCGCGGGGATCCTTCTTCCGGCTGCCTGCGGAGGCCCCGGAGCCGGCACAGCCTGGTCTCCCGGAGGAGCCCTGTTCCTTTCCGTTTTTCCTTTTTGTCAGGGGCGGGCGGGATATTTTCTCCGGGAGTTGACAACACATGCCGTCAATGAGATTTTCATAGCAGGAATTCTGTATCCGGCGAGGGGGCGGAACCGCTGCGGCGGAGCCCCGTTTCTCCGGTGTTACGGCCGGGGAAACGCCCGGCCGGGCAGACATGGACACCTTTTCCGTCCGTACCGTTCACGGATTGCCTGGAAAAGGTCAACCTGGAGGTCGTTTATGAATATTGCCTACGCCTTTAAGAATTTTGAGGCTTCCGATCATCTCAAGAAGTACGCACGCCGCCGCCTTGAAAAGCTTGGCCGCTTCTTCGGCAAGTCCGCCGGTCTGGAAGTGAATGTCGTTATGACCGTGGACAAGATTCGCTATAACTGCGAAGTGACCGTCGTCGGCGAGGGACTGCACCTGAAGGCCAGCGAGCAGACTTCTGATATGTATGCCGCCATCGACCTCGTTACAGACAAGCTGGAGAGCCAGATCAAGAAGCACGTGTCCCGCGTCAAGGAGCAGCGCCGCAAGGCCCGCGGAACCGAAGTAGATGTCTTCACCTACAACCTTGAGGGCGAGGCAGAAAACCCCGGGGTCGATGGAACGGACCGTTTCAGCCCCAAGCCCATGCATCTTGAGGAAGCGGTCATGCAGCTCGACAACATCGGCAGCGACTTCTTTGTCTTCCTGAATCAGGAAAACAACCGCATTAATATCGTGTACCGCCGCCGTACGGGCAGCATCGGTCTGATTGACCCCATTGTATAAGCGTACATAAGGCATTCCGAGGGGCTCCCTGCACGCGGGGAGCCCTTCCTGATCGGCCTCGTTTCGGTATGTGCCGGAGGTGCAGGGCCATGGAAGGGAAATACGAAAGAAAAGTTCCCCTCACCGGGGAGCGGGCTGCAGGAACTGAGAATGTCCGCCGCCGCGGGGAGGATGCTCCCACGGAAAGCGCCGACCCCGGACGGCGGCTGTCTGCCGGGGAAAGGCAGGAGCCGCAGAAGAAGCCCGCTCCGGGAATGGGATCTGCCGGCACAGGGACGACAGGAGAGAACCGGGAGGACGGGGCAGCCGAACGCAGGAACCTGCGCGTCTGCATTGTCACCGGGCTTTCCGGATCCGGTAAGAGCACGGCCATACAGGTTTTCGAGGACCTGCGCTATTTCACTGTGGACGGGCTTCCCGCTACCATGGCCGGTGAAATGGTCGCGCTCATGGAAAAGCCGTCCATGGCACATTTCAAGGGCATTGTCCTCGGCATGGACATACGCCAGTCCAATTTTCTCGATACCATCCAGGACGCCATAGAGGGCCTCCGCCGCGGAGGCTGGACGCCTGAGATCGTCTTCCTTGAGGCGGACACGGCCGAGATTATGCGCCGTTACGCCACGACGCGCCGTCCCCATCCTCTTGAGAGCGAGGGTGTCGGCCTTGAGGCGGCTGTGCTCCTCGAGAGAAAACGGCTTGCGCCCCTGCGCGCCATGGCCGACATGGTTGTCAACACGACGAGGTTTTCCATCCACGACCTGCGCCGCGTCATCCAGAGGCGCTTCAGATCGAGGACAGGGAACCTGCGCGCCCTCAGGGTGAATATCATTTCCTTCGGCTTTAAGTACGGCGTGCCCCGGGAAGCCGACTATGTCTTCGACCTGCGTTTCCTGCCGAATCCCTACTTCGTTTCCGAGCTGAGGGCGAAGAGCGGAAAGGACAGCGACGTGGCCGATTACGTTTTTGCCACGCCCAAGGCCAGGGAATTCCGCACCAAGCTTCTAGAGCTGATCTTCTTTATTCTCCCGCTCATGGAGAACGAAGGCCGCTACCGTCTGACCATTGCTTTCGGCTGCACGGGCGGCAGGCACAGATCCGTGGCCGTGGCCGAGGCCGTGCATACGGCCCTGCATCAGGCGGGATACCCGGTGACCCTGGAACACAGGCATCTGGAACTCGGGTAGCTTGTCATGCCGCCTGAAAGCTGGCACACTTCGAAAACGAACGGATCCCGCCTGACGGATCCTGTCCTGTCTCAGTCTGGAGGTTTGCGCTATGCCTGAAGAAACTGTTGAAAAGAAGGGAACCCCGGAAGCAGGAATCATCGTGGTGTCGCACGCCGACTACGGGTCGGCCATACTGCGCACCGCCGAGTTTATTCTCGGACCGCTTTCCGACTGCACGTCCATCAGTGTCGACGTGGGGCAGGAAGTGCCCGAGACGGTGCGCAGGCTCAAGGACGCAGCCGAACGTCTCGACAAGGGCGCGGGCGTCATCGTGCTGACCGATATGTTTGGCGGCACACCCACCAATCTCGCGCTCTCCCTTCTCTCATCGCTCAATGTTGAAGTCGTGACAGGTGTGAACCTGCCCATGCTGCTCAAGGTTTTTTCCTCCCGCACGCTCCCCCTCGCCGAACTGGCGGAAGTAGCCAGTGAGGCCGGCGTCAAGGGCATTGTGGTCCCTGGCGCCATGCTGAAGCACAGGCACGCCGAAAAAAGCGGTGAGGCCAGAGCGGAACAGCACAAGGGCTAGTCCATGTGGTTCCGCGTAGACAACCGCCTTATCCACGGACAGGTCATCGAGGGCTGGCTTCCCTATACAGGCGCCGCGCATCTCATCGTCGCAAATGACGCTCTCGCGGAAGACCTGCTCCGGCAGCAGATCATGAGCCTGGCCATTCCCCACCATGTGGACGTGCGTTTCGTGCCCCTGAAGGATCTCGCTGGGACGCTGAAGGAATGCGGCGACGAGAGCTTCGTGCTTTTTGAGAACCTGCAGGATGTGCGCACGGCGGCGCGCAGCGGCGTGACCCTGAACGTGCTCAATATCGGCAATCTGCATTACGGCGCCGGCAAGAAACAGCTGTGCACCCACGTGGCTGTGTCCGAGGACGATATGGCGGCCCTGCGCGAACTCGTGTCCGGCCAGGGCACGGAACTCGATTTCAGGGCCGTGCCCCTGGAACCTGAGAAGATTCCCGATGAATTTGTTCTTTAATCTTCTCCTGGCCGGCCTTCCCTGCTGTCTTCTCTTCGTGCTCATCGGCGCGGCCCGCTTCTCGTTCATCGTGGGGCTCGTGGAGCGCCCACTCGCCCTCGCCATGATTGCGGGGTTCGTCACGGATCAGTGGAGCGTCGCCCTGCCCATCGGCATTACGCTGGAGCTCCTCTGGCAGGACGTCATCGCCATGGGAACCGTGATTCATCCCTTCGGCGGCATGGCCTTCCTCCTGCTTTTTCCCTTTGCCCGCACCGCGCACTTTGTGGACGCGGGGAGCATGCTTCTGCCGCTCATTCTGGCGATGCTCTGCGCCCAGGCCGGCAGCTGGCTCGAACAGCGCTACCGGATATACGAGGATCGCTTTCTGCCTGATATGGAAGCGGCTGATCCGCACCCCGAGAAGGTGGTCTACCAGAGCATACTGCGCCGGGCGGGCATGCACGCCATTCTCTACGCAGTGAGCTACACCCTGCTCTGCGGGGTGGTCTGCACTCTTCTGGCCCTGGGCGTCTATCCGATTATCCCCGATCTTTCCTGGACCTTCGTCTACGCCGCGGCGCTCTCGGGCGCGCTTCTCGCCATCCGCTCGCGCACGGCCTACATCGCGTTTCTGATGGGGCTCTGCGTCATTTCGGCGCTGATTGTTTTCCGCTCGAATTCCTTCTTTTCCGTATGAGGCTGCCGAAGGCCGAAGGTCTGTGCCTGACGCGGCTGGTGAATCTTTTTTTCAGGAAACGCCAGCGCAGGGCGAGTGAGCATGTGCCGGCCGAGGCGAAGGCCGCTGCAGCAAGATAGGACGCCTCCGGGATATCCGGAAAGAAATGGAAGGCTGATGAGACGGCTACAGCTCCGATCATCTGTCCGAGGGATCTGACAAGGGCAAGAAAGGCGCTGGCCGCGCTGCGCCGGTAATGGGGCGCGGCGAGAAGCGTGGTCTGATCGTTGGGCGCCTGAAAGAAACCATAGCCGCAGCCGCAGACGGAGAGGCGCCAGGCAGCGTCCAGAGGGCCGCCTTCAAGCCAGAGGAAGGACACGATGCCGACCGTGCAGACGGACATGCCCAGAAATCCCACGAGAGCAGGACTCACGCGCTCCGTGAGTCTTCCCGAGACGAGGGAGGAGACAATATGGCCGAGGGGCCAGACCGTGAGCAGGAGCCCTGTGGTGACCACGGAGAAGCCAAGCCTTTCCTGAAAGAAAAACGGGCAGGCTGTGACCACGGCTGACTGGGCCATGAAGCAGAAGAGCTGGCTCGTCATGGAAAGGGAAAAGACGGGCCGCGCCAGAAGATCCACGGGCAGTGAGGGTGAAGGGCTCCTGCGCTCAAGGCGCACGAAAAGGACGAGAGCCAGGAGGAAGAGGGCGGCAAGTCCTGCCGAGACAGGGGGAGCGGCCCCGCGGGAGAGAGCGGCCACAAGGAGGAAGAAGGCGCCGAAGGTCAGAAGGTTGGGGAAAAGCTCCTTCAGCGTGCCAGCCTTTGCGGGAGGAGTGAGATTTTCCGGTTTCTCGCGCGGCAGAAAAGCGAAGGCGAGACCCGCGGCGGCAAGCGCGGCGGGAAAGGCGGCCAAGAAGAGCCATGGCCAGGAAGCGCGGGAGAGGATGACCGAGGCGATGGCCGGACCGAGGATGATGGAAGCGGAGATGGTGGCCGCGTTAAGCCCTATGCCGCGTCCGAGTAGCCTGCTCGGAAAAATGGTCTCGATGAGTTTGAGGCTGACGCCCGTGCAGCCGGCCGCGCCAACGCCCTGCAGGGCACGGCATGCCGTGAGCGTGGCGAGGTCCGGGGAGAGAGCGCAGAGGAGTGAGCCCGCGGCGTAGAGGAGGAGGCCTGTGAGAAAGATTATCCTGTCCCCGAAGGTTCCGGCCAGAGATGCGGCTGGCAGAACGCAGGCCATGCTGGCCATCTGATAGCAGGTGACCGTCCAGACGACGTCGGCGTCTGAGGCGCCGAAACTGCCCGCGAGACCGGGCAGGGCGACGGTTATCATGGCGCCCATGGCCGTGACCAGGGCGACGCCGGCGAGCACGGCGAGGGCAGCCCAGAAGCGGGCAGGGCGCGGCAGTCCTTTACGCCCGGTCGCCCGTGTCATGGCTTTTCTCCGTGCTGTCCGAGCGGGACGCCCAGCCCCAGGTGCGTTTGCGGAAAACTTCTCCGAGATCGGCGAAGCCCCGGCTGACCGCTTCCTCATTCAGCATGTTCAGAAAATCCACGAGTCCGTCGCGCCCGTGGCGGGTCAGTACGCCGTCCAGAAGGAGAAAGGCCTTGAGAGCGGAGTCAGTGGGTTCGCTGCGGCCGGCCATATAGGATGCCGTGGCCGAGGGCGTAAGACCGACGAGCATGCCGGCCCTGGCCTGGCTCGCCTGCAGCCTCCTCACCACGTAACTGCGCCAGGTGCGGCCCCAGGACTGGGGATTAAGGGTTTTCGCCACATCCTGGACGTGGGCGCAGACCTCTGCCGCATCGGGAAGGGCTGGCGAGAGAGGAAGGATGTTCCAGCTCACAACGGCGCGGGAGACAATGGCCAGGGAAGGCGGCATGCTCTGGCGGCGCAGGTAGCGCCCCCCGTGAAGCCAGGCCCAGTCCGAGCCAGTCCAGCTCGGCGCCATGGAGCGCATGAGGCGGATTTCCCGGCCGTCCAGAGGAGCGGCGCCGCCCTCCCTGAATAAGGGAACCGGCCTGTAACCATTTTTCAGCATGGCCCCCTGTCCGAAGAAGAGCCAGTCCAGACTGTATCCCATGCTGTCGATCCAGAGGAGCGTGTCCTCTGAGAGATCCCGGGCGAGGCCTTCGGAAAAAAGGTGTTCCATCATGGGAAAAGTTCTCGTGTCCCGTCGCGAGAAGGAGGCGATATCGGCTGCGATGAGAGGCAGCCGCAGCCTGAAGACTGCCTCCTCTCCGTCCCCGTCATGGGCTGTATCAACGGGCAGGCGCGCGGATTCCTGCCTGCCTGAAAGAAGAGCCGCCGGGGACTGTCCCGTCTGACAGCAGTGAACGTAGAATTCGTGAAAACCGTGATAGACGTCGTTGGGCATGGTGAACCCCCGTATTTCAGAAGCGTCACATATAGAGCGTGATGACCGTCATCCAGCAGGGCACGGTAATCATGGCAAGAATGGTGGAAAGGGCCACGAAAACGCTGCTGAACTGCCTGTCCGCGCCGTAGAAGGCGGCCACCAGAGCAATATTGGTCATGCAGGGGAGGCTCGACTGCATGATGAAGACGTGCCCGGTGAGGGCCGGCAGAGGAATGAAGTGCAGCATGCCGATGAGGATGGCCGGAGAAATGGCCAGGCGGCAGATAAGGCAGAGCGTGATATCCCTGCCCATCTTCACGCCTTTCCAGTCGATGCGGCGCAGGATGACACCGATGAAGACAAGGGCAAGGGGGGAGGCGATGCTGCCCAGCATGATGCAGGAATTCTTGAGAACAAGGGGCAGGGGAAGGCCTATCAGCACCCAGGCTATGCCTGCGAGCATGCCGCAGAGCGGAGGCGAGAAGATGCGTTTTAAAATGTCCCTGACTGCGAGGCGCTGGCTCTTGTGCTCGCCTTCACTTGCCAGGCAGTAGTTGCCTATGGTCCAGAAGAAGACCGTGTTGCCAAAGAAATAGAGCAGCACCTGCGTCATGGCCACGTCGCCGAAGAGCGCCGTGTTTACGGGAATGCCGATGAAGAGCGTGTTGGAAGTGGCGGCTGCCGTGGCGAAAAGCCCGCGGTGTTTCTTGTCCACACGGAAGATCCAGGCTATGGCCATGAAGAGAAGAAAACTCCCGAGGATGCTCAGGAGAGGAACAACGGGGCCCACGATGAGGTGCATGAACTGTTCGCGCTGGAAATGGGTCACCACGTTTCCAAACATGTACGGTGGAATCACCACCTGTGTGACGAAACGGGGAATGAAGATCTCCGTTTCCCTTGTTATCCAGCCCTTCCAGGCCAGAACATAACCCACGAGGCAGACGAGAACGATGCTCATCATGCTCTGCAGGGCGTTGAGAAATACCATGCCGCTCCTCCCTTAACGTCCGCTGACGGCTGGAGAATCCGTATCATTCCAATGCCATGCCCCGCAAGGATCGGCAGAAAACCCTGTTTTTTCAGCGTGTGACATATAACACATTTTCCAGAGGCAGGCGTTGACGTCCGGAGGCCTCTTCCCTAGGATGACCCCAACAAAAACATAGTATTTTCCTTATAAATAAGGAGAGAGTCATGCCGCATTTCGAAACGCTTCAGGTCCACGCCGGACAGGAAGAGGCCGATCCGGCGACCGGCGCCCGCGCCGTGCCCATATATCAGACAACGTCCTACGTCTTCCGCGACTGCCGGCAGGCTGCCGACAGGTTCGCCCTGAAAGAACCCGGCAATATTTATTCCCGCCTCACCAACCCCACGGAGGAAGTGCTCGAGAAGCGCATGGCTGCCCTTGACGGCGGCGTCGGCGCCCTGGCCGTGTCGAGCGGCTCTTCCGCCGTGCTGCTCGCCCTGCAGAGCCTCGTGCGCTCCGGCGATCACATTGTGGCCCAGAGGAGCATCTACGGCGGCAGCTTCAACCTTCTGAGCCAGACCATGCCGCGGCAGGGCGTGTCCACGACCTTTGTGGATACTTCCGACATCGCGAACATCGAGCGCGCCATTACGGAGAAGACGCGGGCTGTCTACGTCGAAACCATGGGCAATCCCTGCTCGGATCTCACGGACATCGACGCTGCCGCGGAAATCGCCCACAGACACGGCATCATGCTGGTTGTGGACAATACCTTTGCGACCCCGTACCTCCTGAGACCCATCGAGCACGGCGCCGATCTCGTGGTCTACTCGGCCACCAAATTCCTGGGCGGCCACGGCACCTCCCTCGCTGGCATCATTGTGGATGGCGGGCGCTTTGACTACGCCGCTTCCGGCCGCTACCCGTGGCTCACCGAACCGGATCCGTCCTATCACGGCTTAAGCTACACGGGCATCGCCGGAAAGGCTGCGCTCATCACCTATATCCGGGCCCAGCTCCTGCGCGATGAGGGCCCCTGCCTCTCGCCCTTCAACTGTTTCCTCATCCTGCAGGGACTCGAGACCCTGTCCCTGCGCGTGGAGCGGCATGTGGAGAACGCCCTGAAGGTCATCGATTATCTGAAGATCTGCCCGCTCGTGGAGAAAATCCATCATCCGTCGCTGCCGGATTCCCCGGATCACGCCCTCTATGAGCGCTATTTCCCGAAGGGCGCGGGATCCATCTTCCTCGTCGACCTGAAGGGCGGCGCTGAGACAGCCGTGAAATTTGTGGACAGCCTGAAGCTTTTCTCCCTGCTCGCCAACGTGGCCGATACCAAGAGCCTCGTCATCCATCCTGCTTCGACCACGCACTCCCAGATGCCCGCCGGAGAGCAGCTCAAGGCCGGCATCAGACCCGGTTCCGTGCGCTTTTCCATCGGCATCGAGAACGCTGAGGACATCATCGCTGACCTTGATCAGGCTTTCCGCGCCTGCGGGGACTAGCGGGTCCCCTGCTTTGGGGCTATTGGAAAGGAAATAACACATCCGCTGCGGACGGCCCTCATGCGGGGCCGCCCGGCAGGGCGAAGAAGGAGAAACCTCCCATGCTGAATTCTGTTCTCGAAGGCATCGGCAATACCCCTCTGCTGCACCTCGCGGCCCTGGACGCCGATCTGCCCGGCAACGTTTTCGTGAAGCTCGAAAGCCGCAACCCCGGCGGCTCCATCAAGGACCGTGTGGCCCTGCACCTCATCCGCTGCGCTCTCTGCGACGGCACCCTGAAGCCCGGGAGCACCGTTCTTGAGGCCACCAGTGGCAACATGGGCATCGGCATCGCCCTGGCCGCCAGGGCCATGGGACTCAAGGCCGTTCTGACCATGCCGGAAACCATGAGCGTCGAGCGCCGCAAACTCATAGCCGGATTTGGCGCCGAGGTTGTGCTCACGCCCGGCGCGAAGGGCATGAAGGGATCCCTTGATACGGCCTACGAACTCGCCAAAGAGAGAGGCGGCTTGGTTCTCGGCCAGTTCACCAATCTGAGAGCCCGCGAGGCTCACTACATCAGCACGGGTCCCGAGATTTACAGACAGCTCGACGGCCAGGCCGATGTGCTCGTGGCCGGCGTGGGCTCAGGCTCCTCCCTGAGCGGCACGGGCCGCTTCCTCAAGGAACGCATCGAAGGCTTCCGCGTCGTTGCCGTGGAACCGTCCGCGAGCCCCGTCATCTCCGGCGGCAGGGCCGGCCCGCACGCGATTCAGGGCATTGGCGCGGGATTCATTCCGGATACCTTGGACGTGAATCTCCTCGATGAGGTCATGACCATGGATAACGATGACGCCATCAGTATGGCGAAGAAGCTCATCTCGGAGCAGGGCGTCCTCTGCGGCATCTCCTCGGGCTGCAACGTCGCCGCGGCCCTCAGAATCGCGGCCAGGCCGGAGATGAAGGGAAAGAACATCGTCACTTTCATCTGCGATACCGGCGAGCGCTATCTCTCCACCGCCCTTTACGCCTGATATCAGGCTCTCCCCTTTCCCTGATTTTACGAGCGCTGTCCCTTTCCCAGGATGGCGCTCTTTTTTTTCTGTTGTCCGGATGGGGACTTGCCGTTTTATTGAAAATGGTTTTCAATCTGCAGTTGACAGCTTTAGAAGTTAGTTTATCTTTTACAAGTACAGATTTTCTTCAACCTTAAATTGCGGAAAGGACAGACAGGATGGATAAATACATTGTCACGGGCATGAGCTGCGCGGCCTGCAGCGCCCGTGTGGAGAAGGCCGTTTCCGCCGTGCCGGGTGTCACGTCGTGTTCGGTGAGCCTGCTCACCAACACCATGGGCGTGGAAGGCACGGCATCGCCCGCTGATATCGTCAAAGCGGTTGTTGACGCGGGCTATGGCGCGAAGCCGGAAAACGGGCAGGCAGGAAATACGCAGAGCGCCGCTGCCATGGACGCAGACGCTCTGAAAGACCGCGAGTCACCTGTTCTCAGGCGCCGCCTCATCTGGTCGCTCATTCTTCTTGCCCCGCTCATGTATATGACCAGCGGGCACGCCTTCCTCAACTGGCCCCTTCCCGCGTTTTTTGACGGAAACTACACGGCGTATGGGATTGTGCAGATGCTTCTGGCCCTCGCGGTCATGGTCATCAACAAGAAATTTTTCGTAAACGGCTTCAAAAGCACACTCAATGGAGCGCCCAATATGGATGCCCTGGTGGCCCTCGGCTCCGGCGCCTCTTTCGCGTGGAGCACAGTGGTGCTTCTCGCCATAACCCGTGCCCAGGCTGACGGCCGCCTTGATCTCGTGAAGCAGTACGCTGGCGATTTCTACTTCGAATCCGCGGCCATGATTCTGGCTCTCATCACTGTGGGCAAGCTTCTCGAGGCCAAAAGCAAGGGCAGGACCACCGACGCGCTGAAAGGCCTCATGGCCATGGCGCCGCAGAAGGCCACACTTATCCGCGACGGAAAGGAAGTGGAAGTAGGCATAGCCGAAGTCAGGACCGGCGACATTTTTGCCGTGCGCCCCGGTGAGAACATCCCCGTGGACGGCGTCATTGTGGAGGGCGTGTCCGCCATCAACGAGGCCGCTCTCACAGGAGAGAGCGTGCCCGTGGACAAGAAGGCCGGTGATATCGTTTCCGCTGCCACGGTGAACCAGACCGGCTATCTGCGCTGCCGCGCCACGCGCGTCGGCCAGGACACCACGCTTTCCCAGATCATCCGCATGGTCAGCGATGCCGCGGCCACCAAGGCCCCCATCGCCCGCATCGCGGACCGCGTGTCCGGCGTCTTTGTGCCCACCGTCATCGGTCTGGCCATTCTGACCACTATCTGCTGGCTCATAGCGGGTCAGGAAATGGCTTTCGCCCTGGCCCGCGGCATCGCGGTGCTTGTCATCAGCTGCCCCTGCGCCCTCGGTCTCGCTACGCCCGTGGCCATCATGGTCGGCAATGGCCTTGGCGCGAAGCACGGTATCCTCTTCAAGACCTCTGAATCTCTTGAGCTGACCGGCCGCACTGAAATTGTCATCATGGACAAGACCGGCACCATCACCAAGGGCGAGCCCGAGGTGACAGGCATTCTGCCCGCTGACGGCATCAGTGAAAAGGAACTCCTTGAGTCCGCATTCGCAGTGGAAAGCCTGAGCGAGCATCCCCTGGCCCGCGGCATAGTGGCCAGGGCGAAGCATGACGGCCTGACTGCGCTGGAGGTGAGCGGTTTCGCAGCTGTGCCCGGCAAGGGCCTTACCGCAAAGCTTGGTGCTGAAGAAGTTCGCGGCGGCAACAGGGAATTCGTGGCCGAAAAGACTGAAATTCCCGATGCTTCCGTTAAGGCTTCCGGGGAATGCGCCTCGCGCGGCGAGACACCGCTCTTCTTTGAGCGGGGCGGCAGGTTCCTCGGTGTCATCGCCGTGGCTGATGTCATCAAGGAGGACAGCGCGTCCGCGATTTCATCCCTGAAGGAAATGGGCCTTTATACGGTCATGCTCACAGGCGACAATGAGCGCACGGCCAGAGCCATAGGCGGAAAAGCCGGCGTTGACGAGGTCATCGCCGGCGTGCGTCCCGATGGCAAGGAGGCTGTTGTCCGCTACTTCATGAAGCAGGGCAGAGTGGCCATGGTGGGCGACGGCATCAACGACGCCCCGGCCCTGACCCGCGCCGATACCGGCATCGCCATCGGCGCGGGTACGGACGTGGCCATTGACGCTGCTGACGTTGTTCTCATGAAGAGCCGGCTCTCCGATGTTCCCGCAGCCATACGGCTGAGCCGCGCTACGCTCGTTAACATCTATCAGAACCTTTTCTGGGCCTTCATTTACAATATCCTCGGCATCCCGCTCGCGGCGGGCGTCTATTACCCCTTCTTCGGCATCAAGCTGAGCCCCGTGTTCGGCGCGGCGGCCATGAGCCTCTCGAGCTTCTGCGTTGTGACAAACGCCCTGCGCCTCAACTTCTTCCGTCTCTTTGATTCCTCACATCAGAAGAGGAAGGCGAGGAAGGAAATCCGTCCGTACAGCGAAGGCTCTCAGGCGCTTCCTGAAAGCCATGGCGCGTCCTGCGGCCTTTCTCCGGAAAAGGAGACACTGCTTGTTGAGGGCATGATGTGCGGCCACTGCGAGGCTCACGTAAAGGAGGCTCTTGAAAAGGTGGACGGCGTCGCAGAAGCGCTCTGCGATCATGAAAAGGGCACGGCTGAAATCCTCGTAAACGGCCCGGTGGATGAGTCTGCCCTGAAGGCCGCTGTGGAAGGCGCCGGTTATACCTTCAAAGGGATTGCCGCTCCTGCCCCTGAATCCGCTTCCGGCGAGGAGACTATCCTTGTCAGTGGCATGATGTGCGGTCACTGCGAGGCTCATGTGAAAGAGGCCCTCGAAAAAATCGATGGTGTCAGGGAAGCCACGGCAGACCACAAAAAGGGACAGGTCGTCCTGAAGCTCTCTGCTCCCGTGGCCGAATCCGCCCTGAAGGCTGCCGTGGAAGGCGCCGGTTACACGTTCAAAGGCGTCGCGGAGGATCCTGCCGCTTCCCTGCAGGGACACGCAGAGATTCTCGTCGGGGGAATGATGTGCGGCAACTGCGAGAAACACGTGAAGGAAGCCCTCGAGAAGGTGCACGGCGTGAAGGAGGCAAAGGCTGATCACAGGACCGGCAGAGTGAGCCTGACGTTTTCCTCTCTCGTGAAGGAATATTCCCTCGCCCGGGCCGTGCAGGCAGCTGGCTACACGTACAAAGGCCTCTCGGATTCATCTTCCGCGCCTTCGCCGGGGCAGTCCGTGCTGCTTGTCGACGGCATGATGTGTGGCAGCTGCGAGAGACATGTGAAGGAAGCCCTCGAAAAAGTGGACGGTATCGACGAAGCCTCTCCTGATCATACGACCGGCAGGGTGGCCCTGAAGCTCTCCGCGCCCGTTTTCCGCAGGGATCTCGAAAAAGCCGTGAAGGACGCCGGGTATACGCTGCGGGGCATCGAAAAGTAGTTTCTTTCTTTTTCACGCTGCGGCGGACCGGGCCTGCCCTGTGGGCTGTCCTATCCGCCGGTTTCTGTGAGATAATGAGGTAATATATGGACAGAAGAACATTCCTTTCTTCCGCCGCCGCTCTTGTCATCGCCGGCGCCAGTACCGCTCAGGCCGCTGAACCCGCAAAGGGAAATGGGGACGGCCGTGTCGTCGAACTCCCGAAACCGGATATGAAGGGCGGGAAACCGCTCATGGAATGCCTTGCCCTGCGCCGCACGAACAGAACATTCACGGATGCCGAGCTTTCCCTTGAGCTCCTTTCAGGCCTCCTGTGGTCCGCCTGGGGCATCAACAGGGAAAACGGGAAGCACGTGATTCCCACGGCCATGAACTACCAGAAGCTCATCGTCTTTGCCGTGCGCGGAGACGGCGTCTGGCAGTATCTGCCCGAAAAGAACGCGGTGAAGCGCGTGATCGCGGGGGATCAGCGCTCCCGCTTTGACCGCTCGGGCTGCATTCTTCTCTACTGCGTGCCGGGCGACGATCCTTTCGGTTCCATGCACTGCGGGTCCGCCTATCAGGGCGTGGGGCTCTACTGCGCCTCGAAGGGGCTCGCCAACTGTGTCAAGTGGCAGCATCATGACGCTCTTGACGGCCAGCTGCCGCTTCCGTCCGGCTGGAAGGTGGCTATCACGCAGTCCTGCTCGCTTCCCGCCTAATTTCTTGCGGTGGCCATGCCGGGTTTGTATAGTCCCGGCATGGCCACAGTGAAAGATTACATCGAAGCGCTGCTTGCGGCGCCCAGTCTGAAGGATCAGGTGACCTGCCACAGGGTCATGGAAACCGAACCTCCGAAATACGGGGAGACGCGCCGTCCCTGGTCCCGTGCCATGCAGGACGTGCTTTATGCCGCCGGCGTGAAAGCGCTTTATTCCCATCAGGCCCTGGCCATGGACATCATCCGCGCCGGACGCGACGTTGTCGTGACTACGCCCACGGCCAGCGGCAAGACGCTGATTTACAACCTTCCCTTTCTTGAGCGCCATCTGAGCGATCCCGAGGCGACAGCGCTCTATCTTTTTCCGCTGAAGGCCCTGGCCCAGGATCAGAAGAAGTCCCTTGAAGGGCTGACCATTCACTGGCCGGGCGAGGCCCGTCCCACAGTGGCCCTTTATGATGGCGACACTCCGGACTATCAGCGCGCCAAAATCCGCAAAAATCCTCCCAATGTCCTGATCACCAATCCCGAGATGCTGCATCTCGGGATCCTGCCGTATCACGAAAACTGGACGACCTTCCTGGCGTCTCTCTCCTTTATCGTCCTTGATGAGGCCCACATTTACAGGGGGATATTCGGCGCCCATATGGCAGGCGTTCTGCAGCGCCTTGCCCGTGTCTGCCGGCGTTACAACGCGAATCCCGTGCACATTCTCTGCACAGCCACTGTGGGCAATCCTGGGCAGCTCGGCCAGCTTCTCCTGGGTTCTTCCAGACCGCCCGCGGTTGTTTCCGAGTCCGGCGCGCCGCGGGGGCCCAGGCACATGATCATGATGGATCCTCTGGAGAGTCCCTCGTCCCTGGTCATACAGCTTCTGAAGGGCGCGCTCCGTCGTGGTCTCAGGACCATCGTCTACTGCCGCTCCCGCCGCATGACCGAGCTCATCAGCCTCTGGGCCTCACAGAAGGCGGGAGAATACAGAAACCGCATCAGCGCCTACAGGGCGGGCTTTCTCCCGGAAGAGCGCCGGGAAATCGAGGCGCGCATGGCTTCAGGCCAGCTTCTGGCCGTGGTCTCCACGAGCGCCCTCGAACTCGGCATTGATATCGGTTCCCTCGACCTGTGCCTCCTCGTGGGGTATCCCGGCAGCATCATGCAGACCCTGCAGCGCGGGGGCCGGGTGGGCCGCAAGGGGCAGGAGTCGGCTGTCATTCTGGTCGGGGGGGGAAGACGCCCTCGATCAGTTCTTCATCCGCAACCCCGAAGAATTTTTCAGGCGTCCGCCGGAAAACGCGGTCCTCAATCCCGACAACTCCGTGATCCTCGGCCGGCATGTGGAGTGCGCGGCTAGTGAGATCCCCCTGAGGAAAGACGAGGAGTGGATGAGCCGTCCCGCCGTTCAGAATGAGGTCAGGGCGCTCCAGGAGGAGGGGAAGCTCCTCGAGAGCGCTGACGGCAGGGAATGGCTCGCTGCGCGCAGGCGTCCCCAGCGGGACGTGAGTCTGCGCGGCAGCGGCGCGACTTTTCAGATCGTCGATACGGAAAAGAACGTCATCGGGGAGATCGACGCGCACAGAGCCTTCAGGGAAACGCATGAAGGCGCCGTCTACCTGCATCACGGCCATTCCTACGTCATCTCAAAGCTCGATATGGGAGAGCGGATAGCTTACGCCGTGCCCAGGGAAGTAAAGTGGCACACCAACGTGCGCTCGAGCAAGTCCACGGAAATTCTCAGCGTCTACACGGAAGGCCGTGTCTTCAGCATGCCGGTGCGCTTCGGCAGGCTCAGGGTCACTGATCAGATTACCGGCTATGAGCGCCGCCTGAACGGCTCCATGCAGCTCATGGACATCATGCCCCTAGAAATGCCGGCCCAGGTCTTTGAAACAGAAGGACTCTGGTTCGTTATTCCCGATGAAATCCGCCACAGGGTGGAGGACAATTTTTACCATTTCATGGGTTCCATCCACGCCCTGGAGCATGTGTCCATAGGCCTTATGCCGCTCCTCATTATGGCGGACAGAAACGACCTCGGCGGTATTTCCATTCCCATGCATCCGCAGGTCGGCAGCGCGGCCGTTTTTGTCTATGACGGCCTGCCGGGCGGCGCGGGGCTTACGGCCGGAGCGTTCCCGCGGCTTGGGGACCTCATTCTCGGCGTGCGGCAGACCCTGATGACCTGTCCCTGCCTGAACGGCTGCCCTTCGTGCGTGCAGTCTCCGAAATGCGGGTCGGGCAACAGGCCGCTCGACAAGCAGGGAGCCCTTTATCTTGTGAACGAGATCATCGGCACGGGCGACACGTCCCGGAACAGCCTGCCCGAAATCTCGCGCGGGCTCATACGGCGCATGGACATGGAGCGTGCGAGGATAGAGTCCGGGCCGGACGGCGCCAGGGTGGAAGGGGACAGAGCCTCGCTGTCAGGAAGCGAATACGAGCCGGGGCCGGGCCCCGTGATTGTCTTCGATGTGGAGACCCGCCGTTCTGCGAAGGACGTGGGCGGCTGGAACAGGGCTGGCGAGATGGGGATCAGCGTGTGCGTCTGCTGGGACGGCTCCGGATACAGGAGCTTCGGGCAGGATGAACTCGGAGAACTCTTCCGCATTTTCAGCAAAGCAGGGCTTGTCGTCGGATTTAACAGCTTCCGCTTCGACTACGCTGTCCTTCAGCCTTTCGCTCCCTACAGACTGAGCGGACTGAAGGGGCTTGACATGCTCCAGGAGATACGCCGCTTCCTGGGCTACGGGGTCTCTCTCGACAATCTCGGCAGAGCCACCCTGGACGCGCCGAAGAGCGCGGACGGGATGAAGGCCCTTGAATGGTGGAAGGAAGGCCGCGTGGAAGAAATCCGGCGGTACTGCCAGATGGATGTGGAAATTACGCGGCGCCTCTACGAGTTTGGGCGCGAGAACCACTACCTTCTTTTCACCAACAAGGCCGGCCAGAAGACGAGAGTGCCTGTGCACTGGTAATATCTCCTGCCGGAAAGGGGTGACTTTTTTGTTTCTGGACTTATTCTGAAAGTTAGCGCATGCCTTCCCAGAACAATCCAACGTTCACCTTCGAGGTGCAGAATATGAAAAAATTGGCTGCTGCTTTTCTTCTTGGCTGCGGAATTCTCATGGCCGGCAGTGCCTCCGCAGAGGAAAAAGAATTCGGGCCCGACTTCGGCCGCTTCATTATCGACGTGCCGGACGGCTGGAACGCGCGCGTGATAGAGAACGGCGTGCAGGTCGTCTCAAAAGACAATCAGTCCAGCGTCATGGTGGCCATCTTCCGCGTGAAGATGCCTGCCGATCAGGTGGCCAGGGGCACGGCAAAGGCCATGGGCGATGCCGAGGTTCAGAGGCAAGATGCCAATCATTATATCCTGAAAGCGAAAGACGGCGTGGAAACTCTCCTGTCTTTCAAGGGTGACAAATGCCACAGTGTGACCATTATCGGCGATGTGGAGAAGGTCACCTCCATTGTCAGAAGCCTCAGAGACAAGTAACCCCATCCGGGAACAAGGGACGGTACCATCTCCATGATTAAGCAGATACGGAGGGTGTCCATCATCGGCATGGGCGCCCTGGGCATCATGTACGGCTATTTCCTTTCCAAGTCCCTCAAGGACATCAAACTGACCTTTGTGGCCGACAGAGAACGCCAGCAGGCCTATGAAAAGGAAGGCATTTTCTTCAACGACAAGCGCCAGGACTTTCATTTCATGGCGCCGGACGAAAAGCCCGAGGAGCCGGCCGAACTTTTCATTTTCGCCGTCAAGGGCACGGCCCTCGACAGGGCCATCGAGGACGCCAGGAACCAGATAGGTCCTGACAAGGTCATCATTTCCGTGCTCAACGGCCTGACCAGTGAGGAGCTTATCTCGAAGGCCTTCGGGGGGAATAATGTCCTCTACTGCGAGGTAGAGGGGACAGACGCCACGCGCACGGGCCATAGCGTGAGGTGCAGCCACGGAGGCAAGATCGTGGTGGGCATTCCCGCAGACGAGTTTGAGAAGCGCCCCGTGCTCGAGCGTCTCATGCTTTTCTTCCAGGAAGCCAGCCTGGCCTATGTGCATGACACGGACATCCGCCACAGGCTCTACAGCAAGTGGATGCTCAACGTGGGCGTGAACCAGACCGTCATGGTCTACGGGGGCACATACGGGACGGTGCAGAAACCCGGCGAGGCCCGCGACACCATGATCGCTGCCATGCGCGAAGCCATGATGGTGGCCAGAAAAGAGAGGGTGCCTGTTTCCGACGATGATCTCAAGGGATACGTGCGTCTCATCGACGGGCTTGACCCCGAGGGCATGCCCTCCATGCGCCAGGACGGTCTCGCACACAGGCGTTCAGAGGTGGCTCTTTTCGCCGGCACAGTGCTGAACAAGGCTGAGAAACTCGGCCTGGATGTTCCCGTGAACAGAGAACTCTTCCGCCGCATCACGGAAATGGAAAAAGCGTATTAGAAAGCTTCTTTCTTCAGAAGTCTCGGGAGACGGGCGTACGGGAGCTCCTCTTCGTCCGTCTTTTTCGTGCCGCTTGCAGTTTTCCCGGTCTTTTTCTTTGCTATTGGCCGCATTTGTTCTACATAATTACCCAGCGCGCCGTAAAGCCTCGCCCTTCAGGGCGGGGATATAAGGCGCACCATAACTGGAATTTTTGCC